>ENA-UOYA01002016-UOYA01002016.1-activated-sludge-metagenome-genome-assembly--contig:-NODE-2016-length-20312-cov-6.360369_pt1 | contig 20312 bp, 4 predicted proteins | sample MGYA00238163_ERZ764804 | MGnify/ENA primary metagenome ERZ764804 (study PRJEB28919, sample SAMN05720223) | activated sludge metagenome | isolation source: Anaerobic digester | place: Hong Kong... | reverse complement strand
CAACAGCTTGTACACGTGCTTTCCAATAAGGACTATTTATATTAGGACAAATTATCATCATTTTTATTTACAGAATTTTTTATAGAGATCTAAAATTTCAGGATTTGAATTTATTACATTGTTTCTTAAATGTTCTTCTTTAAAAACTTCTCCTCCCATATTAGATTTAGTCAAAGATACTATTTTAAACTCATTTTTAAAATTAATTATCGCAGCATATTGACTATTGTTATAAACAAATCGTTTAAAACGACCGTTCATGGCTGCTTCTTTAACTTCTAATTTATTAATTAGTTTTAAATCTTTTACAGAATCTAATTCGGCATTTGTGTTTTTATTAATAATTTTTCCATTTTCTTCTAAAATTAATGTCCAGTTTGATTTCTCATCTTTCTTTATTATGAATTCCTGTGTTCTGGATTTATTATTAAAATTCTCATCAAATAATAATAATTGTGATTTATTAAAAATTCTAGGATTAATTTCAATTATAAAATCTTTAATAAACTTCATAAAATCATTTAAAGATATCTGATTAAATTCAGAAAAGTCTTCAAATATTATTTTTTCTTTATTAGGATCAAACCCTTTTTCTTCTAGTTTTTTATAAATTTCTATTAAATTCTCATAATTTAAATCTTTCCAATCAGCAGGTTCAAGATTGGAATCTTCCCAAGATTCTAAAACTGAATACATAAGATCTTTTTCTTGTAACATTTTTATAATCTTATTAAAGTTAGATTCCTGTAATTCATTAATAATTTCTAAATTATGATCATCTATAAATTGTACAGGACGATCATTTTTAGGATTAATTAATTGAACATCAAATCTTTCAGCTAATGCATCGGCGTGTGAATAATAATTTCCACGATCATTCATATACAGAAATTTTTCACCATTTCGTAATCTAACATTAGTTTGTGAATCATAATCTTCAATCTGATTTAATATCCATGCTCTTCTTGCATTGTCAAAAGGTTTAGGTCTGCTTTCTAAATTATCAATTCCAATTTCAGCTAATTTACGATTTAAATAATTCCAACATTCTTTAGCTTCAGTTTTCATTTTAGAATAACGTCCTTCTCCAAAAGGATTACTTGCAGAAAATTTAATTCCTTTAAACTTAGAAATATCTCTTTTAATATCATTAATTTCCATATCAATGATTGATTTAAATTCTGCCAATCTATTATCTGTCCATTGTGTTTTATTAAAATCAACCATTGTGGTAATAGGATATGCATTATTCAATCCTCTAATTACAGCTTGTGAAGATGTTGGATAATTACCAGGTCCATAATTACGACCATATGTACTATTTACATCATAAGGTGTTGAACCAGAAGTTCTGGCAGCATTATCAGTAAATAGATACATATAATCAGGATCATTTTCTACAGATTTTCTAGTAAATACTTCAAGAGTACCTTGTACAGGAACATCTAACCAAAAATTATATGCTTCTACAGCAGTTTCTATATTTTGTACAGAAGGAACATTTGGTATTTCAGATCCTGTAACAGGATTTCCAAAATGATATTGAGTATTTAATCGCATCGCATAAATACCTTTACTTGTAAAGATTCCTTCTTTGTTTGCTAAAATTGCCAAATCACTATATGAATTTGATTTATCTACCATCTCATTTCTGTTATAATTAAATTGATGAACCGGTTCTCCTGATTTAAATTTTTCGATTCTTGCGAAATGAGAAGGTGCTACTTTTTCAATTTGATAATTCTTCCCTCTCCAGGCTTCCAATTCTCTATTTTGGTTTTCTCCATAATTGTTGTTTAATTTAAACAATGAATTGAAAGCATCCAAATAAAGCTCATTAATACCAGGATATGTTTTAATTTCTTCTTGATATCTTTCAAGAGCTGTTTTAAAAATAGGAGTTAATATTTCATATGGAATAATATCAACAAATGAAATAGGACTTCTATTAAATCCTGATTGATAAAATCCCATAATTGAAAGATCATTGAAGAAATTTCTAATTTCAGCAACTTGATCTAAACTTAATGTTGTGCCCTCTAATTCGTGATTTGATAATTCTCTTAAATATCTATACTCTTCAATTAAAATGTTTTGAAAATTAGAAGTATTATCTAAACCTCGATACAATTCAATATTTTTTATTGATCTGTTTTTTGCAGATAGATTAGGGAACATTCTCATTACAAGATCAAAACTTTTAAGTGAGGGATAATCTTTTTTTAATTTGATTAATCTATCAGATAATGATTCACGACCTTCATTGGAAATGGTTAAGTTTTTACCAGCTTCTTCAATGTTAACATTTTCAATTTCTGCAAAATTTTTGACAATAAATTCAATCCAATCATTATATAAAACTCTTTCTAATTTTACTTTTGCTGATTGATCTAAAAAAGTATTACTCATTATTTCAGAGGCTTTTTTAACAATTTCGTCATTAAAACCTACTGGAAATAATGATTTATAAACATCAAGCATTAGATCCAAATTGTTAAATGGAGAAATCAAACTTCTTGTTAAAACTGTTCTAATCGCAGTACTATTAAATAAATTTGAATTTTCTACAGAATTTCGTAAGTCTAAATTATTTTGAATAGACGTAGGCCCCATATATTTTTTAGTATCAAATTTAAAAATGTTTTGAAGATTTGTAAATATTGATGCTTGTTCAGATAATTTTAAAAAGTGTGCAAAAACTTGCTGCTGATATTTTTTAGAAATATCAGATTCAACAGTATTATTTGTTAGATTATTAACTAACATTTCTTCTGAAAAATATTCTTTTATTGAAGTATCAATGCTATCAATTGTTTTAAATAATGCTTTTGATTTTACATTTGGAGGTAAATGTAATAATGTTTTAATAATATTATTCTTTTGTTTAGGATCTGGATTTTTTAATCTTTCTTTACAATATTTTGCAATAATTGGTTGATTAATAAAATTAATAATTTGATTAAAAGGAAGTCCTTCGTGTAATAAATATACTACAACACCTATTGTATTATCATTAATTCCTAATCCAGCATAATACGGATCAGCTGCAATATCTACAGTGGCATTAATTAATTGACTAAAATATTCTTGTTTTAAAATATTATTTAATGAATATTTGTTTGAAAAATCAAAAGTTCCATCTTCGTTTGTTAACTTTTCTAATTGTTCAGGACTATACAAATGCATTGTTTTTACAACAGACATTTCAAAATTCATTTTTTTAATAACAAATGTTTTATTAGTTGTCATTCCAGATTGTTGCAATATCTGGGAAATTGTATTAGACAATGCATAAACACCTAAATCATCTTTACCTGCTAACAATTGTTTGAATTTTTCAAAATTAGATTTCCATTTTAAAACTGATAAATCCCTAAAATCTCCTAACTTATAATCAAATATTTTATCCATTCTCTCTGCTTCACTCTTAATTAATGAATTATCATTAGGCGTCATTAATTGTGTAAACATTTCTGGAGAAGTTAAAACATCTTTATAAATAGTTATTAATTTATTTGTTTTAGCTCTTTCATTATGCTTTCTAATTGTATAACTAAGATTTTTAATTAATGATTCTTGTTCAGCATACCACGCGTCAATAGCTTCCTCAATTGTATTATTTTGATTAAATACTGAAAGCATCATTTTTGTAGCAGCATCAATTTTAGAAGGATTTTCTTTTAATTTAGAAATTTCAGACCATTCTTTACGTAACTTTTTAAACTCAGCATATTCTCTTCCAATTGTTTTTTCAGATATAAATTGACCATGATCATTTAAAGAAGGTCTTAAAATAACCATTTTATCAATATCATAATCAGAACCAGCTTTAATTACAATTTCTGCGGGAAGAATAATAATTGATCCCGCCTTTTCAGGAAGAAATTCTGCAATTTCCATAACCTCCATTGAGTTAATACCTTGTGTTGGAATACGATATCCAACAATTGTAATTTTTTCACGATTCTGTGAAATCCAGTCTTCATCTTTTAATAAAAGATTTAAACGATCAATTGTTCCTATTAGATTACCATCAGGATGTTTTAAATTAAGAAGATTTTTAAAATCTTTAGACAATGCTACTTTTATTTGCATCGCTTTAGTTCTAACTGGTTTTCCATCAGCGTCGTATTCTAAATGATAAAATCTTAATCCGTTTGTGCCATATTTTTTAATATCTTCTTCTGTAGCATTTGTATATTTAAAATCATTTGATTCAAATCCAGAAGAAGCAATTTGAATAAGCATGTCACCATTGATTTTAATTTTAGTTAATTTTTTATCTAAGATTCCAGATATTAAATCTTGAATAGCTGCTTTATTTCCTAAAATTTCTAATGGAAACAGAACTTTTCCTGTCGTTTCATCATATGCTATTGAATTCTTAATATTATCATTCATATTACGAATGTCTACTTGATTCTGTAAAGATTTTACAAATCTTTGCGCATTTACAATTGACAATTCGTTATTTCTTTCAACTATTCCAAATTCTTTAAATAATGATATTTTAGCATCATCAATAACGTCATTAACAATATTGATATAATTATTTAATAAATCTAAAAATTTAGGATGTTCAGTCATTCCTTTTGTAAACAAGTTTGCCATAAACAGTTTTCGCATCTGTGTTCCCCAAATGGCCTGATCTTTCATTTTAGATTTTGTTAAAATCTGTTCTTTTAAATTTGACGTAAATACTTCATATGTATGATTACTAAGATCTGTATTTATTGTAAAATCATCATTATAAAAATTTGCAGTAGAATATCCATATTTTTTAGTACCAGATTCAAATTTTGAATATCCTATATTTTCTTTAATAAACGCTAAATTTATCTGTTCTAGCGGAGTATTCTTAATTACAGAAGGAATTAACGGAGCTATTGAGAACTTATCTAATATTGGTGCAAATACACCAGGTTCATTTGCAGGACCATTGTGTTGCATTTTAATAGGTGGAAAATAAGAACTGATATTTTCAAACTTTTTATAAAATTCTAAATCTCGTCTTTTTATTGTATCATCTGTATATAATTTGTTTCTTAATTTAAAATCAATAACTTCTTTTTCATAAGAAATTTCATCTTCATAACTCCAGTTTCCTACTGATAGTCTAAATAATCTATAAAAATCTAAAGTACAGTGCCCCTGACCATCTGCGACAGTCATTTGTTTTTTCCAATTTTTTGTTAATTGTTGTAATTCAGAATCTGATAAATTAGGATTAACTGCTTTTAAATCTTTTTCAATAACAGACAATTCATTGTTTTGCGATTGTATATATTTAGAATGACGAAGATCGTCTTTAAATGAAATTGTTTTTGTTTTTTCAAGATCATAAGACAAATTAATATTTAAAGCATTTGCTAAAGTTTTATGATGTGTATTCTTTAAATAATCTGTTAAAAAACTATCAGTACTTGGACGGTATCCAGTAGAAGTATCACCTTTTGATCTTTTATGATATGCTTTATAAAAAGCAATATTTCCAGATATCAATTTAGAAAACTCAGTATTTAATATAAAATCATTTAATACAAAAGATCTAAATAATGTTTTAATACTAAATTGAGAATTATTATTTGTTTTAATGTGATCAGATATATCTTTTAAAGTAACATCTAAATCTATCGCAATACCATTCAATATTTCAGAATCAGTATCTAATTCTTTTGCTAAATTCTTAGCTGCTTCATCTCCATATTTATCTACAGTTTTTCTAATCATTTCTAACTTTTCAGATACACTGAGATTAGAATTAGCAATTAATCCGTTTTCAATATTTGTCATTAATGCAGGAGGCAGAATTTCTCTAAAAATAGAAAATCTACCAGGATTAGTTAACGGCTTTTTATCAGTTAACCAGGCGGCTCTTTGTTTAGCAGTAGGATGATAATTTTCTAATTTACAATCATACAAATTAATAATATTTGATACCTCATCTTCAAAGTATCCTTTAAACACTTTTAAAATACTAGGATTTTGTGAGATAAGACCTCCTAAATTTGCAGTCATAAATGGTAAGTACCGATCAGTTGTTTTTCCATCATAACTGTTTAATCTTGCAAAGAAAGCAGAAGATGAAGATTCTGTACGCATTATTTCGACAGCTCCATATCCTAATAATGCATTTAAATCCATAATCAATTTCTCTCTAGGATTTAATTTTGTTGTAGATTTACCTTTGACATTTTCTCGATCATTTACTACAAAACTTAATCCATTATAATTTCCAATTTCAAATTTAACAGGGTCACCATTTAATAATTTTCTTTTTTCACCAGTACTTAAATTAAACAATGTTTTTAAAAAAATAGAATTTCTAACATTAGGATTATTATTGATATTTAAATGATTGGCTAATGGATTTCTTGTAACATCGTTATATGATTTTGCATTATTTAACAAATAATAACTGTTAGTTAACCAGTTGTTTAATGACAATCCATAAATCATTGTTCCTTCAGCGGTTCTAAATGACATTGAAGGATTAATGTTTGTATATAATGATTCTAAATTTACAAAATCATTTAAAATAGAACGTTCACTTTTAAATTCAACATTATCCATATTAAAATATGGATTATAAAGATTTACAAAAGGATTGTTAATTTTTTGATTTTGTTTTAATCTTTCACGTAATGTATTTTGCAATACGTTAAGATTAAAATAATTATCAGATTTATTAGCAACCAATCTTTGATACTCTTTTGACTCTTTTGTAATATTTGAAAAACTGATTCCTAATAAATTTAAAAAATCATCTACATCTTTTTGTTTTGAAAAATCATAGTTTAAATTGAATCCAGGATTAATATATGGTCTGTTATTTTCATCATATAATATTGATCCATCATTTCTAGAAATTTCTGCAAAATTTGTAGCCCATTGTTTTTTAATAATATCACCTGTTCTTTTTGTTTCAGGTTTTAAATAACATTGTAATCCTATGACTTTTCCCTTTTCTTTTTTAGTATTCGAGATTAAAGTATATATAGGAATATATACTTTTGAGAAATCTTTAAAGAATTTTAAAAGTTGAATAGTTTGAAAATAGTTTAAAGGTTTAGTATTGTCAGGTAATCTTTCTAACAACAATGCGATTTCAGGAAATTTTTTCTGATTAGACGGATCTGTTAATCGTTCTTTCATTTCATCGTAAGAAAAAGAACCTTCTAATAAAATTGCAACATTATTAAATATTTGACTAAGATTAACAGGTTCTGTTAATCCATAAACATTACGTTTTAATACAATGTTGTTGTTAGAATCTCTAACAATCTTTCCATTAGAATCTGTTTCAACTTTAGACAAGTTAAAAAATAACATTTTAGTTTCTTCTGAAGCATCATCAATTACTGAAACTTCGTTACCTGATCTGTCAAATTGTTTACCGGCATTATCAATTTCTTTTTGCTCATCTTTATCACTATCTGCTGTTGCTGATTCTTCATTAGGATTATCTTCATCTGAATTATTCGATACTTCAATAAGATCGTCATTTTCAATATTTGTTAACAGTTTTGACTGTTTAATGTAATGTATAAAAATATCATCAATATTTTCAATGAGTGTTGGTAAATCATTTGCTAAATCAGAATATGCTGTAGGTTTGCCTTTAGCAATATTTTGAGATTCTTCCAAAATAATAGGTGTTAAATCATCACATATTTTTTGTTTTATAAATGATAATGCGTTTTTATATATTACTTTTACAACATCGGGATTACTTGACAACACAGAATATGAAATTTTATTTTGTTGAACAAATTGCCCAAATAGTGAACTAATATAATTCAGATATCTTGCCGATTTTCTATTGTCAAAAATTACAGAATTATTAACTACAATTCTAGAATTTAATCTTCCAAATAATATGTTATTTGTTGATTTATTCTTTTGGTAGTATTTTAGTTTATTGTCATATAAATCTTTATAAACAGTTTCTAGATTAATAATTTTATATCCAAATATTTCTCTTAAGAAATCTAAAATTCTTTTAAATATTGATTTTTTTTCAGGGGTTTTATCTAAAATACGTTTTCCGTCAGATTTTACGTATTTCATAAAATCGTTTGCTAAATATTCTTCAATTTCATTAAACGATTCATTTTTTAATGAAGAAACTTTTTGGCGAGCCTCTTCGTACAATTTTATTTTTTCATCTTTTGTTAAATATAATTGTGAAAATTCATGCCATGCTTCGTGATATCCTGTTCCTGAAATAGTATCTTTATATAAAGTAATTCCGGCTCTTGTCCATTTTGCCCAAACATCAGAGTTTACAATTGTTTTTAAAATAACAACACGTTCTTTTCCAAATCTATCAATTAAAAATTGTATTTCAGGACTAGATATTAACTCTGTAGATTCTTCCGTATTAGATTTCATTCTAAACAAAGAATCTAATGCATCATCTATAGATTTTGAACCATTATTTTGTGTCTGTAATTTTTTTAATGCTTCTAATACTGCTGAGATATTATCAGTAACAGGTGTATCTTGTGCAGCTTGCGAATCATCTTTTTGCGTTTGAGACGGTTGTATTTTTACAGATGCTTGTTTTTGAACAACTGTATTATTATTCTGTAATTGATCTTCAAGTTTTTTTATTTGTGCTGCGTGTTCTTCATTTAATTTTTCAATTTGTGATTTTAATTCTAAAATATAATTTTGAACAGCGTCTAATTCATCAAAGCTGATTGATTCATTATTTTGGCGTTTTCTTCTTAATAATAATAATAAAGGGATTGCATTTAATAATGTTTCTGCACTATTATTTTGTTGTTGTGGAATCATTAATGATGATCCTGCTTTTCCAGAAGGATTAAAATCACTATATCTGGAAGGAGAAACTTCATTGTTAATAGCACCAGTTTTTGCAGTATAAGAACCCGCATCAAATACTCCTACTGTAATAGCAGATTTTGGAATATTAAATGTTTTGCAAATATCGTTAATTTCATTTTCAACACCATTGATAGATCCTGAAAACTCTCTAACAATTAAATTGTTAGATGTATCTTTAAATAATAAAATAACAGATCCTCCATTGAATCTACCATACTCGTCTTTATTAGTATATACTAATGAATTATATGGTTGGTTTGTACTTTTTATAACTACAGCTTTTGCGTATTTAAATCCAGGAGCTTTTAAAGATTTATTAAAATCAAGATCTGACGCATTTACTTGTGTAATTCTAACAGGTGTTAATTCATCTTTATTTAATCGGACATCTTCTACTTTTTTATAAGTAACTTGCACACGATCTTTTCCGAGTCTTTTAAAAACCGGAATGTAATGATCTTTAGGTGTATTTTCTAAAATTAATTTAGAAGTTTCTAATAATTCTGGTGTTCCTGTAAAATCTGTTAAATCATTTGCACTTTTTAACATAATTAAATGATGTGCAATTCCCTCTACTCCATGATATGTAACTTTATGTTGTTTATAATTTTCATTATTTACTCCTGCTACATATATGAAACTATCTTTATTTAACCATTGATTTCTGTATGACCATATTCCTTTTTTATCTTGATGAATTTTTTGGAAAAAGGTTATTGATTTTTTATAAGCAGAATCTGAACTTGTATTTAATTTAACAGTATTTGTTTGAACTTTTATAACTTCATCATGCGGTTCTATAAAACCATTTTTAACAAGTCCTCTGTAAACAAAACTTTCTAACTGTTCATATGTATATCCTTGAGAAAATCCTATTCCTGAAAAAATAGTAATCCCTGCAAAAAGAGCAATTATCGCCTGTTTTATACGTTGAACAATTTTTTGAAATAATGTCTTTGGTGCAGGATCAACTGTTGCACCATTTTCTTCAAAATCCGCAATTACTTCTTCATAAATTTGTTGTTTTGTTTCTTCGTGTGAAGTAGTTCCTAATTCTTGTTGTAATTCATCAAGTTCATCTTTAGAAACTTCTTGTTCAATTAATTCATCAACAGCTTTTTGTTTACTAAAATCTTGTAAATAATTTAAATGATCTTGAAGTTCATCTATTTCTGCTTGTATTGCAGAAATGTTTCTTTGATGAATTTCATTTAATTTTTCAATCTGATCTGGAATTGATAAGTCCTGACTAGAAATAGATTTAATAGTATTTTCTAAATCACTATATTTTTCACTTATAACCAGAAATCTATTAACAGGATATAATATTTTTTTATTATCTTCTGTAACTAATGCTTTATTACCATAAGTATTTTCTTTTAAAAAATCAAGATAATTGATTTCAAGGCTTTCTATTTTATTATTCTCAACATAAAACATTTTAAAAGGAACATCCATTTCAATCATCTCTGTTCCAGTTACATTGATTCTACTATCATATAATGTTTTAAGAACTAATTTTGGATTAATTTGAACAACCTTGTCTTGAATTTTAAATCTTCCAAATACTTTGTATTTATTATTTACAGGAATTGTAATAAAACTTAATCCATTTTTACTATCTGTATAAAACAACTTTGATAAAAATTCAGCAATTTCAGTTGCTGTTTTTTGCGAACTTATTTCAAGATCTAATAATCCTAAAATGTTAAGTTTTTTTCCATTTACTGTTGTATTATGATATTTTGCAGGTACTAGTTTTATAAAAGAATTATTTGATTGGATATAAAATCCACCATTTCTTAATCTAAATCCATTCGTATATTCAAAATCAGTTCCTGCTTTAGTTCTTGCAATAAAAAATGAATAATCTGTTTCAGGAACATCTTTTAAAATTGTAGCTGCTGATCTTGAAGCCGTTTTAGGAAAAAATCCGTGAGAAATATAATCTATGCTAACCGGAATACTTGACAATCCTGCACTTTGCATTTTTAATATTAAATTTGTTTTGTCAACATTATTTCCTGCTAAACTATATACTAACTTTTTACCATTACGATCAGGTAAAAAGTTTTCATCAAAAGACTCATTTCCTTTAGAATCTCTTACTTTAATGACAATAGATGTGTAATTTGGGTTACGACTTATAAAATCATGTTGTTCAGATCCTTTTGGATAATTATCTAATTTGTCAAATTCAATAGAAAACAGATAATCATTTAATTCATTACGTCTGGAAATATAGTTTAAAAATTGTTGTCTATATCTGGTATAACCACGTTTAGGATCAGACGGAGATATTAAAACGTCCTCATTATTTTTATCTAAAAATTCTTGAGAGATTGTACGAATTTCAGCAGAAATAGCTCTGTTGATATTTTCCAAATCATAATTATCATCATCTGCAAGTTGTTGATCATTACCAGGAATAAATGATGTTTTAGTAACACTTTCACTCGACGAAGTAACAGGAATTACTTCAGAAAATAATACAAAATCAGAGTCGTCTTCTAAACGAACAACCCAAAAGCCATCTTCTTTTTTAACATCTTCAACTACAGCCAATCTTCCATTATAAATAACCATTGATTGTGGAGTAATAGGCGGTGTATTTTGATGGATATATCTTGAATATAGATTAGCAGCTTCTTGATTTATTGAAGAAGCTTGTAACAATTCAGACAACTCATCTTGTGTTAATTGTTCATCAGCTAAAATTTTAGGTTTTAATCTGGAAATTATTTCCTGAGCAACATCTGTTACAGGTTTTTGAGAAGAAACAGGAGAAGGAGTCTGAGAAACTGTAGGTGTTATAGTTTCTTCTTCATCATCATTTTCTTCAGAAGAATCTTCTTCTTTTAATTTTAATGTGTCCTGATTTAATTTTTCAATAAAATTATTAATTGCTTCTGCTGAATATTTATTAAAAGAAGTAGGATCTTCCATAAAGTTGAAGATCTTTAAATTAAAATCATGAGAATCTTCTAATTTTACAAGTTCCTCAATTCTGGATACTATAGAATTTTCTCGCATTGAAAAATCATAACTATCATCTACTTTTTTAGAATCATTTATTTTATTATACTGTAGATACTCATAAATAATTTTTGATTTTTCTTCAGGAGAATGCACATTTAATAATTCTTCAAGAAGATAAATTTGCTGTTGATTATTTTGAGATTCTTTTTTATATTCTGCTAAATTACTAACAGCTTTAATTTGTTTCTTTTTTTCAGAAATTAAATCTGCGATGTTTTTATTGTTTAATAATTTTTCAAAATCGTTTAAAATCAAATCATTAAAATCTGTTTTTAAACTATTTAATTTTTTTCTAAACTCTTTAGCATCAGATACAGCATTTGCTGCTGCAAATATGGCATGTTTTCTACCCTCTTCTGTTGCATGAAAATGTATTTGCGCATTATTTGCTTCTTCTTTTGCACTTAAATACGAACTAAAATCGGCGATTCTTTCTTTATTTTGTTCCTGAAATTCTGAATATTTATTATCTAATTCCTCAATATCTATTTGATTTGATAACATTGATCGTTTTGTAAGATATTGCAATTCTTCCTGAAACAGATCGTTGAATTCAGTATTTAAATCGTCATATTTTAATTTAAGTTTACTTTCAATTTTTTTGAAAGCAGCTATTTTAGATTTTACAGTATCGTGAGATCGTAATAATGCAGGAATAAATCTTTGAGATTCTGATTTATATATTTTCTCAAATTCAGTAGCACGCTCAGTAATATGATCTATTAATTCTTCAACATTTGTTTTTAAGTTATCGCTAATTGGTGCATCTGCTAAAGATTCTAATTCGGAAGAATCCATTTTAGCAAAATTTTTAAGTTGCTCTAATCTTAAATCAAGTTTTCCAGTTTTTAAACCTGTATATAAGAATCTATTTATTTGCTGAGAATACAATTTGTTAAAATTAAACATGTCGTTTTCTTTTAACATTCTTGACATTTCACCAACTTCTTTACTATTAATAAACAGATCACGAAGTCCTTCATCTTTAAAAATTGTATTTAAAGATTCCGTATTTAAATATTTTGCAAGTTGCTCTGCTTTTAAGGTTTCGATTCTAAGTTTCATATTGTCAGAAATGAAACCCATTTTTGCAATAATATTTGCTTTTTTTAAACCTTCTTCGTTGATATCTGCTTTTGCAAATCTTGAAATTGTTTTCCCTATTCCTCCAAAAATAGCTCCTCCTAATGCACCTCCTATAAATTCATTCATACCATCAGCTGTAAACATATCTTTAATACCATATTGCACAGCTGAAGAAATATCTTCACGACCTTGCGATTTATCCATCGCATATTTTTTAGCACCTGAAGAAATACCTCTTTGAGAAATTTCTTCCCATCCTTCTGATAAAGGACCTTTCATTGCTCTTCCAGCATATAATATAGTACTTCCAAGACGTTGACCAAAACTTCCTGTTTTCCAAACGTCTTTTAAATTCTTAGCATTTTCTTTAAGATAAGTCGTGATTAAATTATCTTCACCAACTTTAAGTCCTACTTTTGATGCAGCTAACATTTCTTTTTCTGCTAAAGCCGGCATCATAATACCTTTAAACTGAACCCAGTTCGATGCTAATAAAATAGGCATGTTTCCTTTAAATGTCGTATTTCCTGCCTGAACAGCTTGTTTACGAATTTCATTTAATTGATTACCTATTGGTAATGTTCCATATTTTTCTTTAAATGCTTCAATTAATTTGTCTTCAGTTTCTTTATATGTATGAGCAGATTCAAATGCTGATTCACTAGCAGCAGCATTTACAGTATTCCATACTTGTAAACCTGTCTTAAGATTAGAAACAAGTGCTTTACCATTTGTTAAATTTTTAATAATTTCTGCTCCTCTTTTAACTGAAAACAATGTTTTTAAAGAATCATAAATTGATTTAGCACCTTTTGCAGCTTCAACAGGAGCTGCAATTCCTCCTGTTAAAAAATCAATAATTAAATTTTCAGCTACAACTTCTCCCATTGTACCAAGCGTAAAACCTAATTGAGGAGTAAATTCTTCCCAGAAATCTCCAGAACCACTTGTAAACGGAATAAAACTATACCATTTCTTTTCTTCTAATCCTCTAAATGTAGGCATCAGATTACTAAGATCTTTTTCTCGTTGTAAATTTTTCAGATTTCTGTCACTTTCCCACGCATTTGTAATATCCATAGAGGATAATGCTTTGGCACTTTCAACATTTTGAGCTAATGTATTAAAAAATGTATCATATGTTCTAAAAGCTAATGCTTTCATTGTATTAGCATGTGCTTCAACATTTGATTGCAATTTATCATATTTAGCTTGTTCTAAATAATCTGGAGCAAAAGGATTAAATCCTGCAATATCAAACGCTTTTGAATTTTTAAAAGCGGCTATTCTTGAATTATCAAAACCTGTAAATACAGGTTTATCATAATCATTTGAATTGACAGGTTTTAAAAACAAAGAATTGAATGTATTATCAGGAGAATTTGTTGAAATTTGAGGCTGATATACAGGAATATCTTTAAATTGAATTACAGGAAGATCTGATATTACAGGAGGCATTGGAGACTTTTGAATTCCAAGCGCACCATTTTGGTTAATTAAATCTGGCATATTAATTTTCTACAATTTTTAAAAATTCGGACAATACTTTTTTTGGAATTACTGGTTCTTTTTTATCATTTAACCAGGTTTTAATGTTATTATCTTGGATATATTTTATTAGTTGAGTTCCTTGTTCCATTCGCAATTTTATAAAACGTGCAATTGCAGCAGGATCTTTTTGAAGAGATTGCTCAAAATTAGGAAAATTAAATACATCTGCAAAATTATCTTCTGTTATAGATGTCATTTCAATAGTTCCAAGATCATCTTTTTTTACAATAGGATAATAAAAATGTGTTTTTAATGAAAACTTTGGAGGATTATTTAACATGTCAAAACCTCCTATGTTTTCTACAGATAATTCACCCGTTACAGGAGTTAATTTTCCTTGTTCATCAGTTATAAATTGCGAAACTTTATGTGTTTCAGGATTATGTGCTATTTTAAAATAACCAACATTGCCCTCTTTTAATTTTTTAGGAAATAATTCACTTGTAGTATTTAATCGTATATCAGATACTGCTATTGAACCAATATTTGTTTTTTGAGTATCTGTTAATTTTGAATTATCAAAACTAACAGAAAAAGTAGAAGTTGTTCCTTCAATAGATCCTTGTTCAGATATTGAAGATACCGCATCAGGATTGTTTTTAATAATATCTAAAACTGTTATTTCGTCAGGTGTTTTTCCAGTAGTTGCACTTGCAACATATGATGCTAATTTTGTTCTCATCATTTGTGCATTTTTTGATGTTATAAGTGTTGTAGATTCTAACATATTGTTAGACATTCGTGCTACAGATCCTATACTATCAGCAAATTCATTTTTAATACTATCTAATAAATCATTAGTTACTTTTATGCTTTCTGCTAAAATTACACTTTTTGTTCCAAGTGTACCAAATTCTGCTACTTTTCTTAAAAAAGATTTATTTCCTTGATTTAATTCAGATGTAACATCAGGTGTTACTTTTAAATATTTTTCAATTTCTTCAATTGTTGGAACACGATATTCACCATCTTGAGCATATCCTCTAACTCCTGCATCCCACAATACTTTGTTTTTAACAGGATCTATTTTATCAGGATATCTTAATTTTGATTTTAAATATCCTACAATTTTTGGTGCATACTTTTTATCAAATTGTTCCACTTCAGATAAAGCAGAATTTTCAAGAATAGATATTTCCGATAAAATTTTACGACCATCTGATTTTTTTGAAATAGCGTCATTTAAAAAAGTTCTTAATTTGGTGTTAGAAAATGCTTGTGTTAAATATTCACGAATTGTTGTTCCTCCAAGATCCAGTAATTTATCTTTAAATAGTTGTTTTGCTTTTATAGGATCTGTTTCTGTAATTCCATAATGATCATATACAGTTGTTCCATGATATACATCTGCTAAAAAATTTAAAAGATTTTCTTTACCCATTGTAGATCCTGTGGGTAATACGATATCTCTAAATTTTTTCTGACCTATTGCTTGACCTTTACTATTAAATATATATACTTGTTTTTGATCAAGTAATGCTTTTAATAATCCATCTCCTTCAAAATATTTTCCAAAAATAGTAGTAGAGATTGTTGAATACGCAGAACTTAATGTTGATTCGTGAGCATTTAAAATATCTAATCCTATTTCTTTATCTGGACGTTTATCTGAAGATACAGCATCTATTCTATATGGTTCGAATGAATAAGAACCATCTTCTTGTTTTGTTGCTTTTAAACCTGTTTCAATTTGAAATTTTAATGCGTCTAATTCATATTGTTTAACTGCCAATTCATTTTCTTTTTCAAACTTTTTTTCTTGAAATAATAATTTAGCGTTTTCAATCTTCGTATTTGTTTGTAATTCTAATTGTTTAAATTCAAGAGCTTTTGATTCCCAATAAGCACCGTCTTTTTTAACATCGTATTTAATATCAGTATGCGCATATGCTGTTCCAATTTTATCAGCCCATTCATTAAAATATAATTGTTCAATAAATTGAGAACTTCCTAATATTTTTTCAGGATTTACAATTTCAAGAGGCAAATGATTATTTGGATTAGTAGGATCTTTTAACGAAACAATTGTTGAAGAAATTCTTGTTTTTTCATCATTTAATCTACGAAGATCTTTTAAATATGTTGGTGAAGATTTATCAAGTTTTTGTATTGCTAAACTATTTTCTAATAATGCTTCATCTGCAAATCCTACAGATTGTGCGTGTTGTTTATTAAATAATTGTAAATAAGAAGTATATACATCTTGAGGCTTTGAAGCATATGCTAATGCTCCAACATATTCAGCACGAGCTTCTGTTGCTAATTGTGTTTTTAATTTAGAAGAAGCATTAGCTTGAACAAATTGTTGCCATTTATCCTTAACCCAACTTTGATCTTTCATCGTTAAGATTCGTCCTTCTTTCGCAGTATATGTATCAATAACATCTGTTTGAAAAAGTTCTTTAAGTTGTTTTATTTCAGCTGTAACATCATAATACGAATTATACTTAGGATTCATTTGCAGAATTTGTGCCCCAAATTGTGGATTATTTGTTTTTCTAAATAAATTTTTAAGATTATTTAATTCATTAAAACTTGCATTATTAAAATTTTTACCACCATTAACAACTCTATCATTATCTGCTTTTGCCAGTTCACTATTTATTGTAGAGGTTGTTTTATAATCCAATATAATATCTGGATCTTTTGTAATAGGATCAAAAGAAGACATCGCGTTTCTAACATTATCCATTACTGAAAAATCACTTCTAACAGAACTTAATAATCGTTTATCACTTTCTGCTATTCCTGCTTTAAATTTATCCATAGCTTTATCTGTTGTAAGTTCAGATTGCATACCATAGATACTATTTTGTTGTGATTTTAACATTCCAGCACCCGTACCATACAAATTTAACTTTGTTTGATACAAGTTCATTATTCCTTGAATATTATCTAAATATGGCTGGACTCTTTCGAGTGTTTCTCTTTCTAATGCTGATGGCATATGTTTATTGTTGTTGTGGTAATAAATTATTTAAGAATCCAAAAGGATTTGAGAATTTACCTGATTTTTGAATTTGTTTTCCTACAATATTTCTTGTAATTAATTCTGCTAATTTATCTTCATTAATTCCTGGAAAAACTTTTCGATAATCTTCTGCTATTTTAGACATATTATCAGAACCATCTTGCATATTTTGAGCAACAAGAAGACTATCAAGTCCTCCATAATTTGGATCAAATGTAGGTAATCTATCTTGATTATATCCTATAGGAACTCCTAATTTAGTGTATTGTTTTCCGTCTTTTCCTGTAAAAATCATAGGATTACCAGAAGCATCTTTCATAGTAGTTACAGATGGTAATGCGGCTGCTGTTGCAGCATAAGATAAACTATCTAAATTTTTCTTAACCATTAAACCATTATTAACTACTTGATTCATAGCGTTTACTCTCATTTCGTCTCTTCTTTGCAAAGCTAACAAATTTTTATTATAAGTATCTTCTACTTGTTGTGCATTGAACATCATATTTTGATATTGTTTATTATCATTATATTGTTCTTCAGTATTGCTAATTTGAGTGTTTGCCTGATTTTTAGAAGCATTACTTTGACGAAGCTGATTAATTAAATTAGATCGTACAGATGATGAAATAGCATCGGCTTGTTGTGGTCTGGCATTAGCGTATGCTTCTCTCATAGCAATTGCAGCTGATTCTTTCATGTCAGCTGTTTCCTGATCATTATTAACACGGTCTAATCTTATATTTGGAGAATATACCTGTGTTAGCATGTCATACCTTGTAGGTAACATCATAGCATTTAATCCTGGCATCGCAATACTTAATAATTCTGCGGCATTAGGATTAAATTTAAAACCTTCCCAGGGAATTTGAGACGGTTTAGATGTAGGAGAAGTTTGTATATTTTCGTGTATATTTGGATCTTCATTGTGTTGATTATCAGGTATATTTGACATGTCTTCCTGATGATCTTCTCCCGGAGAATTTCTTTTACGAATTTTTCCAACAATGTAATCCCATCTTCTACCTAATCGTCCATCAAACATTCCATTAATAGGCATTCCCCATCCCTTTTTTGTACTATGTGCATCATCTACAATATCTTGATATTTAGAATATAAATACTTTTGAAACTTTGTATTGTCTGTGCCATTAAATCCTAATTCTTTTGCAATAGTTTCCCATTCTGCTTTTGAATATTTACTACCATTCCAGGTATTAGAAACTTCTTTTGTAACAGGATTTCTAGTTGCTTTTTTATCATGTGTATGAGGATCTATTGGATTCTCATCAAAAACATTTATAAAACCGCCTTTTGCAGCATATTGTTGCTGCATAACATTTTCTAAATCATTAGTATTAACAGGCATTGGGGGTGTTGCAAATTCAGGAGCTTCTTGATTCTTTTTTAATTCTTGTAATAATGCCATTTGTCCTATTGTTTTTTGATGTTTATCTAACATCATTAAACTTGTATCTTTAGCAATATTATCTGAATTTTTAGATTGTAAAATAGAAACTAATCTGTTATATTCTTTAGGATCTACTTGTTTATTTAATAATTTTGCAGGTGTATTATCTTTATTTTTTTTACTTGCATTTTTAATATTAAGTAATAATTTTTCAGCTTGTGATAATGCTAAATCTTTATCATCACTAAATACAAAAGAATTTTCAGGTAATGCCAATGGTGTTCCACCTTTTGAATGTTTTTTACCATTTACTTTATACAATGCTGCTAAACCTGGTTTTACAACAAGTTCTCCTTTTTCAGCTTCCACATTTGCAACTTCTTTTGGTACAGGATTTAAAGAACTGCTGATATCAGCATCTACTGTTCCTGTATCATTTGTATTCATAATACCAATTGTCTTAGCACCATATACAATATTTGGATACATTAACGTATCTGTAAAAAAGTTTTTAGGAGTACCTCCCTGAGAAGATTTTGGTGTTTTTGTGATACGTATTTTCATATTAATTAACGTATTTTAAGCGATATAATGTTTGAGCAATAAGTTTACAGATAGTATCTATTTCATTTTGAATCCAAGATTCACTAAATATACCTCTATTTTTTGATATATACAAATATATTTCAGATAACCAGGCAATTGAATCTTTCCTAGAAGATGTTTCAGGAATTGTAATTTCTAATAAATTATAAATACCTTGATATGATTCTACAAGTCCGTCTGTTAATTCTAGAATTTCGTCATATAGTGTGTTTAATGCACTATGTTCCCATCCACTTTTATTATGTTGACGAAGATGTGTTAAATGGGCAATATCTCTTATTTGAAATAATGTTCCAAAAAAGATAGAAGGTGTTACTTCTGTTTTTTTTAATGTAAATTGAGGTGTCATAATATGTCAAATTTATATCCTTGTTTTTTTAATTTGTTTATTTCAGTTTCTGATAAATCATATTCATGATTTTCTTTATAAATTGTTCCACCATATTTTCTTTGAGGAACTATATAATTATTTTTTACAGTTTGTTCATAAGCTTGTGGAGAACTATACATTGATAATATATCAGAAGCAGTTAAAGGAACAGGCTTACCTGAAGCATCTTTTGTTATTGACGGAACATAATGTTTATAAAAATAATCAGAATATGGAAATATGGAATGAGCATCATTTATAGATGTTTGTTTTCTTTTATTATATTCTTCGATATTTTTATTTAATTGATCATAATTCCAAAGTTTTGCTTTTACTCTTGCAGAATCAGCCATTGCCATTGATAAAATATCAGGAGTTAATCCTGGAAATTGAGATTGTAAATCATTAGCATATTGTTTAATTACTTT
>ENA-UOYA01002013-UOYA01002013.1-activated-sludge-metagenome-genome-assembly--contig:-NODE-2013-length-20321-cov-8.316737_pt1 | contig 20321 bp, 17 predicted proteins | sample MGYA00238163_ERZ764804 | MGnify/ENA primary metagenome ERZ764804 (study PRJEB28919, sample SAMN05720223) | activated sludge metagenome | isolation source: Anaerobic digester | place: Hong Kong... | reverse complement strand
GACAGCATAGCGGCTCTCGCCGCCCACTCCTGCGTAAAGCGGCACACCCTTCAAAGTAAGTCCAGTCACCTTGCTGGCGATGGGGCTGGCGGCGTCACGGTCGAAGCGACGCAACATCCTGTCATAACGCTCGTAGTTGGGCGTCTCATAGTCCCAGCGCAAGCCCAGGTTTATGGTCAGCCTGGGACTGATCTTGAAGTCGTCCTGGATATACATCGCATAATAGTGGGAACGGTAGAAGGGATCGATGTTGAAGGGAACGCTGCCGCTGGCCGGATAGCCGAGCAAGAAGCTGGCGAATTCGTTACCTGAGACGGCGTCGCCGCGCAGCGGGTCGGCCTGCGTCCATGCCTTGCTGAAGTTGTACGTGCCGCTGGCTGCGCCTGGCCCTAGCTGCAAATAGTTATAACGGCGGAACTCGGCGCCGTACTTCAACAGATGCCTGCCTACGTTGTGGCTCAGGGCCGGCTGCAACGTCCAGGTATCCCGCGCTTCGTAACTCGTTACCCTGTCCGCACCGATCGGGGAGTAATTTCCTCCAATGTTGAATCGCGGGAATTGCAGAGTAGTGAACTGGCTCACCAGCGAAGAGGGGAAGCCAAGCTGCCGTGGGTCGAATCCGGCGGCGTAAATGTTCCCGCTGAAGCCCTCATAGCGGGCCAAGCCGCCGCGCAAATTGAAGACTACGGTAGGGCTCATCGTATAGGTCCAGTCCGCTCCCCAATTGCGCGATACGCGCGTCGAAGGCGCCTCGCCGCTGGGCTCGCCGGCGTTGGTTCCCCACACGACTTTGGCGAAGTTGCCCCAAGGCGTCTGTGCGTAACGCCAGGAAACCGTGCTCTTGTCCGTGACCCGGTAGTCCATCTTTCCCAGCCAGGCGTCGTAGCCGTTGGTGGCCGGCAGAACCTTGGAGTAGTTCTCCGTCTTGTCGGGGCCAACGCCTGGATTGGTCGGAGCCGGATAGAACGAGGCCACCTTGGCCGAAATTGGGTTGATCAGATTCGAAGGAATCTTGTTTCCCGAAAATGGAGTTCGGACGTACTTGCCGCTCGCTTCCAGCCTCGTGCTCATCGGGTCGTAGATCGTCACCAGCGCGCCGCTGCTGTTGTAAAGCTTCGAGAAATCGCCCGTCAACTGCTCCGGCTGCGGCAGTGTGGTCACCATGCTGCCGGGATTATGTTCCCGCAGCCCTTCGAGCGTGAGCAGGAAGAACAGCTTGTTGCGGCCGTCAAACACCTTGGGAATGTACACCGGCCCGTCGAACGCGAAGCCGAAAGTGCTCTGCTTGAATGGGATTCGCTTCGCTTTCCCGTTCTCATCCACATATTCCGGAAATGTGTTGTTGTACCAGCCGTTCGCACGCAGCTTGTCGTTCTTCAGAAACTCGAACAACTGCCCGTGGAAGGAATTCGTTCCCGCCTTCAACGTCACGCTGGTGACGCCGCCGCCGACGCGCCCGAAAGATGCATCGTACGTGTTCGTCTGGACAGTGAACTCCTGAATCGAGTTCAGTGAGGGTACCCACGCGACTCCGCGGTCGCCTCTGGTGTTGGACTGGCCGTCTACCAGCGTTTCATTTTCTTGCTGACGGCCGCCACTGATCATCACGCCGTTCACGTTGCCGAACGCATACAGCTCCATCGAGCCCCAATACCGGCTCGTCTTCACCACACCGGGCAGCGTGAACTGCAACTGGTACAAATTGCGCCCGTTGGTCGGAATATCCTCGATGGCGCGGTTCTGAATCAGCGAGGAGCGCGACGCAGTCTCGGTTTGCAGCAGCGACGCTTCGCCGGTGACCGTAACGCTCTCCGCTACCGCTCCCAGTTCGAGCCGGACATTCAGGCCCAGCCGGTCCGCGGTGGCGAGCAAGATCCCCTCCTTCACGTACTTCTTGAAACCCGTCTTCTCCACCGTCAGGTTGTACTTGCCGGGCAACAGTGGGCCGACGGTATAGACGCCAGCCCCGGTGCTCTCCGACTCCGTCGTCGCGTTGCGGTCCACGTTCGTGGCCGTGATCTTGGCACCCGCTACGGGCGCGTCAGTTGGGTCCGTAATGGTTCCCGAAATGGTTGCACGGAATTCCTGGGCGGGCAAAACCAATGCGCACACCAGGAGACCGAGTAATAGACAAACTGCCCATGGTTTCCTCATGGAACCCCCTCGATACACGGGCTGCTTGCATCCCAAACGCCCGTGATGCCAGAATACTTCTTAATTGTTAAGTTTGTCAACTTGATTTAACCCGCCTGGAGTCAGATACTTGTAGGAAGCTCATACAGATTCCGAGCGATCCTCTCTCATGAAAAACCCACTGATCATAGCTTTGGATGTCGAAACGGCCGAACAGGCGCGCGCGCTCGTCGCGCAACTCGGCGAGGATGCCACTTTCTACAAAGTCGGGATGGAACTCTACGCGGCCGCCGGCATGGACTTCGTGCGCGAACTGATCGGCCAGGACAAGCGGGTGTTTCTGGATCTGAAAATGTACGACATCGGCGAGACGGTGAAACGCGCCGTGGCGCAAGTGGCGCGCCTGGGCGTCACACTCACCACCGTCCACGGAAGCGGGCCGGTGATGCGCGCGGCGGTCGAAGGCCGTGGCAATGCGGAGTTGAAACTGCTGGGAGTCACCGTGCTCACCAGCTTCGACAAGGAAGACCTCGCCGACCTGGGCTACCCCTGCGAAGTGGGCGACCTGGTGAAACTGCGCGTGCGCAAGGCCATGGAAGCGGGCATGGACGGCCTGGTCTGCTCGCCGCTCGAAGTGGCTGCCGTGCGCGAGTTGACGGGTCCCGGCGCGGTGCTGGTGACACCGGGCGTGCGCTCGGCCGGAGCCGGCAAGGGCGACCAGAAGCGCGTGGCCACGCCCGCGGAAGCCATGCACAACGGCGCCACTTACCTGGTGATCGGCCGGCAGGTGACCCGCGCGGCCGATCCGCGCGCCGAGGTCCGCAAAATCCTCGACGAGATCAGCGTCGCCGCTATGCAAAAATGAAAGTGTGACCGGTCACGAAATACGCCAACAGTACCTGGACTACTTTGCCCAACGCGGGCACCGCATCGTACCTAGCTCTTCTTTAGTCCCCGCCAACGACCCTACGTTGTTGTTCGCCAACGCCGGGATGAATCAATTCAAGGACGTTTTTCTGGGCGCCGAAAAGCGCGATTATTCGCGCGCCTGTTCTTCGCAGAAGTGCGTCCGCGCCGGCGGGAAGCACAACGATCTTGAAAACGTCGGCCACACCCGCCGTCATCATACTTTCTTCGAGATGCTGGGCAATTTCAGCTTTGGCGACTATTTCAAGGCCGACGCCATCGCTTACGCCTGGGAACTGATCACCAAGGTTTACGGGCTCCCGAAAGACCGGCTCTATTTCACCGTGTTCCGCGAGGACGACGAGGCCGACGAATTGTGGCAGAAGGTCACCGGCGTTCCGAAAAGCCGCATCTTCCGGCTGGATGAGACCGACAATTTCTGGCAGATGGGCGACACGGGCCCGTGCGGGCCGTGCTCGGAGATTCACTACGATCTCGGCCCCGACGCCTGCGAACCGGGCCATGAAGACGAAGAGTTCCCCAGCGATTGCGGCGGCCGCTACGTCGAGATCTGGAACCTGGTCTTCATGCAGTTCAACCGCGACTCGGAAGGCGTGATGACCCCGTTGCCGCGTCCGTCCATCGACACGGGCATGGGCCTGGAGCGCATCGCGGCGGTCATGCAGGGCAAGCTGAGCAACTACGAGACCGATCTCATCCGCCCGATTGTCGACTACGCCGCCGAACTCGCCAATGTGGTTTATGGCGAAGACCCGCGCGTCGATTCGGCCCTGCGCATCGCCGCCGATCACAGCCGCTCCACCGCATTCCTGATTCACGACGGCGTGGTGCCGGCCAACGAAGGCCGCGGCTACGTGCTGCGCAAGATCATGCGCCGCGCCATGCGCCACATCCGCCGCATCGGCCTGGAAGAGCCGTTCCTTTACAAAATGACCGGCTTCGTGGCCGAAGTGATGAAGCCCGCCTATCCGGAGCTTATGAAGAGCATCCAGCGCGTGGCCCGCATCGTGAAGGACGAAGAGCACCGTTACGCCACCACGTACCAGGTGGCCGAGCGTGTTTTCCACGACGAGGTGAAGGCCGCCACGGCCGGCGTGCTGCCGGGCACGGTCGCCTTCAAGCTTTACGATACCTACGGTCTTGCGCTTGACGAGCAGCAAGAGATGGCGCGCGAGTACGGCCTGGGCATCGACAATGCGGGTTTCGAATCCGAAATGGAGCAGCAGCGCGAACGGGCGCGCGCAAGCTGGAAGGGCGCCGAGAAGGGCATCATCGCAGAGGCCTATCAGGAACTGCGAGCGCTGGGAGCCACGAAGTTCCTCGGCTACGAAACACTTTCGACGCCGGACGCCAAGGTGATCGGTTTGCTGGTGGATGAGAAGCCGGTCCAGAGCATCGGCCCCAACACGAAGGCCGAAGTCGTGCTGGATCGGACGCCGTTTTACGCCGAAACCGGCGGCCAGGTCGGTGACAACGGCGAGCTTTACAGCGCGGGCGGCATCAAGGTGGCAACGGTTGAAAGCGTTTACCCGCCTGTCACGGGCCTGAGCGTTCACCGCGTTGTCACAACCGATGCGATCCATGTGGGAGACGTCTTGCGGGCGGAGGTCGACGCCGGATCGCGCCACGCCACCATGCGCAATCACACGGCGACGCACCTGCTCCACGCCGCCTTGCGCCAGGTGCTGGGTGCGCACGTCAAGCAGGCCGGCAGCGTTGTGGAACCGGCGCGGCTGAGGTTCGATTTCACCCACTACACCGCCATGGACTCCGACGAGGTCGCCGAAGTCGAGCGCCTGGTGAATGAACAGATCTTGCGCAACTCGGCGGTCACAACCGACGTGATGGCGCTGGATCAGGCGTTGACTACGGGCGCCATGGCGCTGTTCGGCGAGAAGTACGGGGACAAGGTGCGCGTGGTCTCCGTCCCCGGCTTCAGCCGCGAGTTGTGCGGCGGCACGCACACTTCGCGGACCGGAGACATCGGGCTGTGCAAGATCGTCTACGAAGGCAGCATTTCGGCAGGCGTGCGCCGCATCGAAGCCATCACCGGCGAGGGCGCGCTGGCCCGCTTCCAGGAAGTGTCGGGTTCGCTCGAACGTGTGGCTAACTTGCTGCGCACCGCCGAGCCGGAACTCTACGAACAGACCGAAAGGATGATCGCCCGCGAGAGAGCCCTCGAAAAGCAGCTCGACCAGCTCAAGCAGAAGCTGGCGCACTCGATGGTCGCGAACCTCAAGGAGCGGGCGCGCAGCGTGAAGGGTGTTACGCTGGTGGCCGCTTACGTCGACGACTTTGATCGCGCGCAGTTGCGCTGGATCGCGGATTCGCTCCGCAACCAGGGCATCGACGTGATCGTGCTTTCGAGCGGCGGGGGCGAACTGGTCAGCGCCGTTCGCAAGGACGCGACCGCCAAGGTCCACGCGGGCAAGCTGGCGGGCAAGGTGGCGCAGGCTGCGGGCGGCAAGGCGGGCGGCCGTCCGGATATGGCCGAGGGTGGAGTAAAGGATGCAGCCAGGCTGCGCCAGGTAATCGAACAGGAGATCGAAGGCCTTTTGTGATTCAGTGCGACGCGGTTGGGCGGCAAGAACTCAGCGGCGATCGCGGCGAATGAACTTCATTGGAGCGGCGCACGGGCTTATATCTGGCCGGCGTTCTGGCCGCAGGCGTCCACACAAACGAGATTTCCATCGGAAACGGAGGCTTCCACAGCGCGGACATCGCCGCCAAACTCTCATAGAATCCGGAACAGGCAGAGATCGCCCTCGCACGCGACCCGCTCGACGCCCCAGCGCCAAGGGTCATCGCGGAGATTCCGGCCGATGGGGCTGTTCCCGCCGCTGCCGACGGGCGCGACCATATACTGGAAGCCCCTACGCCTGATGGCGCGCGTGGCTTCCACCCTCAGGTCGGCATCGCGCCGGATCTGCGGAGTGGGCTTGTCGCAAAGCAGACGCCACGAGCCATCCGGGCTTCTTCCGTAAATGGCAATGCGTGCGTTCTGCTCGATGCGGAGGCAGGTGACGGTCGCACCGGTGAGCCATAGCGGCTGATCGAATTGCGTTTCCAGGAACATGCCGGGCTTGGTTGGTTCGAAAGTCGCCCAGAAAGTTGTGAGGTTGTTGTCGAGGACCAAGGGCGCATCCCAGAGGTTGGGCCAGGCATCCAGCAACCAGCGGGCGCTTGGCTGCAAACGGTAATTGCCGCGGTAGAAGCCCAATTCGGCGGCGCTCCAACTCGGTAGGCCCCCCGCTTCCTGCCGGAACCGCAGGGCGGTGAAGGGCGCCTCGGGCCAGTTCGCCACCAAATCGTACAGAGGCTGCAAATGCTGATAGAGGCCTAAGCGCAGGGCGTCGAGGCACGCCTCGGTGGTGGAGGACTGGTAGAACAGGCTCATCTGGCGCTCGGTGTAGGCTGCGGCAGTGCCGTGAAGGTCCAGGATTCGCGCGCCCGGCGGCGTGGATCGATGGATGACCTCGGCCATCCGGTATTCGCCCAAGGTGCGGCGAAGGTAGTCCTGCTCGGGTTCGATGCGCAGCGCGGCGGCAACCGGCCATCCGCGCAACCTCCAGACGTAGTCGTCGGCGTAGAGACCAACCACTGCGGGCCAGCCCAAGACGGCATGCGCGGCTACCAGCACCCAGGACAACCCGCGCGGCAGGCTCATGAAGATCGCCAGCGCCAGAAAGGGCATCGCCGGAATCAGGAAGCGCGCCGAAGTGTTCAGATAGTAAGGCGCGCCGGCGATCACCGCCGCACACACCAGTACGCGGCCCGCGGGCCGCCGCAGGGCGATCAGCGCGAGCGGAGCCAGTAACCACATCGGCCCCAGAAGGCCGAGACTGGAACGGCCGTAAAGGGTCAGATCCTTGATGCGCTCCAGCCAACTTCCGCCTCCGTAAAGCCGCATCCGGGAGGCGAGCACTTCCTCGCTCAGGACGCGGAAATAGGGATTCGGAAAGAGGCGATTGAACAGCGGAGCCACCGGGTTGCCCGTCATCAGATAGGCGCGCGCCATCCACGGAGCGATCATCGCGGCGGCGGAAACGCTGAATACCGCCGCGGCTTTCCACTTGCGCCGGGCCAGGAGCCATACGGCAATGCCCGCGGCCACGACGCCTCCGGTGTTCTTTACGCCGTAACAAAAGCCCGCCACAAGTCCGGCCGAAGCTAACAGGATCGTCGAATCTTCCTCGTGCCAGCGCACGACGAGGTAGACGGCGGCCAGCACGTAAAATGCGAGCGCCACGTCGACGTAAGCGCACGTGCCGGTTGTGCCCACCGCGGTAGTCGCCGAGTAAAACACGGCGGCGAACGCCGGAATCGGCTGCTCCAGGCCCAGTCGCTTTCCGAGCGAGAAGATCAGCGGCACGCTGGCTGCAAATAGCGCAAAGTGCACCAGCTTCGCGGCCGAGTGTCCTCCGAAGGAGAAGGCGAAGGCAAACAGCATCTCGACGCCGTGCGGGAGGATCTCGTAGAAATCCACGGTGCCCGGAAAACACCCCAGGCGTAAGTACTCGGCGACGTTGCCCAGGTGATAGCCGGCGGCGTCGGGCTGAATTTCCGGCGCCAGCGCGTGCACCGCGTACAGAACTCCGAACGGGAGGAGTATCCACAGCGGGCGCGAGAACTGCATGGCTGGGCGCCTGATCCCGTCCCGCAGGAGGACCAGTGCGGAGATCCCCGCTGCCGCCACCGCCGCAAAGGCAGCCTTGCCCGCGAGCCCAAGCGCCAGCAGGCCGAACACGATCAGGCTCAGGATGGCTGCGCCCACCGCAAGCACGATCTCGTGCGGAACCTCGTTCTTGCGAAACCACAACCTTCCCAGGCCGTAGGCCGTAAGCAAGGTGAGCAGGGCGGCGAAAATGATGGAGAGGATGGGCGGCAAACTGGTATCATGGCATATTTCCAGGAGGCTTTATATGTACACAAGACGGGATCTCGGCAAACTGGCCCTGGCTTCGCTGCCTGTGGCGGCGCTGGCTAAGCCCAATTCAAGAGTTCGCGGAGTAATGATGGGCGCGCAGAGCTACAGCTTCCGCGATCGCTCGCTGGACGACGCAATCAAGGCAATGAGTGAAATCGGGCTTAGCTACGTGGAACTCTGGCAGGGCCACGTCGAGCCGCGCGGCTCGCGCGAAGAGGTGCGCAAGTGGCGCCTTTCGGTCCCGATGGAGGAGATCAGGAAGGTTCGCGCCAAGCTGGACGCGGCGGGGATCAACCTTTACGCGTACAATTACAGCTTCCGCGACGATTTCTCCGACGCCGAAATCGAGCGCGGCTTCGAATTCGCCCACGCCTTGGGCGTGAAGTATCTCACCGCTTCCGGCACCGTGACCGTTGCAAAGCGTATTTCGCCTTTCGCCGAAAGGGCCAAGGTGTTCGTGGGCATGCACAACCACTCCAATATCAAGCCCAACGAGTTCGCGCGGCCGGACGACTTTGCCGAAGCGATGCGGGACACATCAAGCTATATCGGCGTCAACCTCGATACCGGCCACTTCACCGCCGCGGGCTTCGATCCGGTCGACTACCTAGCCAAGCATCACGACCGCATCTACGTGATTCACATCAAGGACCGCAAGAAGAACCAGGGGCCCAACGTCGCGTTCGGCCTGGGCGACACGCCTAACCGCGAAGTGCTGTGTATGTTGCGTGACAAGAAGTGGCCCATCCCCGCCATGATTGAGTACGAGTACAAGGGCGCGGATACCGTGGCAGAGGTGAAGAAGTGCTACGCCTGGATGAAGCAGGCGGTGAAATAGGCTGCTTCTAATCGCTGTAGTGGAACGTTCCCACGAACGAGCTTCGTGAATCGTGGCTCAGCCACGTGGAATTCAGTCCTGCGCCCGAGTATCCTTGCGCCAGCGTGTAGGCCGGCATGGCGTGGTCGAGCTTGGTGAGCGGCTTGTACCAGACCACTTCGTTGTGGCAGATGTGGTCGCCGTCGCCGAGGCTCCGTGTTTCGATCCGCGCCAGCTTGCCGGCCTCGAGCCGCGCTTCCATGCTGTGGACGTTGCCGTTCGCGAAGCTCAGCTCGATGGGCTGATACTCGACGCGTTCAATATCCTGCAGCAAGTCGCCGCCCATCCTTTGGGCGAAGCCGCGCAGCGCGATGCGTTGCAGCCCGTCCGCCCGCTCATCGATTATGAGCACGGCTTTGACCGGATACGGGGAGCGGCCGACGTTGCCGAGCGTGGAACTGGCGCGCAGCACACCCACTACCGAGAGGCCATCAAGTTTGACGCCTTGCCAGGAACCCTCCGTGACCTTCCAGCCCATGACGGCGAGGTCGCCGGCCAGGTTCACTTCCGAATTGGCGAAGCAAGGGCCCGTGTACACGTCGGCCGTGCGGGCCTCGACGTACTCGCCCCGCAGATCGGTTTTGTGCAAGGAAGCCGCCGGCAAGGTGACGGCGAAAACGGACACTCCCAGAACGATCCCAGAGAAGACTTTCATCCCAGGTCTCCTTTGGCAATCAGTATAACAAAGTCAAGATTGGCCGGCCCTGTGGCCTACGGCGTGAGTCCACTGGTGCTGTCGGGATTCCTGCGGGTCGTAACGCACCGGCAAGCCTTCAATCCGCCGAGTCCGCTGGAGGCCGCGCTGGCCTTCACAAAAGAGATCCGCGAACGGCCCAACCCCATTGAGGTGAATCCCGGCCGGCGCCACTGCGACATCTTTACCCAATTGCACCGAAGCGCAAAAGCAAAGGGCAACCTCGTGCGCGACGCCAACTTCGCGGCGCTGGCGATCGAGTCCGGAAGAGAATGGATCACCACGGACCGGGACCATGCCCGTTTCCCGGGCCTCCACTGGCGCCATCCACTGGAGTGACGCCACACCTCTCTCTCGTCCTGTCCGATACCTTGCCGCGCACTTACAGCGCCCGATAGCAGGGGCGCGTTGGATTGCATTCTTCGTCGTCGGCGATTTTGCCGTCCGGGCCCAGACAGGTTTGCGTCGTGTGGCACCAGAAGAGGCGGTCGCCGCTCGCCATGCTCGGGTCCTGAACGGCGTCGACGAACAGGCCCTTCCAGCGCAGCTTCTCGCACCGCTCCGCGCCGGGCTTGGCCGATCCTGTATTCTCCATGTGACGCTCCTCTCTGCCCTCGCTCACGCCTTGATGCCGGCGGCCTCCAGCAGCGCGCGCTTCACCGCCGTGCGCGCCAGTTGCACTTTGTAGGCGTTCTGGCTGAGCGGCGTAGCGCCCGCAACGGCACGTTCACCGGCTTCGGCGGCCACGTCCACCGTAATCGTCTTGCCGGCGAGCATGGCTTCGGCATCCTTCGCCACCCACGGCACCGGGGCGACGTGTCCCAGCACCACTCGCGCAGAAGCCACCACGGTCCCTTTCATGCGCAGGACGACCGACGCGGCCGCCAGCGGCCAATCGAGCGTTTCCCTCTGGCGCACTTCGTAAGTCGCATTGCGGCCCCGCGCGGGCGGCACCAGGATCTCGGTCAGAATTTCGTTCGGCGCGAGCGCGATCTCCCGTGCGCCGTCATCCGTGGGCGCGACGAAGAACTTCTCCACCGGGATTTCCCTCGTCCCCTTGGCCGAGACCGCCTTCACTTTGGCGCCCAGCGCTACCAGCGCCGGTCCCAGGCTCGACGCGCTCACAAACCACGCCGGACCGCCGCCGAAGATGGCGTGATACCGGTTCTCGCCGTCCGGCGCCAGGGCTTTGCCGCTGGCGTCCTTCGCGAGCAGCCCGAATCCCTTGCGGAAGTACCAACAACGCGGTCGCTGGCACAGGTCGCCGCCCGCCGTCCCCATGTTGCGGATCTGAGGGCTTGCGACACCGGCAACGGCCGTTGTGATGGCCGGATACTCCTTGAGCAGGGGGCTGGTGAGCATTTCCTCGAAGGTGACCAGCGCGCCGATGCGCACGCCCGCCGCCGTCTTCGCCATCCCGGCGAGTTCCTTCAGCCCCTTGATGTTCACCACGCGCCGGGGCGTGTGGATGTACTCCTTCATGAGCGAAATCTGGTCCGTACCACCAGCGAGGATGTCCGCCTCGCCCCAACGCGGAGCGAGCAGCGCCACGGCTTCCTGCAGCGTGGCCGGAGAGGCATATGCGAAGGCTTGCATCAGGCTTTCCTCCCTTCCAGCGCGCCCAGCACTTTGTCCGGCGTGAGCGGGAGCACGGGTGGACGCACGCCGATGGCGTTGGTGACCGCGTTCGAGATGGCCGCGATACCGCCGATAGTGGGCGGTTCGCCCAGGCCGATGACGCCGCGTTTGTCGTTTTCGGGCGTGATGTCCATGTGAACGATGATCTCGCCGATGTCGCCGATCCCGGCCAGCTTGTAGAACTCCATGTCGGCGTTCAGCATGCGGCCGGTGATCTGGTCCATGACCCGCTCTTCATAAAGCGATGCGGCGATCGAGAGTATGCAACCGCCGTAAATCTGGCTTTCCGCAGTCTTGGGGTTGATGATCAACCCGCAGTCCTGCACCGCCACCAACCGGTTCATTTTCACGACGCCGGTCTCGGTGTCGACGCTCACGTCGGCGATCTGCACGCCGCCCACGCCGCCGGTGTTCAACCCCATGGGGTTTTGAGGATCGTTCTCGCCGATTTCACTGATGGTCTTGGTCCCGAGTTTGCGGCAGGCCGCGCGCCAGGTGAGCGACTTGGCCGGGTTGCCTTTCACCTGGACCTTGCCATTGGCAGCTTCGAGTTCGCCGGCGGACACGCCGAGCGATGGCGCCACTACCTCGAACAGCTTCGCCAGCGCGTTCATCGTTGCCTTACGCGTGGAAGAAGACACGCCGCCGACCGTGGTCGAACCGCCGCTCGCGCCCGAAGGCGGATACTTGTTATCGCCAATCAGGACCTTCACGGCGCCCAGCGGCAAGCCGAGCGTTTCCGCCGCCACCATGTTGATCACCGTGCGCGTGCCTGTGCCAAGGTCCTGGCTGCCTAGTTTGATCTCCACCGATCCGTCCGGATGGATGGCAGCTTCGCACTTGCTCTCGTGCCCCGCGCCGCCCCAGGTACAGACGCCGATGCCGAGACCGCGGCGCATGTGCCCGCTCGCGTTCTCGCCGCGAGGATGCCATAGTTTCTTCCATCCGGTCAGTTCGGCCGCCTTTTCAAACTGCCTGCGATAGGTGTCCGCGCGGTCTGTCAGGTCGAGGTTCTTCATGAAGACTTCCAGCGGATCGAGTCTCGCCGCCGCCGCGAAATCTTCGATCGCCGCACAGGTCAGATACGACACCTGCGGATGGTTCGGAGCGCGCCACGCCCGGGCGCCCCCCGTGTTGATGGAAACAGTGGAATGCAGGAAACGCCGGTGTGGGACCTTGCTGAAAACGTAGGGGAGCAGTCCGGGAGCCAGTCCGCCGCCGCCCACGCCGCCCGTGCCCCAGGTTTCCGACTGCCACGCCGTGATCGTGCCGTCCTTCTTGCCTCCAACTTTGATATTGGCGAAAAAGGACGGGCGATTGCCGGCGATTTCCAGGTCCGTAGCGCGATCCAGAAACAGTTTGACCGCGCGCCCGCCGCTCTTCTTCGAGAGATTCGCACACACCTCGGCCCAGCGATCCGGCGAGAATTTGCTGCCGAAGCCGACGCCCATGTGTTGCTGCATCACATGGATATTGGCGGCGGGAACGTTCAGGCTCTTGCCCAGTTCGCTGGCCAGTCCGCTCACGTTCTGGGTGCTAGGCCAATATTCCAGGTTCGCGCCCTTCCATTCGATCACCTGCCCGTGCGTCTCCATGGTGCAGTGCGTGATGACGGGGATGCCGTAGTGGCCAAGGCTGGTCACCTCAGCCTCCGCAAACGCCTGATCCGGCTGGCCTTTCACCATCTGGCCGCCACGCTTCACCCGCGCCCCGGGTTTCGCGTAGTCCTGCTCCCGAACCATGTGGGGCAGCACTTCGTATTCGACCTTGACTTTGCGAAGCGCGTCGCGCGCGATGGTCTCGCTCGTGGCCGCCACCGCCACGACTTCCGTGCCCGCCCACTGTACTTCCGTTCCAGGGGCTGAAACGATTTCGACGCCAGTCACACCCTTGGTCGCTTCGGCCGCGCTCGTGTCGATTTTCACGATCCGCGCGTGCGCATGCGGCGACGTGAGGATGGCGCCGAACTGCATCCCGGGACGCCGGACGTCCTGCCCGTAAACGGCCTTGCCGCTGGCTTTCACCAAACCGTCGACGCGGTTCGCGCGCGTGCCCAGCAAGCGCCGCTTGTCCGTTGCAGGCCAGCTATAGTCAGGCATGCGCGCCTCCCTTCATCCGGGCACCGGCTTCCACCACGGCCTTTCGGATCCCCATGTAGGTGCCACAACGGCAGAGGTTTCCGCCCAACCCTTTTTTCACCTGCTCATAGGTCGGATTCGGATTCTTTTCGAGAAAATGCTTTGCCGCCATGACGAAACCGGGCGTGCAAAAGCCGCACTGTAGCGCGTCATTGTTCACGAAGGACTGAATCAATGGATGCACCTGACCCGGCACCGATAGACCCTCGATGGTCTGTATCTGGCGGCCTTGCGCGTCGATGGCGAGAGTGCTGCATGCGTATACGGCCTTGCCGTCGAGAATCACCGTGCAAGAGCCGCAGGTGCCGCGGTCGCAAGTGCGTTTGGCGCCGGTCAGCCCCAGGTAGTCGCGAAGTGCGTCGAGGAGCGTTACCCTCGGCTCCACCGTCAGGTTGTGTGTTTTCCCGTTCACTTCGAGCGTGATTGGGACGGCGCCGGGACCCTTCAGGCCCGCTTGGCCGGCAGGTTGCGCCAGCGCCTCTGATTCAAGCAAATCCGCGCCCAGCGCCCCTCCCCCTATACCCACGCCACCGATGAAACCGCGACGGGAAACCTTGGAAGAGGGTTGCGAAGGAGCTTCGGGAACGATTCGCCTACTCACCAGGCACCTCCTTTCGTGTCTAAGACGTCAATCCCAGCAAGGAGCGGAAGCCCTGCGATGAGATGAATATATCACGATCGGGTCCCGGGCAAAACAAAGGCCGCCTTTGGCGGCGGCCTTTGTTAAACGCTAATTTGAGAGGAGGAACTGGTTAAGCTTTCGTTACGTTCTCCGCCTGCAGCCCCTTAGGACCTTGCTTGACTTCGAACTCTACCTCCGCACCTTCGTCTACCGTCCGGTATCCATCCATTTGGAGGGCCGAATAGTGCACGAACACATCCTCGCCGGTGGACCGCTGGATGAAACCATAGCCCTTCGCGGCGTTAAACCATTTCACAACACCTTTTTCTCTCACTACTGTTCTCCTGACTTGACTGGCGGGGAGCGAGACGTCTTGGAGGGCCAGAAAATGAAAAAGCTACGCCTTTACTCCCGCGTAGCTCCCCTGGTTATTCCGCAACGGACACAAATTACCGCCACCAACTTACAGGGTATTGTCGCAGAAAAGGATCCGAAGAGCAAGAGGAATTTTGCGGAGTCACCCCCGGTCAATGGCGTCCGGCCCGGCGCTTGATTAAGATTCTCTAATATTAGCAGCCAGCAGGGCCTCGATGCGCTCGGGATCGTTTGGCACCACCTGGGGCTGATTGCCGAATGCCGGGCGGATCCGGGTGCCGTTAGGCGCCTTAAGTTGCCCGGTGTGATAGCGATAGATGTAGTCCGGGTCTTTCAGTACGTTACCGGTCAGCACCGCAACCACGTCCGCTTCGCGATCAATGACGCCGGCGGCGGTAAGCTTTCGGATTCCCGCCAGCGTCGCGGCGGACGCAGGCTCGCAGCCGACGCCGCACGCCCCGATAACGGCTTTGGCATCGGCAATCTCCTGCTCGGTCACCTTTTCCACTACCCCGCCCGAACTCACCACTTCGTGCAACGCCTTGGGCCAGGAAACCGGGTCGCCGATTCTGATGGCCGTGGCAAGCGTTTCCGGATGTTTTACGGCGGTGAGCGTATCGCGGGTCTCGGTCTGCATGAGGTTGTAGAACGGCGCCGAACCTTCCGCCTGGATGACCGCCAGGCGCGGCGAGCGCTCGATCAGGCCTATTTCCAGCATCTGGCGCAGTCCCTTGCCGAATGCGGAGGTGTTGCCGAGATTGCCGCCCGGCAGCACCACCCAATCCGGCGGACGCCAGTCGCGCTGGTCCATCAGTTCCACCATGATGGTGGTCTGCCCTTCGATGCGGAACGGGTTCATCGAATTCAGCAGGTATATGCCGGTCCGTTCGGCGAGCGTGCGCACCAGCGCCAGGATCTGGTCGAAATTGGCCTCCACCTGGAGCGTCCGCGCGCCATATTCGAGCGCCTGCGCCAGCTTCCCATAAGAGATGTTGCCGTGCGGGATGAAGATGATTGGGTCCAGGCCGGCAGCGCTGGCGTAAGCGGCCATGGACGCAGACGTGTTCCCGGTGGAAACACACGCCACCCGTTTCATGCCGAGACGGACGCCCTGCGACACGCCGCAGGTCATGCCGTTGTCTTTGAACGATCCCGTCGGGTTGAAGCCCTGGTGCTTGAAGGCGAGCCGTTTCAGACCGCCGTACGCGGCGGCCTTGGGCGCATTGAGCACCGGCGTGTTCCCCTCGCGCAAGCTTACTACTACATCTGTAGATTCAAGAAATGGGATGAACTCCCGGTAGCGCCAGACGCCGCTTTGGTCCAGGGGCGTGTTGCTCATGCGGCGTTCGCGCCACAGTTTCTTTAACTGGCCGGGATCGGGCGCGGGCGGGTAGACGGCTTCCAGAAGGGCGCCGCAGCGCGGGCAATTGTAGATCACCCCGGTGATCGGATAACGCGTCCGGCAGGACGGATTGAAGCAGACCAGCTCAGCGGGCATCAGCTCACTATTATAACGGCCCAAGTGGGATCCTTGAATTTCGGGCGCGGATTCATTCCAATAGAATGAAGTGGACCGCGACCAGATCCTAGCCCGCCTGCGCGAAAGGATTGTCGGCTTCGCGGCATCCCGTATAGGGAGGGACATGGCAGAGGACCTGGCTCAGGAGGTCCTGCTGGTGCTGCACCGCAAGTACGCGCATCTGGACGCTCTCGAAGATCTGCTCCCGCTCTCGCTCAAGATCGTGCGCTTCAAGATGGTGGCAGAGCTGCGCAAGTCGCACCGCCGCGGGCTGGACACGCAGGTTTCAACCAACGACTTGCCGCTGGCCGACCAAGCGCCGGATCCGCTCGACCAGGCGGAGCGGCGGGAGATGCTGGAGCGGCTGGAGAGCGCCATGACGGGCATGGGCGAACGTTGCCGGCAGTTGTTCCGGCTGAAACTGGAAGGCAAGAGCTTCCCCGAGATCCGGGAGCTGCTGGGCGTGAAGTCGATCAACACGATCTACACCTGGGACTTCCGCTGCCGCAAGGAATTGCTCGAGCGTTTGGGTGGAAACTGGGAGCAAGAGTCATGAGGCGCGAGGACATCGAGAAGCTATTGGGCGCCTACGCGACCGGGACGCTCACAGCCGAAGAGCGCGCCGCGTTGTATGAAGCCGCGCTTGCCGACCAGACACTCTACGACGCGCTCTTGCGGGAGGAGCCGCTGCGCGAGCTGCTCGCGGACCCTGTCTCACGCGCGCGCCTGATCGCCGTGCTCTCGGATTCTCCGGCGCCGAGGCACTCTTGGTGGCTGCGGCCCGCGCCGTGGGCGATGGCCGGAGCGCTGGCAACCGTCGGCCTGGTCGCATTCTTCATGGTCGCGCCGCGCCCGCCCGCCATCGCGCCGTTGACGCGGATCGAACGGCAATCCCTCCCCACCCCGGTCGAAGCGCCCGCAGCGCAGAAGATGCTGCCCGAAAAGAAGTTAGAGGCGGCAGCGCAAGCCCCGGCACGGAGCCGTTTACGAAGGAAGGAGCCTGCGCAACAGGTGGCAGCAGTTGCGGTGCCGGATGCCAACGAGGCGAAGACCGGTTTCGTGGAGATGGAGCGCCCTTCTGCCCCCGCAGTTGCGGCGTCCGTCGCGTTCGCCCCACTCACGTACAAAGTAATGAGAGAATCAGGCGACGAGTTCGTGGAGGCCCCAGCCGGCGCCGTTCTCAAATCCGGCGATGTGGTGCGCCTGTCGGTGACGGCGCCCGCGGACGGCCGGTTGGCCCTTTACTCGGATACCGTGAAGGAGATCTTCGCGGGCGATGTACGCGGGGGGGCACAAGTAGTCATGCCCGCGGCCGGCGGCATCACGCTCGGCCCCGGCGCCGGCGCCAAGATCCTGCGGCTCACCTTCGAAGCAGCGGCTGTCTCAGGGCGAAAGGGGATGCATGACGCGTTGATGATGCACCAGGTCAAGGCGAAAGAAGTCTCCGGCCCCGCAGGGGCCTCCCCGTCGCACACCGTTGAAATAGTCCTGAAATTCCGCTGACCTCCTGCTACACTGCCATTGATCAGCCATGGAAAGCCCATCCTCTCGCAGAACTTTCATGCGGGCCTCGGCGGCAGCGCCACTGGCAGCTTCGGCCACCGCCAAACCCGCGCGTCCGAACATCTACTCGAAGCTCGGCATAAAGCCGATCATCAACGGCGTCGGCACGGTGACGGTGCTCGGCGGGTCCATCATGCCTCCGGAAGTGGTGCAGGCCATGGTGGACGCATCGCATTATTTCGTTCCGCTGCCTGAACTCAACAAAAAGGCGGGCGCGCGCATCGCTGAACTGATCGGCGTGCCCGCGGCCATGATCACCTGCGGCGCGGCCAGCGCCATCATGGTGGGCACGGCGGCCTGCCTGGCGCGAGGCGACGCGAAGATCATGGCGCGCCTGCCCGACACCTCGGAGTCCCGCGGCGAAGTGATCCAGCAGAAGAAGCACCGCTCGGGCTACGAGCAGCAGATGCTGGCCGCAGGCGCGCGCATCGTGTGGGTGGAGACGGCCGAGGAAGCCGAGCGCGCGATTAACGACCGCACGGCGATGATGTTCTTCCTCAACAAGAACGAGCCCGAGGGTCTCATCAAGCGCGACGAGTGGATCGCCATCGGCAAGAAACACGGCGTTCCCACCTTCAACGACGCCGCCGCGGATATCCCGCCGGTTTCGAATCTCAGCGCCTATGTGAAGCAGGGCTTCGACCTGGTGGCGTTCTCAGGCGGCAAGGGGCTGCTCGGCCCTCAGGCCAGCGGTTTGCTGCTGGGCCGCGAGGACCTCATCGAGGCCGCCCGTCCCTGCATGAGCCCGTTCGGAGGCATCGGTCGCGGCATGAAGGTCGGCAAAGAAGAGGTGATGGGACTGCTGGCCGCCGTCGAACGGTACATGAAGGTCGATCATGAAGCGGAGATGCGCGAACTCGAGCGGCGCGTCTCCGAAATGATTGCTACGCTCTCGAAGGTGAAGGGAATCACCCCGCGGCGGCACGTGCCGGTCATCGCCAACGTGGTGCCGCACCTGGAGATCACCTGGGAAGAGGGCAGCGGCAAGCCGACTTCGGCCGAGGTTGTCAAGCGCCTGATGGACGGCGATCCGCCGATCCACATCCAGAACCGCGGCGCCACGGCGCTGCTGGTTTCGGTATGGATGATGCGCGGGAACGAGCACCGGATTGTCGCACGGCGGTTAGCGGAGATCTTCGGCTAACGGCCGCACGCAGGTTATCGACAAAGTGAGAAAGATCAATCTGTCCGAAACTACCGTTCTGTGCTGCGCGCTCCTGGTGGCCGCCGGACTGGCCCGGGCGCAGGAGTTTCCGGGCGTACGCTCGGCATGGAAAGGCCATCAGCGCCACGTGTTCCAATTCGCGGATCGTCCCGTGACCGTGGTGACGCCGTCGAAGACCGCCAAAGGCAAGCCATGGCTGTGGCGCGGCGAGTTTTTCGGCGCATTTCCCACGGTGGATGAGGCGCTGCTCGAAAAGGGCTGGCACGTCGTCTACATGGCCTGCCCCAACACCTTCGGCAGCCCGGACACCATGGAGCGCTGGCTGAAGCTCTACGACGAACTCACCAGTAAGTACGGGTTCTCCAGGCGGCCGGTGTTGCTGGGCATGAGCCGGGGCGGGCTCTACGTGTACAATTGGGCCGCCGCGCACCCGGACAAGGTGGGCCTGATCTACGGCGACGCGCCCGTCTGCGATGTGAAGAGCTGGCCCGGAGGGAAAGGAAAAGGGAAGGGCAGCCCGGGCGATTGGGAACTCTTCAAGAAGGTCTACGGCTTCAGTGAAGAGCAGGCGCTCGCCTGGAAGGGCAATCCGATCGACATCCTGGCTCCTATTGCGAAAGCCCGCATCCCGATCCTGCACGTGGCCGGCGATGCCGATGACGTGGTTCCCTACGACGAGAACACGCTGGTTCTCAAGAAACGGTTTGAAGCTCTGGGCGGGCACATGGAGTTGATCGTAAAGCCCGGCGTGGGCCACCATCCGCACTCGCTTCAAGATCCCACGCCGATTGTCCGGTACATCCTCAAGCGCCGGTTGAAGTAACGGTGCGCTTCGGCGCAGGTCCCACACCTGCCAGCGGTTTCCCGCTGCCCGGCCCGTGCAGCTTCGAGCAGGGCCGGCCATTGCGGCCCAGGTGCAAGTAGTCCAGAACCAATCGCCGTTTGAGGAGTTGGACGGCCTTGCCCGGATCGACGCCTTTGGGACAAACGCGCGAGCACTCCCCGGCATAGTGGCAGCGGAAAGCGCCGTGATCGTCTCCCGTGACCAAAGCCCGAACTCGGGAACCATCGTCCCGGCTATCGCGGTTGTAACGCTCCGCCGCGGTTGCGGGCATGGGGCCCAAATACGATTTGTCGGTCGCCAGAGTCGGACAGGCCGCCATGCAGCAGCCGCACTTGATGCAGTAAGTAAATTGCAGATACGCTTCGAGATCTTCAGCCGACTGGTAGTATTCACCGGCCGGGTCGTCTATCTCGGAAGCGTCCGCCCGCAAAATGTAGGGCTTCACGGAGTGGTGCTTCTGGAACATCGGCGCGAGGTCCGGCACCAGGTCGCGGATAATGCGGAAGTTCGGCAGCGGGCCAACAGTCAGATCGGTGCTGGTGACGTGCAGGATCTGGGTATTGCAGGCCAAACCCGCGCTGCCGTTGATCAGCATGCCGCAGGAGCCGCAAATGCCCATGCGGCAGGAGTAGCGCCAGACCAGTGTGGCGTCCAGGCAGCTCTTGATGTAGTGCAAACCGTCGAGCACCGTCATGCCTGGCGTTACAGGAATCGTGTAAATCTGCACGCGGGGCTTCGAATCGGTCTCGGGGTTGTAGCGGGTTACGTGGAACCGGATGTCGCGGGCGCCTTCCTTGCTCGTGCTCATACGCGTCCTCCCACTGATGCCATTCCGTGCGCCGCCACCGTCGCCATGGAGCCGATCGTGAACAGGGCTAGGCCCACGACGGCGAGCACCG
>ENA-UOYA01002010-UOYA01002010.1-activated-sludge-metagenome-genome-assembly--contig:-NODE-2010-length-20336-cov-9.451802_pt1 | contig 20336 bp, 36 predicted proteins | sample MGYA00238163_ERZ764804 | MGnify/ENA primary metagenome ERZ764804 (study PRJEB28919, sample SAMN05720223) | activated sludge metagenome | isolation source: Anaerobic digester | place: Hong Kong... | reverse complement strand
TTACGCATTTTCGTAATCAGTGCGTAATCAGTCACGACTCCTCCAACCCTCCTCGAACGGATCGACGTGGGTGAAACCTTTAGGGGTTCGTGAGGCGTTGCAAGTCTAGTAACTTTCAGTATCCTCGAACGGATCGACGTGGGTGAAACGAGGACATCGGTGCACGTGCAGAAGGAAAAAGCCAGCGCTTTCAGTATCCTCGAACGGATCGACGTGGGTGAAACCAATGAGCCGCCAGGGCTGGTAGCGCATCGGCCAGCTTTCAGTATCCTCGAACGGATCGACGTGGGTGAAACGTGCTGTTGCCGTCAACTGTATCCAGGCGCCCAGTCCCTTTCAGTATCCTCGAACGGATCGACGTGGGTGAAACCGCAGCACGTCCGCGTACACCCTCCCGTCATCCAACTTTCAGTATCCTCGAACGGATCGACGTGGGTGAAACGAGTGAATCCAGACCTGTACAACATTCTCAACCTGGCATAGCTTTCAGTATCCTCGAACGGATCGACGTGGGTGAAACGAGGCGGCGGGAACCCTGTGCCCCGGCGATGACCCCTTTCAGTATCCTCGAACGGATCGACGTGGGTGAAACCACAATCGCGAGGAATTGCTGGAGTGGCTCGGAGGGCCATCTTTCAGTATCCTCGAACGGATCGACGTGGGTGAAACATTCCGGGTCAATCAAGAGGCTTCCGAGCACGGCCTCCTCTTTCAGTATCCTCGAACGGATCGACGTGGGTGAAACGACAACGCGACGCCTCATTTCGGTGAGGCTCGCGGCTTTCAGTATCCTCGAACGGATCGACGTGGGTGAAACTTTGCTTTCAGGTCAGTATAATACTGCCGTTGGAAGTGATACCTTTCAGTATCCTCGAACGGATCGACGTGGGTGAAACTACTCGTTGGCGTCGCGGGCGTACACGACGCCCCGACCTTTCAGTATCCTCGAACGGATCGACGTGGGTGAAACCTACGCAGACACTGGCGCGAGAAACTGGTATCAGTATCTTTCAGTATCCTCGAACGGATCGACGTGGGTGAAACAAAGTTTGCCGGCCGCGCTAACGAAAGCGCGTATGGCTTTCAGTATCCTCGAACGGATCGACGTGGGTGAAACTATTGGACGGGGAAGGGGAATAACCCCGATGGCTGGATCTGCTTTCAGTATCCTCGAACGGATCGACGTGGGTGAAACAGTGCAGTAGGTGTTAGAGCACTATGTAGAAATACAATCTTTCAGTATCCTCGAACGGATCGACGTGGGTGAAACGATACCGCGTTCATATAATTCAATCGGCTTCATCGTCTTTCAGTATCCTCGAACGGATCGACGTGGGTGAAACGTGGGGCCTCTCGGCTCGAGCTCCTCCTTCGTTGTGCTTTCAGTATCCTCGAACGGATCGACGTGGGTGAAACTCCAGCTGCAACTCGGCCCGCTGATGGCCCCAGTACTTTCAGTATCCTCGAACGGATCGACGTGGGTGAAACTACTCTAGGCCGCTGGTTGTTTGGCGTCCCTGGATACCACTTTCAGTATCCTCGAACGGATCGACGTGGGTGAAACATCACGCGGTCGCACCAATTCGCGCGGCTGTACAACCTTTCAGTATCCTCGAACGGATCGACGTGGGTGAAACTAAGATTAGCGGCGACTCGCGCCCGATGCCCCTCACAACTTTCAGTATCCTCGAACGGATCGACGTGGGTGAAACCAACGCGCAGGAGTTCTGTGAGCGGCTCATCGCTCACCTTTCAGTATCCTCGAACGGATCGACGTGGGTGAAACTCTGAATTACAGTTACAATACCAATGCGACAAGCAGCATCTTTCAGTATCCTCGAACGGATCGACGTGGGTGAAACTTGCCTCAACCGCAGGACCGTACTCCGCTCCTGCCTCTTTCAGTATCCTCGAACGGATCGACGTGGGTGAAACGATTTAGCAAGCAAGCAATTCAGCAGGGTCTATACCCTTTCAGTATCCTCGAACGGATCGACGTGGGTGAAACTAACACCCTGGACGTTGCCAAACTACTGCTCAACAAACTTTCAGTATCCTCGAACGGATCGACGTGGGTGAAACGAGTGACCATCACACGACGACTGAGAATTGCCGAAACTTTCAGTATCCTCGAACGGATCGACGTGGGTGAAACGATATTCCCCTGGCGCAGTTTCAGATTAGCACAGTCTTTCAGTATCCTCGAACGGATCGACGTGGGTGAAACTTTTTGAGGCCGTCCGGCCTGCTACGCGACGGCCTGGACTTTCAGTATCCTCGAACGGATCGACGTGGGTGAAACGACCCCCTTGAGCCATTTGGAGCGCGTGGGAACATTTCTTTCAGTATCCTCGAACGGATCGACGTGGGTGAAACGCCGAAATGACAACAACGAAGAGAACAAGCGAGAGAACTTTCAGTATCCTCGAACGGATCGACGTGGGTGAAACACGGTCGCAACGTTGCCCAGGCGTGCCGCGAACAGCATCTTTCAGTATCCTCGAACGGATCGACGTGGGTGAAACTCATTTCGACGCGCGGCGTCAGCGACGTGGCGCGGTTACCTTTCAGTATCCTCGAACGGATCGACGTGGGTGAAACCAGGTGTAGGTGTAGGTGTAGGTGTAGCCGTAGCCGCCTTTCAGTATCCTCGAACGGATCGACGTGGGTGAAACATCAAGAGCACGGCGGAAGAAATCTGGGGCATCATCACTTTCAGTATCCTCGAACGGATCGACGTGGGTGAAACAAGACGCGCGGATGCCGGGATGGTATCGCGACTTCACCTTTCAGTATCCTCGAACGGATCGACGTGGGTGAAACACAATTTTCCGCGAGAAATATGCACACCACATAGTCTTTCAGTATCCTCGAACGGATCGACGTGGGTGAAACCAGCCTGAGTTCCTGAAAATCATTAAGCATGCCTACCCTTTCAGTATCCTCGAACGGATCGACGTGGGTGAAACGATGGTTTCCTCGCTATCGCCTAGGGCAGCGGCGACTTTCAGTATCCTCGAACGGATCGACGTGGGTGAAACAACCTCGGTGGCCCCTCCGAAGATGGGCACGGCGATGCGCTTTCAGTATCCTCGAACGGATCGACGTGGGTGAAACTAAATGGGCATTGTAAGCGAAGTAGCGCTTTGTGTTCCTTTCAGTATCCTCGAACGGATCGACGTGGGTGAAACGTTGCCGCATCCCTGCACCCCATGAGGGGTCGAATGTCTTTCAGTATCCTCGAACGGATCGACGTGGGTGAAACTCGAGGCGCGGTTGCGGCAGTTGCATCCACAAGTTTATGACTTTCAGTATCCTCGAACGGATCGACGTGGGTGAAACTCTGTGCTACACTTGCGTTGTTTCGCGTAAATCTCACCTTTCAGTATCCTCGAACGGATCGACGTGGGTGAAACTGAGGTGGATCATGGCACGCGCGCGGCGTTGTTGGCCTTTCAGTATCCTCGAACGGATCGACGTGGGTGAAACCGTGGTGATCTGCGGCACTTGGGTGGCGCTGCCGTCTTTCAGTATCCTCGAACGGATCGACGTGGGTGAAACCGGGGCGCTTGCTGCGGCTGGGGCGCGGGGTGTACGACCTTTCAGTATCCTCGAACGGATCGACGTGGGTGAAACGACAGCTGCACCGACGAGATCTTCAGCCTGACCTATCGCTTTCAGTATCCTCGAACGGATCGACGTGGGTGAAACGCAAGAGACAAGGCAGGCGCAGGAGTAGGAGTAGACGTCTTTCAGTATCCTCGAACGGATCGACGTGGGTGAAACAAGCCAGAAGGAACACCGTTAGGGCAAGGATGCATCCCCTTTCAGTATCCTCGAACGGATCGACGTGGGTGAAACTTGTCACCCGCAGGGGCGAAACGTAGTGGAGCAGGGAGCTTTCAGTATCCTCGAACGGATCGACGTGGGTGAAACTGTGGGTTCTGCTTCCCCTCCCCCCCCCGCCACGGCTTTCAGTATCCTCGAACGGATCGACGTGGGTGAAACTACATCGCTGCTGAAAGTGCGAATGAGGAACGGCCTTGTCTTTCAGTATCCTCGAACGGATCGACGTGGGTGAAACTACGCGAGACCACGTATGATGACGAGATCAATATTGGCTTTCAGTATCCTCGAACGGATCGACGTGGGTGAAACGATTTCTCGCGTTATCGCTCGTGTAGCAGTCGCGCGCTTTCAGTATCCTCGAACGGATCGACGTGGGTGAAACTTATCAGCGCGGATGGAGCATTGAGCATATTGTGACTTTCAGTATCCTCGAACGGATCGACGTGGGTGAAACCACCGGCGTGCGTAAAGCGCCATTCGAGCACGTTGTCTTTCAGTATCCTCGAACGGATCGACGTGGGTGAAACGCACCCTGAAGCATCGTCGCAGTGTGGCCTCCAGCAGCCTTTCAGTATCCTCGAACGGATCGACGTGGGTGAAACTATGAAGTTTCGTTTTGTAGCAGTGGAAGGGATGGTCTCTTTCAGTATCCTCGAACGGATCGACGTGGGTGAAACCAGGCACGCTCTCCGTGTCCACGACGAATGATGTGACCTTTCAGTATCCTCGAACGGATCGACGTGGGTGAAACCAGGATACATGTGCCGTATCCAGTGTGGCGGACATGCTTTCAGTATCCTCGAACGGATCGACGTGGGTGAAACGAATTTGGCCAGCGCCTGTGGCCAGGATGATGTTGTCTTTCAGTATCCTCGAACGGATCGACGTGGGTGAAACATCATTCCGCCCCTGCACTTCTGGGATGAGGACGATCTTTCAGTATCCTCGAACGGATCGACGTGGGTGAAACTCTGGACGGGCCCACTGGCATCTGAGACTATCACGACTTTCAGTATCCTCGAACGGATCGACGTGGGTGAAACTACCCGCCACCACTCGTCCACTGCTAGCGACCCCAACCCCTTTCAGTATCCTCGAACGGATCGACGTGGGTGAAACGTCTTACTGCTGCGCTTCTCATAAGATTCTCAGGACTTTCAGTATCCTCGAACGGATCGACGTGGGTGAAACCGTCTGTGCTTAGTGCCTCGATTGAGACAGGTTGCGCTTTCAGTATCCTCGAACGGATCGACGTGGGTGAAACGTTACGAGGGGCAGGCGTGCCTCTCGTCGTCTACAAGCTTTCAGTATCCTCGAACGGATCGACGTGGGTGAAACTGCTGGAGCGGTATCGCGCTTCTGGTAAAACTATTATCAACCTTTCAGTATCCTCGAACGGATCGACGTGGGTGAAACTTATTTTTTTGGCGGGGACTGGTAGGGCCGCAAATTCACTTTCAGTATCCTCGAACGGATCGACGTGGGTGAAACGTTGGCCTCCAGGTACGCCAGATATGCATCATCGTCTTTCAGTATCCTCGAACGGATCGACGTGGGTGAAACGTGTGGTGTGCCTCCGCCGCTTGTCGCTCTCGCGTTCTCTTTCAGTATCCTCGAACGGATCGACGTGGGTGAAACGATGGTCAATCCTGTTGCGGGACTCATGACTTTTACTTTCAGTATCCTCGAACGGATCGACGTGGGTGAAACCAACTCTTACTCTTTCATTGAGGATGGTGTACCTGGCTTTCAGTATCCTCGAACGGATCGACGTGGGTGAAACCTTATCGCAATGATTCCTGCGAGCGCTCTTTTGTACCTTTCAGTATCCTCGAACGGATCGACGTGGGTGAAACTTATGTCGTGAAGTTCAGCGTATGCGTCAGCGTCGCCCTTTCAGTATCCTCGAACGGATCGACGTGGGTGAAACGTTTCGCTTCGTATGGCTTGGCGGGCGTACAGGTGGCTTTCAGTATCCTCGAACGGATCGACGTGGGTGAAACAATTTGAGTGCATCTATGCCCGCTTGCGACCAGGGCACTTTCAGTATCCTCGAACGGATCGACGTGGGTGAAACTTGTGCGCGAGCAGTTTGCGGAGTGGCTCGATGAACTTTCAGTATCCTCGAACGGATCGACGTGGGTGAAACTCAAGTTAGGCACGCCCGTAGGTGTGGGAAAAGGTTGCTTTCAGTATCCTCGAACGGATCGACGTGGGTGAAACTATGATTATGATTCCTATGTGTGCTCATCTGGTCGCGACTTTCAGTATCCTCGAACGGATCGACGTGGGTGAAACAACTCGTGAACTTTGGCGCATAGTCCCGCACGTCGGTCCTTTCAGTATCCTCGAACGGATCGACGTGGGTGAAACAACGTGAATGCCAGGAAACGAAAACTCGCCAAAAACTTTCAGTATCCTCGAACGGATCGACGTGGGTGAAACATTGATTTTCGCCGCGATCTGTGCGCTGGCGGCGACCTTTCAGTATCCTCGAACGGATCGACGTGGGTGAAACTTTTGGAGTTGTACGCCAAGCGTTTCGGCCAGCAGTACTTTCAGTATCCTCGAACGGATCGACGTGGGTGAAACACGCCAGCCACGCCGGGCCTCACAGCCGCGTGGGGCTTTCAGTATCCTCGAACGGATCGACGTGGGTGAAACCACAATCGCCTGAAAACTTTTCCTCTCCGCGCTTGACTTTCAGTATCCTCGAACGGATCGACGTGGGTGAAACCTGGTTGCGGCGAGCCTGGCGGGGGTGCAAGCGCCTTTCAGTATCCTCGAACGGATCGACGTGGGTGAAACGAAGCGTCCCTCCGGCGTCAGCATGGCGCGCCTCGTCCTTTCAGTATCCTCGAACGGATCGACGTGGGTGAAACGAAGATTTACAGCCTGACATAAGTTTGCCAGTTTTCCCTTTCAGTATCCTCGAACGGATCGACGTGGGTGAAACTTCCTGCGTCATCCGCAGGCGCGGCGGCTGTATCGTACCTTTCAGTATCCTCGAACGGATCGACGTGGGTGAAACTATGTTACGGCTCTTGATATGTCAAACGGTGGTCAGTTGCTTTCAGTATCCTCGAACGGATCGACGTGGGTGAAACGAGCGACCTTGACAAGCAGAGCCGCGAGCCGGAAGATCTTTCAGTATCCTCGAACGGATCGACGTGGGTGAAACCCAGCACCAGGCCCCACACCACCCCCGCCAGGCTCCTTTCAGTATCCTCGAACGGATCGACGTGGGTGAAACTCTGGTATGTTTTTTTGGTGGCGTCCTTCCGAAATATACTTTCAGTATCCTCGAACGGATCGACGTGGGTGAAACGATTCGCCCTGGCCGCAGCCGGGGAGTTGAAGATCCTTTCAGTATCCTCGAACGGATCGACGTGGGTGAAACTGCTTCTCCTGCCGGGCAGGGCCTCGGCGTTTTCCTTCTTTCAGTATCCTCGAACGGATCGACGTGGGTGAAACATCACTTGTTTTTCCTTTGCAATGTCATTCATGACACTTTCAGTATCCTCGAACGGATCGACGTGGGTGAAACTATGCGTCAGCGTCGCCCGCTAGTGTCGCTGATACACTTTCAGTATCCTCGAACGGATCGACGTGGGTGAAACGAATTATGGCCTGCGCTTCCTGACGCGCGGGCTGACTTTCAGTATCCTCGAACGGATCGACGTGGGTGAAACAATCCTCGGAGAGGACGCGCAGGTTTTCGATGACAATCTTTCAGTATCCTCGAACGGATCGACGTGGGTGAAACTTTTCGAGGGTTTTCATCTGGATTTCATCAGGTACCTTTCAGTATCCTCGAACGGATCGACGTGGGTGAAACCAAAAGGTAGGCAGCCTGATTTTCGAGGGTTTTCATCCTTTCAGTATCCTCGAACGGATCGACGTGGGTGAAACGTATGCGTCAGCGTCGCCCGCTAGTGTCGCTGATACACTTTCAGTATCCTCGAACGGATCGACGTGGGTGAAACTTAGAGGCGGAGGCGCTTGAGGAGGAGAGGGAAGACCCTTTCAGTATCCTCGAACGGATCGACGTGGGTGAAACCAGTATTTTGGCCTGACGCTTTGAGGTGGCTTGTAGAACTTTCAGTATCCTCGAACGGATCGACGTGGGTGAAACAAACTACAAGCGCTCCGTCATCCGTGACGCCCCCGCACTTTCAGTATCCTCGAACGGATCGACGTGGGTGAAACAATCGTCCCGCCAGTTGCCGTGCGTGGCGCAATACCTTTCAGTATCCTCGAACGGATCGACGTGGGTGAAACATTTTAGGTGGGCGGTGGATCCGCTGCAACCCTGGCGCTTTCAGTATCCTCGAACGGATCGACGTGGGTGAAACTCGGTGTGCTCGGTCCGATACAATTCATGGCTATTGCTTTCAGTATCCTCGAACGGATCGACGTGGGTGAAACCGCTGTGGCTGCAATTTGTTTCATACGTGGCACATATTCTTTCAGTATCCTCGAACGGATCGACGTGGGTGAAACAACAGCGCGGCACTTTGCGCCTCTGGCGGCAGCCCCCTTTCAGTATCCTCGAACGGATCGACGTGGGTGAAACATGTTGGAGTTCGAGTCTGGATTGCATGATGCAGGAAAAGCTTTCAGTATCCTCGAACGGATCGACGTGGGTGAAACTGACATGTCGAACGGCGGTCAGTTGCGGTTGAATTTCCTTTCAGTATCCTCGAACGGATCGACGTGGGTGAAACTTTCGCCGCGAAGGCCGCTATTTCCTCAATTTGCGACGCTTTCAGTATCCTCGAACGGATCGACGTGGGTGAAACGCCTGGGGCGGGCGTGGACGCGGGCGGGTATACGCCTTTCAGTATCCTCGAACGGATCGACGTGGGTGAAACCACTTGCAGTTGGCGCAGGACGAGTTTGCGCTCATCTCGCCTTTCAGTATCCTCGAACGGATCGACGTGGGTGAAACCCCGGCAGCAGGTCAGCGCTCGTCCCTTGCCCATACACTTTCAGTATCCTCGAACGGATCGACGTGGGTGAAACCATAGCCCTCACCGATGCAGCTGCTGGCGACACACTCTTTCAGTATCCTCGAACGGATCGACGTGGGTGAAACATTTAAGAACCCCGCAGCGGCGCTGTGGGGCGAGTGGCTTTCAGTATCCTCGAACGGATCGACGTGGGTGAAACTCGGCGGCTCGACCATGAGCGAGGACGAGGAAGAACCTTTCAGTATCCTCGAACGGATCGACGTGGGTGAAACGTGCAGGTAGGCCGACCAGCAGCGGCGGGCATGGCCGACTTTCAGTATCCTCGAACGGATCGACGTGGGTGAAACGCATGAGCGCGCGCAACAGCGAATTGACGGCGGGGACTTTCAGTATCCTCGAACGGATCGACGTGGGTGAAACTGGAGTTCACGAAGATAGTATGCGGCTTTTTCCAAGTGAGCTTTCAGTATCCTCGAACGGATCGACGTGGGTGAAACCGCGTGGCCCTGCTGCCGCAGGAGCAAGCCGCCGCACTTTCAGTATCCTCGAACGGATCGACGTGGGTGAAACTTTATGAGCAAGGGCGCGGTCATCACGTCGGGCGCTTCCTTTCAGTATCCTCGAACGGATCGACGTGGGTGAAACTCACGATTCAGACGATCTTTGATCGGTATTGCCGGGGCGCTTTCAGTATCCTCGAACGGATCGACGTGGGTGAAACGTGATCTCCGCTGCCGCGTTCCCAGTACTGGATGACTCTTTCAGTATCCTCGAACGGATCGACGTGGGTGAAACTGGAGGCGTTGCCCGCAGGAGCGCGCGCCATCCGTTATCTTTCAGTATCCTCGAACGGATCGACGTGGGTGAAACTGGTCGCGTGGTCTGCGTGCGCTGCTGGGCCTTGGTGCTTTCAGTATCCTCGAACGGATCGACGTGGGTGAAACCAATGCCACTTCCACGACTGAGACCCAATTGATCTGCTCTTTCAGTATCCTCGAACGGATCGACGTGGGTGAAACTTGAACCGGCTCCTGCGCAAGCAGGGTGCGGGAACGGCTTTCAGTATCCTCGAACGGATCGACGTGGGTGAAACAAACGGCACTGGTTTGGGGTAGTGGAGGCGTTGCCCGCTTTCAGTATCCTCGAACGGATCGACGTGGGTGAAACTCGCCGGGGTGGCGCTCTATCGCTGGGCGGGCGACGACTTTCAGTATCCTCGAACGGATCGACGTGGGTGAAACGATAATATGCCCGCCAGCTTGCATCCGCTCAAAGACACCTTTCAGTATCCTCGAACGGATCGACGTGGGTGAAACGTTCGGAATCACGTTGGAAGCGCACGGGATGACGCTCTTTCAGTATCCTCGAACGGATCGACGTGGGTGAAACTCATAATCAACAAACACATGGGCGCTCGCACTGCGTCCCAACCTTTCAGTATCCTCGAACGGATCGACGTGGGTGAAACCGAGGAGACTCTGTTCCTGGATGCCGATACTGAGGCTTTCAGTATCCTCGAACGGATCGACGTGGGTGAAACATCATGCGCACCGTGATTTCGCTGCTCCAACCGCCGCTTTCAGTATCCTCGAACGGATCGACGTGGGTGAAACAATTACTCGTTTATCGGCTCGGGGACGTCCAACAATACTTTCAGTATCCTCGAACGGATCGACGTGGGTGAAACTCAAAGATCATGGAGGTGATCAAACATGGATGAGTGGAACTTTCAGTATCCTCGAACGGATCGACGTGGGTGAAACACTGACCCATTGCCGCCAGGAATGTTCCGGCGTAGGCCTTTCAGTATCCTCGAACGGATCGACGTGGGTGAAACGCAGTGTATGGAGCGATCACGGCATATTTGCAGGCAGCCTTTCAGTATCCTCGAACGGATCGACGTGGGTGAAACAAGGAATTTTCATCGTATTTTGCAGCTCCAACTACCTTTCAGTATCCTCGAACGGATCGACGTGGGTGAAACGGCGAGTCAAGCGGTGTTGGTGAGGTAGTATGATACTGCCTTTCAGTATCCTCGAACGGATCGACGTGGGTGAAACGATTGTTGCGCGCCATTGACGTGAGAGGAGGAGAGCATCTTTCAGTATCCTCGAACGGATCGACGTGGGTGAAACCAATGGATTCCGCCTGAAAGTCTCAGCATAGAGTTCATCTTTCAGTATCCTCGAACGGATCGACGTGGGTGAAACGTTATCCAACAACGACAACGCGGGTGCGCCGCCGGACTTTCAGTATCCTCGAACGGATCGACGTGGGTGAAACATACTAGGAGTAAAAGATAGGACAAGAGCAGATATCTTTCAGTATCCTCGAACGGATCGACGTGGGTGAAACGACAATATGACCCACACGCGGCAGGCGTCTCCAGGCTTTCAGTATCCTCGAACGGATCGACGTGGGTGAAACTGGGTTGGACACCACCGCATTGGAAGCCATCGTTGTTTCTTTCAGTATCCTCGAACGGATCGACGTGGGTGAAACCTGCTGGAAGAACTCAAATCCGGGCGGCTGCTGGTGACTTTCAGTATCCTCGAACGGATCGACGTGGGTGAAACGTCTGCCGGACCGACATCCTGATTTTCTCCGCCAACACTTTCAGTATCCTCGAACGGATCGACGTGGGTGAAACGAACCTGGCGCGTGCACGGACGCGCAGCGATACACGACTTTCAGTATCCTCGAACGGATCGACGTGGGTGAAACCTTCAGCATGGACGGGAATCTCACCCTCGCCGCGCGCAGCCTTTCAGTATCCTCGAACGGATCGACGTGGGTGAAACTTTGGGACACTACGGGATCAACTATGGTGGCGGTGCCGTGAACTTTCAGTATCCTCGAACGGATCGACGTGGGTGAAACGTACACCCACGGCGCGGCTGGCGTCTCCGTCACGCCCTTTCAGTATCCTCGAACGGATCGACGTGGGTGAAACGCAATTCAAGGCTGAGGGCGACCAGGGGATTTACGACTTTCAGTATCCTCGAACGGATCGACGTGGGTGAAACCTCTGGTGGCGCGACGTTTGGGGCAAATGGGTGCCCTTTCAGTATCCTCGAACGGATCGACGTGGGTGAAACTTTGCCTGACCCTCGAAGGTCCGCGTGAGCTTCGTCCCTTTCAGTATCCTCGAACGGATCGACGTGGGTGAAACACTCCGTTGCCCAAATACTTCAAGCAGTACACATACCCTTTCAGTATCCTCGAACGGATCGACGTGGGTGAAACAGTTCGTGGAATGTAAACCTGTTCCACGATGGTTTTATCTTTCAGTATCCTCGAACGGATCGACGTGGGTGAAACGAGATGTGGGCGCGGGATTTATGGCCGCGCAAGTGGTCTTTCAGTATCCTCGAACGGATCGACGTGGGTGAAACGCCAACGAATGCGTATGCGGCGGGGAATATGGCGGCGCTTTCAGTATCCTCGAACGGATCGACGTGGGTGAAACGTTCCCGCACCCTGCTTGCGCAGGAGCCGGTTCAAGATCTTTCAGTATCCTCGAACGGATCGACGTGGGTGAAACGCAGCGGGACGCCAGCGCAACGTGAAGCGAAGTTTAGCCTTTCAGTATCCTCGAACGGATCGACGTGGGTGAAACGCAATGCTTACAGCCAGGGCTAACTTTGGTGCAGCCTTTCAGTATCCTCGAACGGATCGACGTGGGTGAAACATCTTTGAGGGTGACAACTTCAGAATCGCGTCGTCAAGCTTTCAGTATCCTCGAACGGATCGACGTGGGTGAAACCTTTGGGGGCGCGGCGACGATCACGCTGGTAGATGCACTTTCAGTATCCTCGAACGGATCGACGTGGGTGAAACCACCACCCGCGCCATCGCTGTGATATGCCCGCTTCCTGATCTTTCAGTATCCTCGAACGGATCGACGTGGGTGAAACACTTTGCGGTACGCATTGACTACCTTGCCGCAGCGACTTTCAGTATCCTCGAACGGATCGACGTGGGTGAAACTATGGCATAGGACATGGGCGCTCGAAGACCAGACTGTACCTTTCAGTATCCTCGAACGGATCGACGTGGGTGAAACGTGGGCAGGCCCCAGTTGTAACGGTGGTTCAGCAGCCTTTCAGTATCCTCGAACGGATCGACGTGGGTGAAACTCCGCCGCGAAGGCACGCGCTGCCGCGTACGCCGCCCCATCTTTCAGTATCCTCGAACGGATCGACGTGGGTGAAACTCGTGTGGTGTGGGGCTGGGCGTTGGGTTGTTTAGTCTTTCAGTATCCTCGAACGGATCGACGTGGGTGAAACCTTCACTACCCCCCCGCCGCCGGGAGCGCCATTGTGCTTTCAGTATCCTCGAACGGATCGACGTGGGTGAAACGCGTGTCGGGCAGCATGACGCGGTTGTAGGCTGAACTTTCAGTATCCTCGAACGGATCGACGTGGGTGAAACGGGGGTAGTGCAACCCTGTTTTCTAGTCTGCGGTAGTCCTTTCAGTATCCTCGAACGGATCGACGTGGGTGAAACGAAAGACTGACAGCGTTTCAGAGGTGGCAGAAAGCCTTTCAGTATCCTCGAACGGATCGACGTGGGTGAAACACCAAAGGCACACCCGCACCACGAAGACCAAACAACTTTCAGTATCCTCGAACGGATCGACGTGGGTGAAACAAAGTGTCACTCTGTCCGCCCCAAGCATAGACAAGACCCTTTCAGTATCCTCGAACGGATCGACGTGGGTGAAACCCAGTCGCGCATACGGAAATGTCTCCGCCGTCAGCGGCTTTCAGTATCCTCGAACGGATCGACGTGGGTGAAACATTGGCGTTCTTTACCATGGCTTACTCAATGTGGACTTTCAGTATCCTCGAACGGATCGACGTGGGTGAAACTTCACAATACCGGCACGCACCGCCTCCACAATATCTTGCTTTCAGTATCCTCGAACGGATCGACGTGGGTGAAACCTACGGACCGCGCGGAATGGGGTTTCACTATGGGGCTTTCAGTATCCTCGAACGGATCGACGTGGGTGAAACTTACTCGCCGAAGCGCTTGGCATACAACTGCAAAACCTTTCAGTATCCTCGAACGGATCGACGTGGGTGAAACTCGGAGTAGGGGCAGGTGTTGGCGTCGGCTGCGGGTTCTTTCAGTATCCTCGAACGGATCGACGTGGGTGAAACGCGGCGCGTCGGCGCGGCCTCTGGCGGCACGCTTGACCTTTCAGTATCCTCGAACGGATCGACGTGGGTGAAACCTGGAGTCAGCCCGGCGCGCCTCGCGTTGGCTGGAAGCGCTTTCAGTATCCTCGAACGGATCGACGTGGGTGAAACCACTGGCGAACTCGATTTGATTGACGTTCTCTCAGCTTTCAGTATCCTCGAACGGATCGACGTGGGTGAAACGTCTGATGATGTGAATTATGGACTGCACTTTTTGACCTTTCAGTATCCTCGAACGGATCGACGTGGGTGAAACTTGTGGTCACTCAAGAGGCGCTCGCTGACGAGGTGGTCACCTTTCAGTATCCTCGAACGGATCGACGTGGGTGAAACGAATTATGGACTGCGCTTTTTGACGCGCGGATTGACTTTCAGTATCCTCGAACGGATCGACGTGGGTGAAACTCAATGAAAATATCCTCCGGCTGCTGCATCTCCTCCTTTCAGTATCCTCGAACGGATCGACGTGGGTGAAACAAATAGCCAGACGGGGCGGATTGCTCCGCCCCGTCATCTTTCAGTATCCTCGAACGGATCGACGTGGGTGAAACCCCCTGGCCCCTTCCCCCCGCGCCGCGCGGGGGGAACTTTCAGTATCCTCGAACGGATCGACGTGGGTGAAACGCTGCACGGTCCGGGTGGCTTGTTCAGCACCTTTGGCCCTTTCAGTATCCTCGAACGGATCGACGTGGGTGAAACCACGCTACGTTGAGATAGAGCGCTCGTGGACTCATCTTTCAGTATCCTCGAACGGATCGACGTGGGTGAAACTAACTAAACCAGCTCCCACCAAGCCCGGATTTCCTCCCTTTCAGTATCCTCGAACGGATCGACGTGGGTGAAACTCTAGGGGCGCGCTACAATGCAGTGCACTACTTGATCTTTCAGTATCCTCGAACGGATCGACGTGGGTGAAACGCAGTAGGCGCTGTACTCCCGGTCCCCATTGTCGCTCACTTTCAGTATCCTCGAACGGATCGACGTGGGTGAAACCATAAGTCATTTGCGCTCCTGCAGTTACGTTATCAACTTTCAGTATCCTCGAACGGATCGACGTGGGTGAAACTAGTTGCGCTCGGTGGGCGCGAGTGCATACAGCGCCTTTCAGTATCCTCGAACGGATCGACGTGGGTGAAACCACGTCATCGGCGTCCTGCCATTGCACCTCGCGGCAGCTTTCAGTATCCTCGAACGGATCGACGTGGGTGAAACCTTAGCGCATCCAGCTCCTGGTGAAACGCTTTCTCAACCTTTCAGTATCCTCGAACGGATCGACGTGGGTGAAACTACCTCATCGGGCATGTGCGTTACAGCGGTCCGTTGCACCTTTCAGTATCCTCGAACGGATCGACGTGGGTGAAACAAATTTGCGTAGAATACTTCCCATTCCGTTCGAGGCTTCTTTCAGTATCCTCGAACGGATCGACGTGGGTGAAACGATGATGGATGCGATTATGTGTATGTTTACGGTACTTTCAGTATCCTCGAACGGATCGACGTGGGTGAAACCTTTTTGACTTAATCTCCGGCACTTATAATACCACTCACTTTCAGTATCCTCGAACGGATCGACGTGGGTGAAACGACCAGCAATGGTATCCTGGGCTTCCAATGCGGCTACTTTCAGTATCCTCGAACGGATCGACGTGGGTGAAACGTCTGCTATCCCGATGAGGCGCGCCATGCTGACGCCTTTCAGTATCCTCGAACGGATCGACGTGGGTGAAACGCGGTCGAGTATCTGTATGCATGATACCCGTCGCGGCCTTTCAGTATCCTCGAACGGATCGACGTGGGTGAAACATCACAGGCAACGCCGCGACGCCGGGGCAGTTCGACTTTCAGTATCCTCGAACGGATCGACGTGGGTGAAACCGGACCAACTTGCCGCGCGTCGCCCGCACCAATCGCACCTTTCAGTATCCTCGAACGGATCGACGTGGGTGAAACCTTCTGTCTGGCGCCCTGGATGCAGATCCGCTTCCCTTTCAGTATCCTCGAACGGATCGACGTGGGTGAAACCATCGGCGCAGATGTCGAAGTAGTTGCAGCACCCAAACTTTCAGTATCCTCGAACGGATCGACGTGGGTGAAACTCACAATGAGCCGCCGGGGTTGGTGGCGCATCGGCCAGCTTTCAGTATCCTCGAACGGATCGACGTGGGTGAAACTCGGCATGGAGTTGCGCTATGACGCCAGAGATGCACTCTCTTTCAGTATCCTCGAACGGATCGACGTGGGTGAAACCAGTCAAGACTGTGCTGGACGCTAAGGTCTTTGAGACTTTCAGTATCCTCGAACGGATCGACGTGGGTGAAACTCGAAAATTCTGCCCGCGCCTCAGCAAAGGTCGCTGGTACTTTCAGTATCCTCGAACGGATCGACGTGGGTGAAACTCATGGAGCAGCGCGGGCCATTGCAGCATGGCGCGACTTTCAGTATCCTCGAACGGATCGACGTGGGTGAAACACGAGAGGAGCAGGCACTGGCGCTCGCCGCGCAGGTGGACTTTCAGTATCCTCGAACGGATCGACGTGGGTGAAACCCGGCAATTCTAGATACACTCCTACCGACGGGCTATCTTTCAGTATCCTCGAACGGATCGACGTGGGTGAAACCTCGCACTTCACCCCTGGGATGCGCTTGATCCCGTCTTTCAGTATCCTCGAACGGATCGACGTGGGTGAAACTGTGTGTCAACTGAGTTCGTCATCCCCGTCCTCCTGCTTTCAGTATCCTCGAACGGATCGACGTGGGTGAAACGTCTGGAGCCAGGTTGTCCAGCAGCTGCTCCAGGGCTTTCAGTATCCTCGAACGGATCGACGTGGGTGAAACTGGGCTCATCCGCATCCACGAAGAACCCTGCTCCAGCTTTCAGTATCCTCGAACGGATCGACGTGGGTGAAACCTCACCCTTTTCCCCCATCCTAGGGCAATTCTCCGCCGTGTCAAGCGTCATCGCCCCATTGGAGGGTGTTTTTTAAGGTGCTGCTGCCGCTTTACGTCCCACCGGGGGAAAAGCCCGTTCGCAACCCCAATTTTGCTCGTAAACCGCCCCGGTTTGCGAAAAGCGCCCTTTCCCAACCGCGTCAGCCCATCCCCGCAGGCGCTACTCCCTCAACCCGCCCCTCACCCGCCGACAGCTCTTCACACCACGTCGTTACAGAAGCGGCGGAACTCGCAGATCTCGCACTTCCCCCGTTGCACCGGCGGCGCTGGCATGTGCTCAGTGTTGATGATGGCGTTGATTCCGGTCAGCGCCGCGCTGACTTGCGCCCGCAACTCGGCGGTTAACGCTACTTCCCGCGCCCGCCGCGCCGGAATGAAGTAGATGAAACCCCGCCGCGCCGGAATCTGCCATAACTCCTCCAACAACATTCCATAGGCCGTTAGTTGCAGGTAGACGTGCTGCCCGGCCCGCCCTGGCGAGTCTTTGTATTCGATCGGGATCGCCTCGTCAGCCCGCTTGATCGCCAGATCCACCCGCCCCCGCAGGTCGTGGCGCGCCGATTCGACCTCCAAATTGAAATACCGCTCGCCGTCTTGAAGGCCGTAGACGCGCAGGCTGCGCCGTTGTTCCCGTTGCTCCTCGCTCTCCTGCGCCGCGTTGCCGGCCACCATCTTGTAAGTGACCGGACGAATCTGCGGCAGGCAATACTGGTAGTAGATGATGCGCGGACAGTAGGTGTATTGACGTAAGTCACTGACGACAGGCATGGTTCTTTCCTCTGAAAATCACCGAGTTATGGCCTTCATGCGCCATTACAAGCTCGCTTTCCCGCTGGTTCATCTTAAGATGCGGGGGAGGAGCTCCCCGCGCCCTTTTCCGCTGCCGCTGGCGCCGGGGCGGGAGCTTCCTGGACGATTTCCAGCCGCGCTTTCCAGTCCTTTTCGCAACAGGGCAGCAGCAAAATTTTGCCTGGGCGCTTCCCCAACCGTTTGCGCAGCTTCGCCAACAGCTCCTCCTGATGCACGCGCCGCAAATCGCCGGTGAAAGCGCTGAGTTGGATCCGCTCCAGGCCGTAGTCCAGGCAGGCATCGGCCACCTTGGTGCGGATTTTAGTATCGGGAATGTCGTAGATCAGGAGAATCTGCACGCGCTCCTCCCTGGATTTTACCACCCCATCACAAAGGCCTGATAGTCCGGACGTTCACCGCGCAAGTACGCTGCCAGATGGCGCGCCTGCGATTGCAGGATCCAGCGCAGCTTCTGCTTCTTGCCCTCGTAACGCTCGCTGCTCTCTTCCAACCGCTCCAGCACCCGCTGGACGATGGTCCGCCGGATGGCCAGTTCCAACCGCCCCTCCTCATCCTGTGCCAGCGCCACCCCCTGTCCCACCAGTCCCAGGATCACGCGATCTACCACCGGCGCGCGGAATTCTTCTATCAGATCCAGCACCAGGCTGGGCTTGCCGGGGCGATCCACGTGGATGAAGCCGGCATAGGGATCAAGGCCGGCCAGCAGGATGGCGCGTTCTACCTGTCCATAGAGCACGCCGTAGCCGTAATTCAAAGCGGCGTTGAACGGGTCCCGCGCGCCGCGGCCCTCCCGTCCCGGCCAGCCGAGCGCCTCCGGCACCAGCGCGCGCACGCCCTCCCAGTACGCCTGCGCCGCGCGTCCCTCGATGGACAGCAGCTCGGCCCGCCGCGTCTCGCTGTTCAGGTCGGTGACGCTTGTTAGCCACTCCTGCACGGGTCGCAGATGCGCCGTGACCTGTTTCGCAGCGGCATGGAGCGCGGCGTAACACGCGGGGTCTTTCTCCTTGCGATTCTTGGCCGCATACTTGAGCAGGCGCGCCTGATTTTGCAGTTTGCCCGTGGCGAAGGCGGCGGCCAACGCGGCCCCGCGCGGATCCTTGTAAGCCTCATACTGCGCGCGTCGCGTCTGCACCGTCCCTCCCAGGCCGGCGGCGTAGAGCGCGGCATACGGCTCCCCCCGCGAGGAAAGGCAATAGACCGGGACGCCCTGCTCGGCGCAGAGATCCAGCGCATCGGTGGAGATCGAGACACCCCGCCCGATGATCAGCACATTTTCCAGCGTCAGCAGTGGCGCCTCGGCCAGCAGCTCGCCCTTGAGTTTGACCTGCAGGCGTTCGCTGTGTTTGCCCAGATACGAGCCGAATTGGTCAATGATCAGATTTGCTGTGTCCATAGGTTGACTCATCCATGGTAGACGGCCCCCATGCCGAGGCCGTCAGTCCCTCTCTCGCACATTCCACTGTTCCATGCTCCTTTCTGCTCATGCGTTTATGCGCTCACTCGCGCCATTTGATACCACCCATTCCCCTTCACCGCGTCCTTCCCCACGTGCGTGAACTGCCCCCACAGCAGCCAGGGCAGGAACGGCGTCCAATCCTCCGCCTCTAAAGTGACCCCGCCCACCAGCCCGCCGAGGGGCGATTCGGCGTGACGGCGGGTGGAGTAGCTGCACAGGTCCTCCCAGGCGAGCCGCCGTTCCACCACCCGCACCCCTTCCGCCGCCTCCAACAGCGCCGGGAAGTCCACCTCCAACGGCGTGTCCGAAAACGCCTCACTCAGCGCCTCCAGCCGCTCCAACAGCCGCTGGAAAAAGGGCCGGAAGCGGAAATTCTCCGGCTTGAGCAGATGGCCGCCTTCCACCAGGCGGGTGGGGGTGAGGAAATAGAGCGTGAAGCGTGAGGGGTCAGAGGGTGAGTCGTGGCCCGAAAGCGCCGCGCGCGCCTTGGCCCCTTCGTCCTGCGCCCGGCGCTCGATCTGCTCATGCGTCACCGGGACCTCCGGCACCTGCACCTGCCGGCTGCCCTGGCGCAACACCGGCTGCCGTTCGCCGGTGAGGGAATTTTCCGCCCAGATTTCGCATACCTGCAGCCGCCCGCGCCGCCAGCGGCCCTCGTACTGCTCGCACTTGCGTCCCAGGCCGCCTTCCTCAAACTCCTGCAACGCGAGCACCACGTAGGGGAACAGGCGCATTGCTTGCGCGTAGAGCGTCAGCCCAAACGTCAGGGCCTCCCCCGGCTCATAGCGGAACGTCCCCGTCCCATCCTCCCGCTCCCAATAATGCCCCGTAAAGGATGCGGAGCCGGAGGATGAGTTGAGCCCTGCGCCGGCCACGATCGGCGGTTGGATGGTGAACGGACGAGGGCGATCCTGTCCCCGGGCGTGATTGGGGTCCAACGTGCTCACCAGCGTGGCGACGGGACAGGTCTGCGCCAGCGCGCACGCGCCGCATTCCGCCTCCGACTGCCGGGCAAACGCGCAGAACCTGCGTCGCAGCGCGTGGAACAGCGCCCCCCGCAGCGCCGAGCCCTGATGCTCGTTGAGCTCCACA
>ENA-UOYA01002007-UOYA01002007.1-activated-sludge-metagenome-genome-assembly--contig:-NODE-2007-length-20350-cov-25.842030_pt1 | contig 20350 bp, 13 predicted proteins | sample MGYA00238163_ERZ764804 | MGnify/ENA primary metagenome ERZ764804 (study PRJEB28919, sample SAMN05720223) | activated sludge metagenome | isolation source: Anaerobic digester | place: Hong Kong... | reverse complement strand
TTAATTATATTTTAGCAAGTAATTCTGCTTTTTTGTTTGAGAACTCTTCATCTGTTAAAAGACCTGCTGAGTGCAAATCTCCTAATTTTTTAATTAGTTCTATCACATCTTCTGATTTATTCTTATAATTATCTTGATGTGGCCATAATCCAGATTGAATTCTTCTTTCTTTTTTAAGTTCTTTTACTTCAACAGGTTTTCTACTTTCAGGAAGTAATTGAATAATAGTAGATGCGATATAATAATTATCGAAATCCATATCAACCGATTCAAACTTTTGTTTTGATTTTTCTCCTTTTTCAATTCTACCAGTCTCAATATTGCTTGAATATGTTTGAATAGAACTATTAATCGGTATTGAATTACTTGAAAAGTATGAACTATTTGAAGATTTAAGATTAGTTAAATCTACTGAATTTGTAGAACAATAAGTATTTGTAGTAGTACCACTAATTACCTTATTAGTATTTATAGCTCCACTAATTACATTTGTAGTAAATGCATCACCAGTAATGTTAAAAGTTCCTGTTCCATAATAAACACCACCCCAAGGATAAGACCAAGGATACCAAGATGGATAATATCTTTCAATAATAACTCTATTGAATCTATTATTCCAATTAGATAAGCTAACAACAGATTCCTTATAGAAGAAAACTTCTAATAAACCATTTTTAGCAATTGCTTCTTGTACTTCATCATTATCTTCAACTTCATAAGTATTGAAAATAAATTTTTTTCTGTCGTCAATAAAACAATCTAAATAAAATCTTTGTCCTGGATTTAAGACTAAACCTGATTTGGAAATTGAATTACCATTTAATTTAATGTCAGCAAGTACTGCTTGTTGAAGAGGATTGTAAAGTTCAATCTGAAATTCTTCTTTGTCTTGAAGATAAACTTTACCTTTTTTGATAGATTTTCTACCTTTGTCATTTGAGTTTACTACCCAAGCACCTGGTGCTAAAGTAGCATTTTTTAATTTTGCCATTTATTTTTATTTTTATTTTTTTTATCCATATCTTTGATTCTCTTTAGAAAATCTCAAAGGCATCCTTTCAATACCCGACATGAATTATGTGTAACAGCACAATATATATTAAAAATATTTTGTTTGTTTCAAAAAAAGTCGTATTTTTGTGTAAAATATAGATAAATGATAAACGTAAACGAATTTGTACCAAAACTTTTCCTAAAACTTACATCGAAAACATATCCGTATGGTTACGAAGATATTGTTGTTGATGAAATGGTTAGATTAGGATATCTACCAAAAGACATCAGTAAAGATAGTCATGGTAACTACTTTTATCAAATTGGAGAATCTCGTTCTATATTTGCCGCTCACTTAGACACCGTATCGTCAAAGCACCAAGATGTTAAGCACGTATTAGATGGTGAAACTATTAAAACCGATGGAACTACTACATTAGGAGCTGATGATAAAGCAGGTGTTACTATACTTATTTGGATGATGAAACACAACATTCCAGGAACTTACTATTTCTTTATTGGTGAAGAAAGTGGATGTATTGGATCTGGTTTAGCCGCAAAATATGGTGAGTTTAAGGGTAAATATGATCGTATTATTTCATTTGATCGACGTGGAACTACTTCAATTATTACACACCAATCTTGGTCAAGATGTTGTTCAGATGTTTTTGCTGACGCTCTTTGTGATCAATTAAATAAATCAGATAAATTAAAATATATCAAAGATGATGGTGGTGTTTATACTGACTCTGCTGAGTTCGTAGATTTAATTCCAGAGTGTACTAACGTATCTGTTGGTTATTACTCAGAACACACTATGCGTGAAAGTCAAGATATTAGACACTTAGTAGATTTATGTACTGCTTGTTTATCTGTTGACTGGGAAAACTTACCAACTAAACGTGATCCAAAAATCTACGAAGCTAAATCTTGGAGTAGTAGCTACTCAACTAAAAGCTGGAGTGGCTCAGAAATTGATTACTCAAAACGTGACTACTATCCAAACGATGCTTGGAGTTCAGGTTCATCTTGGAGTAGAAATGGCTCTTACAAATCTAAAAAGAAAACTGATCGTCAACCAGATTATTACGATGATTGGTATCATACTGAAGAAGAAGAGTTTAGAAACAGAAGAAGTGGTGCTTATTCATCACACGGTTCTAAGAAAACTAAAAGAGGTAAGCGAGGTGGTAAAAAAGGTAAAACTTACTTTGATAGTGGAGCAGGTAACTTAGTTGAGATTAGAGCTAATGAAGATAAATACTATGATTTTATCTTAAATAAGTTTAGTGGTAAAATCACTGATGCTGAACTAAAACTTGTTAAAGAACAATATTTAGATATTGAAAACAATGAGTATGATAAATTCTTCTACGATTGTTTAGTAGAAGGTTTACTTGACTAATAAAAAAAGAGTGAGCTAATTAGCTCACTCTTTTCATTTAACACCATTCCTTTCTAAAGATTGATTAAAAAAGCTTTAACATCATAAAAACCGGATCTTCAAATAAATCAATTCCATCTGCAACTTCAATACCAAAGTCTGTAATAGTATCTGGTATGATCGGATCAAATCCAACTGCTTTGTATTTAGCAAGTAAATCTTTATATGTTTGTAGATTAGAAGCTTCAATCTCTAAGATAAGATAATCAGCTTTTTCTTCATAAATATCTTTAAGTTGATTTACAACCTCTCTTAAATGACCACTTTGACCCATTCTAATATATTTTATATAATAAACTGCTGCGCCTAATTCATCTTCAAATTCATACATATCATAAGCATCTTTAGACATTACAACATATCCAATTTTTTCATCATCATTAAAAATATCATAAAAAGTTTCACCATCACTTAGAAATCTTGATCTTGATGTATTTAGTTTAATACCAAACTCCTTTTCTAATGGACTTAACTCTTCCTCATCTGCAACTAATCTAATTGCTTCATTGTATTTTTTGATATATCTCATACTTTTATTTTACTTCCCAAGTACCATCTAATTCAGATGAATTAATAAAATTTAATTTACCTTTTTTCAAACCTTTTTTAATAGTCTTAGTTTTTATAGGCTCAATAAATTCTATTTGTATATAAGCTTCTTTATACGTAGTACCTTCAATACCACTACCAAAATCCTCAGTTTCGTGGTTTATTTCAACTTTATAGTCTGGGTAATTTATTTTTACTTTTTTTATAGCAACTTCTATATCTCTATAAAACTCTATACACTCTTGAGCATATTTAATTCTATCTGATATATCATCATTAGATAGATTAATAGACCACTTTCTTTTAACCGATTTAACTCTTGGTAAATTCAATCCTACAAAAAATACTTGTTGTTTAGACTCATCTTTCCCAATTGTTTCATGCTCATATTCACCATCAAACTCATCTATTAAATCAGCAAAACAAGTTACAAAATACTCAACATCAAATTCTTCATTTGATTCATTAAATTTACTTAAATATCTCATTTCTTTTTATCAATTATATCGGATGACTTAATTATTTCATCTGGTGCATTAAATATCAGTGATTCTGGTATATTGTGACTTATTTTATATCTATTACCTATAATATCTGTAATTAGACAGGTTGTTATCATACCATTATACCAATATTCTATTTTAATCTTATCATTAATTCTATAATACTTTTTACTTTCTATTATATATTTCATGTTCTCATTATTTTTATTATCCACCTTCATATGCTTAGTAAAATCTTTTAATAAACCTAGATAGTATATTTTATTATATACATCTTTTCTCTCTTTAATAAACTTACTATAGTCAGTATAATTCTGGCAAATTTTATTTAATTTATCAACATTATAAAGACCCTTAAATATATCTTTTTTATCTATTTCTATAGATAATACTTCATTCTTTGTAATTGATGTTGATGTTCTACTATTAATTAAATCAAGATTATCTATTATTTTCTTATTAATGTTACTAACATAACTATCAAATCCTTTCTTATCCAAACTCTCTTCATCTATATACTCTTTAGTATATATCGGAGTTCTTTTTAATCCTAGTAAGACAGATTTAGAAACTATCGCATTAATACTTTTATTTAATCTAATTGAAAGCTCAGAGTTAGACATTTTATCAAGATTTAGAGTTAGAAAGTCTAAATCTTCTTTAGTCCAAATGTTAGCTCCCCATCTATCAATAACTCTATTTTTATTTATATTAGAAACGTAAGTATTATCTTTTTTTAGTCCTAATTTTATAGCCTTGGAGTCAACAGCCTTCTTAGTCCTATTTAGAGCATTACCTATCTCATAATTAGACATTTTACTATAATTATTAACTAGAAAGTCTATATCTTCCTTATTCCACATAATGTATATATTAAAATCAAAATTTAATTTTTAGTAACTTGCTTTTCCTCATATGTATCAAATTCTTCTTCTATCATCTGTACAATTGGATTTCTTACAATGTCTTTAGTTTGGAAAAACATAGTTCCTATATTTTCTTTACCACTAAAAATATTTACAACAATATCTAATGAAGAAAGTCTTTTATTTTTAAGGTCAATTTGTTTTGTATCACCAGTAATAATCATTTTAGAGTTATCACCTATGCGAGTTAGTGTAGATCTCATATTTTTAAGAGAGATATTTTGAGCTTCATCTACAATAATAATAGAATCATCAATACTTCTACCTCTAATATAAGCTAACGGTAAAACTTCAATTAGACCAAGATCTTGCATTTTTGTAGTATCTTCCTCACCTATTAGCTTATAGAAATTGTCTAAAAATGATAGCATATAATTATGCATTTTTTCCTTTAGGTCACCTTTAAGATAACCAACAGATTCACCTTCTAGCTCTGTCACACTTTTCACTAAGATTATTTTTTTATATTTATCATCTTGTTTTAGCATTTTTAATGCCTGTGCACAAGCTAAATATGTATTATGAGTAACAATATAATCATTAGTTATATATAAATGTGATGGATTATCAACACTTATACACTTAGCTTCTTTCTTACCAACTAATTTAGCAGCAACTATATATCTAATAGGTTTATATTTTGTTTTTGGTAAAACCAGGTCAAATTTTCTCTTTAGCGAAAATGGATTTATATCAGGATTCATTTTTAAAGTTAACGTATATGAAGTTTTACCTTCTTTCCTTTCACCATTATGTACATAATAATTCTTTTTTGGAGTATGATCGGTTGCAATACCACCTAATGATTGAACAAGTTCTTTAACATCATTAATTAATTTTATTGATGTTGAACAAAATGATACAAAAGTACCATCCTTTGATATAGTACCATCTGTATCCATTAAACCATTTAATAATTTAATTCTATTTTCAATAGAATTAAATAAATAACATTTAGGTATAAACTTTTCATGTGATAGCTTATTAAATAATTCTAGCTTTTCTAAATATTTTACATATTTATTAATCTTGTTATTTTTAACTGATTTTACAATTGCATAGTCATATTTAGAATTCCTTTCGTTTAAAATCATATCATCATCTATAAGATCTGATATAGAATTTAAAATTTCTGCATCAGCAGATGAGAATCCAATAGATCCTCTAAAACATCCATCTCCTAATAAAGCTCCCATTACATAAGGATCAATTTCTACTTCTTGTTCACAAAATTTAACCGGCTTTACAATAGGTATACTATGATTTATTCTACCTCTTTTATCATATAAAGACTCTACTATTTCTAAAGTTGTTTTAACACTACCTTCTTTTTCACATTTATATCTACTTCTTTTACCATCTATTGTCTTAGTCCATTTTCTATTATTTCTATCTTTTTCCGTTTGTGTAAACCATAAGTGTTCAGAACAACATTCTGATTTTGAACCATCTGAGAATGTTAACTCCCATATGTCTTTAACTCCTTGTGGATAAATACCAGTAACAATAGTAGGATTACCATCCACAGAAATAACTCTATCACCAACTTCAATATCACTCATAGTTACCCATCCATTTGGTGTTAATATAGGTGATGTTAATGGTTGTGCCTTACCTGTACCTGCTGGACCTGCGCAAATTGTAATTATATTATTATTTATAAGATTTACTAATTTTTTTTGAGACTCATTTTTACATTTAAGATCTATTTGTACTTTCTGTAAATTAAATAGTTCTTTTTGTGTGTTTTCTATAGTCTCACTTTTTAGTGAATTTGTTCTTGTTTTTCGCATAAATTACTATTATTTTTTAATTATATATTCAATAATCAAATTCCTCTTGTTTAGAGGTTATGTGTTTTAATATATACAATAACAAAAAAAATATATTAAAGTGAAGGAAAAAGATAGCTTAATATATGATTTAATCTTCTCAGAAAAAACTGAATTTAAGATAAATATTGGAGACTTTGTTAAAGATATTTATAAATATGAAGATTTTATCAATGAGATTAGGTTAATACTTAAAAAATCTAAAGTTACCGTACAATCAAGTCAAGTTTTAATTACTGATGTAAGTGTTGTCTGGCAATTAAAAGTAAGTAAATAAATATGTGGAAATTTAATACAGATTCTAACAAATGGGTAGCTACTCAAGACAAAATTTCTAAAGATAACTTTGATTATCTTAAACAAGAATTAAAATCTACTAGACTTTATTCTAAATGTCTTAGTGGTGCTACTTATATACCAATCAATCGTTTAGATAATATCTATGATATTCTAACTGAATGGAAACCAAGAAACTGGTTTGTTAGTACAGATGGATCACCATATAGTATAACTAATATTCCAAATTTTAGTTCTAAAGTAAATGCTATTAGTTCATTTGACTATTATACTAAGTTTGTATCAGAATATGGATTAACTCTTAAAAACTTATTCACTCCGGATAGATTGATTAAGGATTCATTAAAAAACTTTTTATATGTTGATTTAGCAACAACCGAGCAAATACCAAATTTAGGTGCTACTTTTAATGATTTATTTATTGATGGAGTTAGAGTTTTAGATGGTCATAGAATTTTAGTAAAAGATCAAATAACAATAGAGACTTTAGATTTTGATGTTGATCCAAATACTTACTTTGTCGGTCCTTATACGGTAGTGCAAGATTATGGTGCGACTATTGAATATAGTTATTATAATTCAGATAATGGTGTTTATGTTTTTAATAACAAGAAACTTATCAAAACAGATGATTTAAGCGATTATTCTGATTGTATCAGATATAGTGTGTCTGTTAAAATGGGTAACTCAAACCGTGCAAAACAATTTCACATGAGTAGATTATTGAATGGCTACTATCCTACAACATCATTAAATGAACCAATCGAGTTCAAAGAAAAGCAAAACTGGATATTAAGACATAGAGTAGATTATAATAACTTATTTGAAACTAACTATTATGATATAGTAAAGTATCCAGAAGAACAATATTTTATTGATGGTGTTACATATAGTATACCTGAAAGACTTATATCTATTGGTGAGTTTGGTGTTATTCTAAATACACAAGCTGGGATATCAAATATAATACCTAATAAATATAAAGAAAATCTTAGAAGTATATCTACTACCAGTAAATACTATTGGATATGTGGTGATAATGGATTACTGCTAAAAGTAAGAAAACACGATTTTAGTATAGAAAGAATTGAAACTGGTGTAACCACAAATCTTAAATCTGTATCATTTTATGATGATTTGAATGGTGTAATTGTTGGTGAATTAAATACTATTTTAATAACTAATGATGAGAATACGGTCGAAAGCTTAATTGTAGATGATTTTGATTCATTTAATTATAATAAAGTTATTTTCTATAAATTAGATAGAATATTTGTCTGTGGTAATAATGGTGTTTTCTTAGAATTACAAGAAGATATTTCTGGTTGGGATGTTTATAAAAGAAGAATATCAAGATATATTGATGACTATGAGGAATATTTATTAGTTGATGATATTAATGATATGTCAATATATAAAACATCAGCTTGGGGATTAAGTTTTTCATACTCAACACAAAGTACAGCAACCGATAAGGAATTTCTTTTATTAGCTACAAATGATAAAAAGATTATATTACACGATCTAAATGATTGTATTCCTAATTTTGATTTTATTTATTTAGATATTACAAACAGTGGAGATATTAAAAATATTACTGTAATTAATGATAAGATCTATCTTAATATAGACTCTGCTGATGAATCATCTGGCATTTATTATGTTGATACTAATTTATATGAGTACATTGGAGTTAATAGTTCTTTCTCAAATACTCTATTTGGTGAGGTAAATGCTTCTTCTATTACAGTCGTTTATAATAATACAAACTATCATAGCTTTAATACTATTGATTTCTATAATGGTGAACTTATAGTATGTGGTAATGACTCTTTATTATTAGAAGGAGTTCTATCTAATGATCCTTTATCAACAAGAGATAATTATGTATTTAGTATACCAGATTCTACATTAGTAGATAGATTAAAGTCTAAATTATTATTTGTTGATTATGACATTGCTGGTAAATTAAACTTTTTTACTGATGCAGGCGAATATAGACTACCTAATTCAATTAGAATTAATAATTCTGCTAATAGCGCATCATTATCAACATTTACAAATAATACATCAATTAATTTAATGTCATATACTACTATGACATCAGACTTTTATATTTCATCAGGAGATATACCTGCTTACATATCAATTCGTATAAACCTAAACTCAACACAGTTAAATAATTTAGTGATAAATCTTAAAGCACCGAATGGTAAAATAATAAACTTAAAAAGTGATGGAACTGGTTTTGGTTCGACTTTTTCTAATACATCATTTTCATCAAAAGATATTTTATCTCCTTTATCAAATACTATATCAACAAATCATAATAACATAACTTACAGAATGCAGAAAGAGATTAATAGAGGAGCATCTGGTTGGTTATCAAATGTTATAGATTTTAATAGTTTTTTATCAGACATGAACTCTATGGAAGGAAACTGGACTCTTTATATTAGATCGATAGAACCAATTATTTTAGATCCATTAGAAGCAGTTAGTAGACCACCTATTTTTAGACCAATTCCTACAAATATAGGAACATTGAATAGTTGGAGTATAACTTTTGGATATGATATTGAGTCAATAAACTTAATTGAGAGTTCAAACGGTTATCCTATATCTAAATTATGGTTTGAACCTCTTTCTTATGGAGCAACAGCACCAAGTTTTATGACTCAATCAGAAACAAATTGGTTAACATATTGGAAAGATACTGAAAAAGTCTTTCCATATTATGATACAGTTACCCCATTTGATGAATCAAGAAGTATTTTAATATCAACTACTTTTTCTTACTCTTTGTTAAAAGACTCTTATATTATAGATAATACATCAATAACTAATGATATTAATATTATATCAGCATTAGCTCCTTCAATATTAGATAATGAAGATAGTAAATTTGATGGGCAAACACTAACTCCTATATCAGCTCCTAATTCTAATATATTACATCAGATGTATCTTTATGATTACATAATGATATTGAGAGTTGATACAAACTATCCAGTTGAGGTTGGTGAGGTTATGCGAATAGAGAGTGATGTAGTAGATGGTAATTTTGTAGTTAATAGAATTGAAACTATACTTGTTGCACCACAAGGTCCATTGGTTATATTTGAACCAAGAAGATATAAATTTCTATATTTATTTACTAATTTTAATGATAATATTATACAAAATTTAGTAGAAACTACATCAAGTATTACAATATCAAACTTAAATAGATATAGAAATATTCCAGAATTAGTTAGCAATTTTAATACTCATCCAATATCAAATGCATATCAGATGACTAGTATATCAAATAGTAGCAATGATATACTTAGTAGATTATCTGGTAATACTAGTATCGAGATTAAACCATTATTTAATAATTTAACTGCTTATTATAATTTAACAACAAATGTTTTAGTTGAGGATAGTGTATCTGTAACAACATTTACTATGTCATATACACCAGGATTCTTAGATTTTGGATATACGCCTACATATAATATCTTAAATTATTTAGAAGCAATAGACGATCCTAATAATCCTAAGTTTATAGCAAGCAAGGAATATTTAGCTATGCCTATTTATGAAGGTCTTCCAGCAAATGCGAGTGGAGGTTTTTTAGTTAATCAGGTTTATATTAATTATAATGATCAAAGAGCAAATAAGATTTATTTTGGTTTAGATAGAGGATTAGAATGGGAAAGTATTTTCGTAAATACATTTGTTGATGTTACTGTATATCAAAACTCAATTGCTTATAACACAGAGAGATTATTAGTTACAAATAAATATTTTGATAACACAAGGACAAATACCGATTTAGGTGATATAGATGCTTATGTAATAGAGTTCGATCAAAGTATTAATTATTTAGTAGGTGAAGATAATGTTGAAGCAATTGATATTAGATCAAGAAGAACTTTATTAGAAATTAGTCAAGATTTACAAGAATTAAATAATATACAAAGAGGATTATTTAGAAAAAAATCTTTAAGAATAGGTTCTACTTTCTATAATTATGAAAGAAATAAAAATTATAAGTTTTCAACAGACTCGTATGCTAAGATATTTTTATCGGATGTAGATACTGTTAGAGAATTATCTGCTATTGTTTATATTGACTATAAAAATGAGTTAGCTATGAATATAACTCGCTTAGAGAAAGAGTATAATATACCAATTTTAAGTACATCAAACTACTCACTTACTGGTAAGTTAATGGTTAATTGTCAATATAATCACGATCTTAGAACTGGCGATTCAGTTGTACTAGAGTTCACAGGTGGAACTTTTTCATCAGCTTTTGTTAATCAACAATATTTTGGTTATCACAATGTTACAGTTATTGATCCTCTTCAATTTACAATTGAGTTAGATTATGAGCCGGCTACTGGTGATATAGGCTTTGTTAAATATACAAGAAGAGATCCTTTCTTAAATTATCAACCAATAGATTTAATTGAATTAGGTGTTGATAAGAGAGGAAAACAATCAATTGAATTATCAATTGATAATCTAAAACTAAGTAATGAGGTTTATAGTCTAAATAATGTTAATTTTAACAAATTTAGATTTAGATTGGTAGATGGATTAAATCTAGAAACAATATCACTGAGTTATCCTTGGCTATTAGAAGCAGAGATCACCGATGCTATAATAGGAACAGATGGCACTCAACTTATTTGGTATAAAGGAACATGGGAATGTGGTAGATGGTTTGGAGGTACTTGGATATCTGGTACTTGGATGTCTGGTGATTGGTATGATGGAACTTGGAATGCCAAAAAGATAACCGATAATCTAATTTCTGTTGATGTTAGTGGTAATACATCAGATAAGACATTATCAACTTGGAGAGGTGGTAGATGGTATGCTGGTACTTGGAATGATGGTATTTGGGTAAACGGTAGATGGTATGGAGGTACTTGGAATAACGGAGACTGGTATCGTGGTATTTGGAATGACGGAACTTGGAATTCAGGCAATTTTACTGGTGGTATCTGGGTTGACGGAACTTGGAATGGTGGTATTATGAACTGTGATAATGATCCTACATATTGGATTGATGGTACTTGGAATGCTGGTGATTTTGAAAATGGTATGTGGTATAACGGTATCTTCTCGGAGAAATTAGGTGACTCTAGATTTGGAACAAAAGCTTATAATAGTAGAACAGCTAATTGGCAGAATGGTAAATGGATCGCAGGAAGCTTCTTCTCAAGATTGATAGAAGATAATCAAGGCGATCCTGAGGTTTCTATATCACATAAGTACTCTATTTGGAGAACAGGAACTTTCTATACAGGTGAAATCTGGGGTGGTGTATTCTATAATATTGATTTTAAGTCAGGTAACTGGTATGGTGGTATATTGGATGAGATTCAAATTATCTCAATTAGACCTGATATGAATAGTACCACAGATACAATGATAACGCTAAATGGCGTATTTAATTACAATGTAGGAGATGAAATTATTATAAATGTACCAGATAGTAGTGTGACAAACTTACCTAGCTATGATAGATATAGAATACTTTATGTTGATAAAGATACTATAAATAAGGTAACTAATCTAACTATTGATACATCATCATACTCTAATTTACAAATTAATAATCCTAATGATTTAAGTCTGAGGATTATTAGTATATTTAATTCTGTTGATTGGCATTCAGGCATCTGGACTAATGGTATATTTAACTCTGGTAGTTGGAATGGTGGTATCTGGTATAATGGTTTATTTACAGAAAAAGCTAAATGGAGCTAAAATTAGTTTCTAAAAATAATATATAAGTTATGATAAAGAAATATAACCAATTTATAACAGAAGCAGATGAGGTTCAAGAAACCCCAGAAGGTGTGAAAAATTTAGATTCAACTAAATACACTGATTTACAAAATGAGATTAAGAAAATGATTGACAATACCATAGAAAATTCTGGTGGTGAGTTTGATTCATTTATTGATTCATATATTAAAAATCCAGAAGATGTTAAAGTTGAAGGATTTATAAATGATTCAGATATTTATGATTTTTATCTTAAATTCAGAAATGATATTGATGAGATATTAAATAATTTAATGTTTTATGATAAATCCCCAAGCGAGTTAAATGCTTATGGTTTATATGATTATGTTATAAAAGGTACAGAAACTGCCTTTATAGAGTTAGTAAAAATGATTAAATAATATGAAACATATAGCTATATTTGAGAACTTTACATCTTTTTCTGACTTTCAATCTATTGAAAAGGGTCAAAATGTTAAATATTTAGGTACTTCATATGAAGTTATAAATAATGATGGTTATATTTTAGAGTTAAAAGATGAGGAAGGAAAAATAGTAAAAGTAAACTATAACATGTTTAAGGATAAAGGTTATTTACCTAAATATGAATCAGCATCAGAAATAACACTTAAGTTTACATCAAGAAACGGTAAAGACTTATTAGTTACTGTTCAAGGTGGTAGAATAACAAATATAGATAATAAAACTGGTATAAGATTTCCTTTCTCAGAAGGCCAAACTTATAATAGAAGCATAGAAACTTGGGCTTGTAATAATAACTTTAAGATAGATGGTAAAAATCCTTGCCCAGATAAAAAAGTTTTTGGAATAAAAACTAAAGATATTCCAAAAGGTCACGAACTTAGAATGTTATATCCATCTAAATTTAGAGATTAAAAAATAAAACCTCATTAGGGGTTTTATTTTTTAATATATACTTAAAAATATAAGTAAATCTATGTCTTTTACACCATTGTATAAATCATTAAAAAATAATGGAACTTCCTTTTATGCATTTCCAAGTGCAGCAGAAGATATATCAGCAGCATATCAAAATTCTAATTATAAAATGTATTTTTCTAAATACGTTTTACTTAATTTTCCTAAGCAAAATTTAGATGCTGGTTCGGGAACTGCTTCTAAACCTGTTTATTTTGATTTTGAAAATTCTTTTATAAAGTCAGTAGCTGCCACACCTGCTACGTCTTTTAAGGATCAAATAATTGAATCTTTAAGAAATTATGTTGCTAATCAAGAAGTAACTATAAAAGAATCAAAAACAAATAATACAACTTATTATTATGATAATAATGCTTTAGAAACAACTACAGAAAAGTTATTCTTCAAATGGGTAAAAAAGTTAAATGTTATTGGATTCGAGCCTGCTATTCCAGAGGATGAGTATTTTAGTAATTTAGCTGAGTTTCAATCTGCTAATATAAATGATGATCAATATTTTCCTGAATATCTATGGAAAGAAAGAGAAGTTGTTGATTGGGATTTCAAAGGGTGGTTTAGGTATGATACCGCACCTTATGTTAATTTTTTCTCATTACAATTTTCAACTACAACTAATATTAAAGTAGGTGATGTAGTAAATGTACATAATTCATCAGCGACCGCATCATCAGAAATATCGGGGATTGAAACAGATAAAGGTATAAATCTAAAAGTTGTACAAGTTATTCCAAGCGATGGAACATTTGCTCAAAGAATTGTATTTGATCATGTAGTTGGTGTAGATTTCCCTGAGTCACAACCTGATGGAATTACATCAAATATAACAGGTAAAGCAAAATTAGTTTATAATAGGTTAGTTCAATACATTGGTGAAATACAAGGTGTTAGTAATGTACAAGAGTCAAATAGATCTTACACAGAAGTTCACGCTTCTATTCCAGATCACACTGGCCAAACACCTGATATTTTATTTAGAACTATGACTGATGTAAATTATAAACCAGGTCTAAGTTTTCCTATCTTACCTCAACAGTATCAACCTGAGATTATAGGTGCAGAATCTTTTAGCTCTCCTATTGTAAGTACTCCACAAAATTATCCAGGTTCTTACTTCGGTCAATTTGACACAGTTGATTTTACTTATGAAACATCTAACGGTGATTCAATTAGAAGAAGAGGATCATACTATGGTGTTAATGGTAACTTAAATTCACCGATTATTAATGGTAATACTATTGATGGTATTTCATTAGATTTTAATACTGCTCACTATGTTAAGATGAATATCTTAGGTAGAACAATTACTAACTTTGATCAATTCAATGCGTTAGAAGTTAATAATCAAGCTCCAACAGCTTTTGAGTTTAATGCTATTCTTTGGTATTATTCAGTAGAAGATACAAACGGAAATGTTAGAAATAACTTATATGGTATATCATTCTTAGATAATCCAGATAATAATGTTATTCCAGAAGAAACTGGGTTAAGATTTCCAACATATAAAAAGTTTGTTACTAATGGAATTCAAGATGGTACGGCTTATCAGTTTTCGTTAAATCTAAACTTTAATATTATTAATGATAATTTACAAGATGCTTATAATCCTGATGCTATCAACTCTATGTTTAGTATGAATCTATTTAATGATTCTATGAGAAGATTAGCAGCAACAAATGATAGCTTCTTAAATCTTTTAGCTGATTATGGAAATATTAAAGATGAGATTACAAATATTAAAGGTTTAGTTTATACACAAACTGATTTAGCGACAATAAATGCTAAAATACAAAACTTAGAATCCTTACTAAGATTATATTCAACTAATCAAATAGTTTCAACTGATACCGTTTCTGTTACTAATATTCCTGGTACTCCACCGACAATTCAGTTAACAGCAACACCAACTGGTTATGAAACGTCATATGTTTATAAAGCAACTGATATGTATAATGCACAAGGAATTATTCCTACAATATTATCAGTTCCTAATAATAGAGACTTTTTGGTTCACTTTACTAATGATGATGAGGTTGCAATTAATTTTGGAACAGCATCTAACTTAACATTTGTTTTTGATAGAGATTTATACTTTAGACAATCAGTAGATATACTTATAAGTGCAAGTGATTTCTCAACTCAAAATAAGAAAATGGATATTTATATGAATAGCGATATTGTTGATAGCAATGGAAATTCACAGATATTATTAGTTGGTTCATTAGATTTACCAGTATTTTATAATGATATTACGCAATTACCAAATTCTGCTTTCTTATGGAAAGATTTTAGATTTGATATTGATATGACAAAGGATATTAAATTAAATGTTGGTTCTAAATTAGAAGTTCCTATTAATGCAACACAAAGTTTAGTTACTAATTCATTTAAGCCAGGTGATACTTTACACTTAAATAACTTATATGTAGGCACTCAATCAGTTAGAGATTTTTCTGGTCAATATACGATTAGTTCAGTACCAACTGTTGATTCTTACATTATATTAGATATTAGTAATAATGCAGCTTTAGTTAACTATGGATCAACTGCTTCTTTACCACTAACATTGAATAGTTCTTTAGCAAATATGCCTTATTTTTCACTAAATAAAGGTAAGAAAATAAGAATAACTAGAATATCTAATTCAACTGTTTTAAGAGAAAGATATACAATAAATATTGTTGATGTTCAATAAAAGTAAGTTTTTATTTTTAATATATACTTAAAAATAAAAAGTTATTTTATGGCTACATGTCAATCATCATTATTTGGTAATCAATCACAGTATATTAAAGTAAATGGCGGAGATTTTGTTGCGGTTCAAGGTGCAAACACTTTTGAGAAGCTTCTAGTATCTGATCTAAGAATGCCATATAAACAACTACTCAAAAGTAGATTAATACTTAAAGCAGGTCAAACAAACTATTTATTAAATCACTTAGGTTTAGGTGATAATGCAACTTTTGTTGCAATTAAAGCTATTTATGATGCTAAGTCAGTAATTGAAGAAGATAACTTTATTACTTGGAGTTTTTATGATGATTTGACAAAATCTTATTCTATGGCCCAAATGTTAGTTTTAACAGGTAACTCTACTAACAGAATAAAACAATTATACTTAACAAATCCAAATACTAAATACCCAGTAGCATTAGAAGTAATGGTTGCTAATATTGATGATTCTTACTCATTCTTTAATGATACGGTAAATCAATCAGGAACAACATTTACTGGTTTAGAATGGACTGATATTAAATCACATATTATAGGACAGTCTATTAAGATAATGGATAAAGGAACTCCTACAAGACCTTTAATTTATTTAGAAATAGCAAATATAGAAACAATAGAAAAATCAGGAAGCATTTTAATTATTGATGATGCTAGTTATGGAACTATATTTTTACAATTCTTAACTGAGTTTGATGCTTATCAAGCACACTCATTATTTAATTATGTTATTGAAAATCCTGATGTAAATATTGATACTATACAAGTTGATTCAGCAGATCCTGTTCTTTACTTCTATAATCAAGTTGGTACAACTGGTGACTTTATTGCATTTAATGGCGCAACTGCTGGTCCTTATTCAACTGCAGATGGTTTAACTTTCTCTACATCTATATCATTATTAACATATGGTACTGCAAGTGGTACTTTAATAGATAAACAGCAATTAATTTACCTATTAGTTGATAGTATTACTGATAATAGAGATGGTACAATGTCAATGCAACCATCTAATTTAATAATTACTGCTACATCAAGTGATATTAGTTCAATAATATTACCAGGTACTTATTCATTAACATTTAACTTTTCTGATATAGCACATAACTTATTAGATGGTGTTCATGTTGACTTAACAATAACTTCTTAAAAATAATTAGTAATACTATAAATATAATAAATAATCTATGGAAGTATTTTTGATAAGTTAATTTTTTATATATAGAATATAAAAAAATTAATTTTAGATGAGTTATAATAGTAGTAATTTTTTGCAACCATTAGGATCTGAAAAAAATATAAAAGTATTTGATAATGAAGGTAATCTAAAGTTTACTATAAAACCAAATCTTGTAGTAAATTCTTATCCAGACTCTAACTATCTAAAGATTTTACTTAAAAGTGGTAAAGAAGTTAAATTAGATTTTCTAAATATAGAAGATTCTATTTTAGCTAATACTAAATTAGAAAAAAGAATACAAGATTTATTATTAAATAATACTTATGATAATATATCAGCTACACAAAGTGTTGCAACAAATAGTTCTGTCACTGGTGATTTTTATCAATATGATAACTTCCTAAGACCTTTAACGGAATCAGATAGAAATATTAAAATATTAAAAAACTTAATAGTTAGATATACTATTGATCCATTTTCAATAATTAACATTTATGTATCAAGTAACTTAGTAAATATTGCAGTTAAGAGTGAAAGAGCTATATCTTTAGATTTTTCTACTCATAATGAAGCTAAGTTAGCTTTAATTAGATTACGTGAACAAATGGACCTATTAATAAATAAAACACCTTTACTAATAGATAAAGAGATTACTAACTATATAGATAGTAAATTATTCTCAGGACCAACAGGTGCTACCGGACCACAAGGTGAACAAGGTATACAAGGACCTACTGGTGCTACCGGAACACAAGGACCCACTGGACCCACTGGTTCTGCTGATAGATACTCAGGAACATCATCAACTACATTTGCATCACCAAATAAAGGAGATATTGTTTTATTACAAACACAACCTAATTTAGCTTACAGACCTGATCAATGTGTTATTGTAAGTAGCAATGTGGGATATGGCGAAGACAAGTATTATATTGACTTTGACTACTCTTATTTTTATGCGATAGTAGATTATTATAATAAAGATACAGGTTACATGAATCTTGTAACAGAAAGCACCTATCTACCTGGTATTACTTATAGTTCTTGGTATATAAATTTAAGCGGTGCTAAAGGAGCTAGCTCTATTTTCTGGGAAAAAAATACAAACATTGATGCAACCAATAAATTAGCAGATATTTATAGGCTAGGATCATTATTAATTGGCTCTGTATTTATTGGTGCAGATGATAGATTTATCGTATCTACGACCACCGGTGAAGTCTCTTTTGCAGTAGATGATAATGGTAATATTTATAATGGAAGTTATAACGATTTAAGATTTGGTTACAATTCTCTACCTAACTTAGATAAATTTATTATAAATGATTACTATGATATTGATAATGGTTCTGGATACATTAGTGGTTATTATGAAGTTAACTCATATTTATATTCAGGAACACCGCTTAAAGAGTATCCGATAGTTACCATATTAGTTAACGAGAGTGGTATGGCTTATATACAAAACGTAATATCAGTTGGTTCTGGTTATATAAATGATGGTTATGATACTATACTTACTGCTGATATACCAGGAGGAACAGGTCTGAAGTTTTTAGTATCTGCGATACCAACGATTAATTCTGCATTTGGTAATTACTCGCTATATTCTAATATAGATGGAATGCAAAACTCAACATTTGGATTCAAATCACTGTATTCAAATACAACAGGTAGTAACAACAATGCATTTGGACTTCTGTCATTGTATTCAAATACAACAGGTAGTAACAACAATGCATTTGGATTTCTGTCATTATATTCTAATACAATTGGTTACAATAATTCTGGATTCGGTATATATTCATTATATTCAAATATAACTGGTAGTCAAAATTCTGTATTTGGTAATTACTCTTTAACGGGAAACACAACTGGTAATTTTAATTCTGCATTTGGTAATTACTCTCTATATATAAATACTACAGGTGAACTAAACTCAGCATTTGGATATAATTCTCTATTCTCAAACTCTAGTAGTTTTAATTCAGGATTTGGATCATATACACTATATTCTAATACTATTGGAACTAATAATTCTGCATTTGGTTATTCATCATTATGTCAAAATATATCAGGATCTAATAATTCAGCATTTGGAGAAAGTTCTTTATATTTTAATACGACCGGTTCTAATAATTCAGCATTCGGTAGTACTTCCTTATATAGAAACACAACAGGTAACAATAATTCAGCATTTGGATTATCCTCATTATGGCTTAATACCACTGGTTATGAAAATACATCAGTAGGTAGTCAAACATTACAATCTAACACAACTGGTTATCAAAATACAGCAATTGGTGTGCAAGCATTGTTTGCAAATACTGTTGGTATAAATAACTTAGCTTTAGGTTGGAGAGCAGGATATTTCATATCAGGGACAACATCTGGTGCTACGAACTCAAATGACTCAATATTTATTGGTTATGATACAAGACCTTCTGCTGCAAATAACACAAACGAAACTGTCATCGGATATGGTGCAACCGGCAATGGCTCAAATACAGTTACGTTAGGAAATAACTCAGTAACAGATACTTACCTAAAAGGTATATTAAATATAGGATCTGTTACTGAAACCACTATAACATCTGTAAATGCAACAGCATCCTTAGTTAATTATGACTTTTCAACTGGTGCTATATGGTATCATGCTACCGCTTCTACAAATTACTCTGCTAATTTTACAAATTTACCAATTACTAATAACCAAACCACTACAACCACTATTATTATATCACAAGGAGCAACAGGTTATTCACCGACTAGTGTTAGAATTAATGGTGTTACTCAGTCTATAAAATGGAGTGGTGGTACATATTCAGTATCAACAAATAAAGTTGATATTATTGAATTTACTTTTATAAGAACTGGAGCTACTTGGTCACAAGTATTAGGAGAAATAAATTCATTTAGTTAATCAATCAATTTTCCACTGAAAATACCAAGTTTTGATTGGTTTAATTTTTTGCTTTACTTCTGAAAGTTGCAATAAGAAGTTTTAATGCTTCTTGGTTTTGTGATTCATTCATCATTTTTATTTTTAGTTCACTTTTGAGTAATAATTTTCAAAGTTTATAAAGTTATTGCGTTAGCTTGTATAAAAATATCATTAACCTGTAAATCAGTCAATCCTAAAGATGATT
>ENA-UOYA01002005-UOYA01002005.1-activated-sludge-metagenome-genome-assembly--contig:-NODE-2005-length-20352-cov-69.801202_pt1 | contig 20352 bp, 22 predicted proteins | sample MGYA00238163_ERZ764804 | MGnify/ENA primary metagenome ERZ764804 (study PRJEB28919, sample SAMN05720223) | activated sludge metagenome | isolation source: Anaerobic digester | place: Hong Kong... | reverse complement strand
TTAAATTCAGAGACATAATTCGCATGGATGCTCTGAAAAATGAGCAGGAATAAAATTGAACAGGCATCTCAAGCAGTGAGCAGAATTGTCCCTCTCGACAAACAAGAGCTGTCTTTTAAAAATGATAAAAAGAAGAGAACAGAAAAAATAGTTGCTTCTGCTCTTATTACAAATTCCGACTTTCTTTTCAGAAATTAAAGTTCTTTAACCTTCGGTTTTTAATCTTCAAATATCCCTGATCCCTTAAATATGTCTCTTGCTTCCTCAAGGCTCAGGTCTTCCGGAGGCACGATAATGTCTGACTCCATTATCTCTTCTGCCCCGATTGCTTCTCCTTTTTCCTTTATTCTGGAAATCAGTTTTGCAAGTTCTGTCCGGAATTCTTCATTTTTTCCTTCCGTAACAAGGGCTACTATTCTGTTGTCTATCTCGTTTAATTCGTCGCAAAGAGCTTCAGGCGCCCTGTACTGGCCTTCCCCCATAATCCTTATAATCATTTTCAGACCTCCTTTCCCCCTTCCGGGCCTTTAACTTCTTCAGAAGTTTTTGTCTTTCCGCCTGCTTCGGCTTTGAGTTTAGCAAGTTCAGATTCTACACTGGTCTGGGTGCTGATTTTTGCCAGCTCACGTTCTATATCGTCCCTGCCGCCTGTAAGGTCTTCGAGTGTGCCGGCTTCCATCAATTCGTCAATAGCTTCGGCGCGGGCTTTCATCTCTTCGGTTTTATTTTCAGCCCTTTCAAGGGCAAGGCCTACATCTGCCATTTCCTCGCTGATTCCGGTAACTGACTCGTTAATTTTCACCTGGGCTTCAGCAGCAGAGTACTGGGCTTTAATAGATTCCTTTTTTGTCCTGAAGATCTCGACCTTTGTTGAAAGGCGCTTTTCTGCTGCAATGAGCTTTTCTTCCTGCTTTTCGAGCTCGGCAATTTCCCTGTCAATCCCGTCTACCTGCTGCTGGAGGGCAGCCTTCCTTTCAAGGGCAAGCCTTGCAAGGTCTTCACGGTCGGCTGCAACTGCTTCACGCGCCTGTTTTTCAAGCTTCTCATTGCTCTGGATCAGTTTTGCCCTCTGGAGCTGGAGGCGCTTTTTAGACGTCGTTACCTCTGCAACGCCCCTTTTTACATTCTGAAGCAGTTCCAGCTGCTTCTCATAGGAATAATCAAGCGTTTCCCTTGGGTCTTCCATTCTGTTAAGCACTTTGTTCATTTTGGACTTGAACACCGTTTCCATCCTTGAGATCAATCCCATGTGTTTTCCCCTTTGATTTTTTTTCAAAATTATTCGTCTACGGGCGGATTTATTATTCTTACTTTTATTGGGTAAGGGTTTCAGAAAACCTTCTACACTTTTTCTCGCAGCACCCTTTTCTTCCTGTGTATTTTGGCTGGAGTTCTATTTTTAGTTTATCTGTACTCTATTTCATTCTGCTTCTCATTTGCTTTTCCGCTCATTCCTGTCTGCTTAATTTTGTTCAATACTCCTCGCTCCACCGCTCTTTTTTAATATCTTTTTATCTCTGCATTATTATATATTATATTTGATTATTCGTAGTCACGCGAACGTTTTATATATTCAAAGTACAACTTACCTAAAGATATTATGGCAAAACCTGAGACCAAGACTGAATTCTTTTATACCGAAAAAGGGCTTGTAGCCGTAGACAGCCCTGTTAAACTCCAGATCCTGAATCTTCTCAGGGGAGAGCCAAAGTCTTTTGATGAAATCGTAAAATATACGGCAAAAGCCAAATCAACCATTTCAGTTCATCTTAATGACCTCAGATCATGCGAACTGGTTGAAGAAAAGTTTGATCCTGAAGACCGGCGTAAAAAAATCTATTCCCTGACTTCCTATTACATGGGCTGCTCTCAGGAGCCATTTTCAGGGCATTACAGGAGCCTGCTCGATACTGTTGCTGCAAACGGAAACGACAGGTTCCGCTTTATGGAAGCCCTTATTCATGCGCTTCGGTACGGTTTTGAAGCTTACGGGATTGATAATTCCCCTGTTGTAAGGATGATCGGGGTCGATATCGGGAAGCATCTCTCCTGTAATTTTGAATCCAGTACTCCTGAAGACCTGCTAAATGAGATTGCAGTTTTTATGGAATTTCATGGAGACTGCCGTGCCTCAGTGATTATGGGGAACTCTCCTGTTCTTCGGGTTGAAGATGACTTCAAGGCTATGTCCATGCCTGTAACAGGAAAGCCCTTCTGTGCCTTAAGGGAAGGAATTATTGAAGGGATCCTCAAAGAAAAGCTGGGAAAAGAGTGCGGTGTTCTGGAAATTGAGTGTTATGGAACCGGACACACCCACTGCCTTTTCGAGATTACAATCTAAATTCTTTTTTAAAATCTACAGTTTTACATAAATCATTTTGTCAGGAACTGCTCTTTAAGAAACAGTTCTTCTGACATAACCGAAAAACGATGAAAGTTAACGGGAATCCCCTATTACGACTCCCATCTCTGATTTCAGGCGGGGTCCTATTGCTGCCACAATTCCCGGCCCGTCTGTTGTTTCACGGCATACAACTGCATGTTCAAGAAGGCCAAGGCGTTCTATTTCGTAAATATCCCTGCCGTGCCCTGTCCTTTTAATTGCACTTTTTATTTCCGAGCGGGTAGCAGCATTAATGATAACTCTGTCAGTACTTGCTTTTTTCCAGCTCCACCACAGGTCAAGCTGTTTTTTGGTGAAGCGGGCTTTTATTTTTTTGTCTGCTTCCAGTATTTCAATCTCAACTGGCAGGTGAGGGATCAGGCCGAATCTTGAAGCAATCTGTTTTGGCTTTCCGCTGCCCAGGGCTTTGAGTTCCTCAGCTTCAACCTGCACAGGGATCCCTATATTGACCGTAAAAGCATCTTCCGGAAAAGCCTGAAGAAAACCAATGTATACCTTTCCAGGTTCAGCTTTCTTTGCAGGGCTCCCATACCTGGATGCCAGGAGGTTTGCTGACACCTCTTCGTCTTCCCCTTCAAGGGAGAATTCTGCCCAGTTTTCCGGGGTGATAGAAACCTCAACCTTTACTTCAAGTTCTTTCAATTCATTCTCAACCAGGTTTTTCAGGAGTTCAGCCATTCTTTCCCGGTTTTTTCCATAAATATGCTGGAGGGTTACAACTTTTCTCATTTTCTTCCTGCCGATTTATTCTTCTCTGCCTTATCACGTACTATCTGGCTTTGAGCCCTTCAGGTAAGATTCAAGGAGTCTTTCTGTTTCTTCAAGGGCTGAAACCACCGTTTCGTCAACAGGAGTCTCTGCTTTTTCAATTTGATTATACAGCTTTTTGACGTCCCGGCTGTTGGGGCCAAGTTTTCTTGAAACCATTTCCTTACTCTGCCCTTTCTCAACCGCTTCTCTGTAGATACTCTCGATTTTGTTTCTCAGATTCCTGACCTTCTCCAGGATTTCTTCACTGAGAGGGTCAAGTTCTTTTGCGTTTACACTTACGGTTTCCTCTTCCCATTCTTCGGGCTCTTTGTCTTCCGTTCCTTCTCCTTCCCCGCTTTTTTCTGCTTCTCCTTCTTCTGCCGGTTTTTCTTTCCTGAAAGGAGATTCTTCTGCAATTATATTGCGGAACTCTTCAAGTGCTGTTTCTACTTCCTTTCCATACTCCGTAAGTTCAACAAATTTTATCCGGCCTTCGAATGTGAATCTTATAAGTCCGGACTGTTCCATTTTCGAAAGAATTCTCGTAGTATGGGCAAACGTCGAGTCTATCTCCTTTGAAATGACTGAAGCATAGGTTTTTCCCGTAGAACCTATGAATAGCAGTGCACGCGTGGGTTTTTCCTGCAAAAACAACTTTTCTGCATCTTCGTCAGACATGAATATCACATAGAGTTTTTTAGCGGATTATTTTCCGGATCTGAGCTCAGGCGTTTATTATTCTTTAATAGTTTATATAATATTGTAACATTCTTTCTTTCTATTGTTTTCAAAGGAGTGTAAAGTCATCCTGAAAGTGCCAGGATTATCTTCTTTATTTCGGCTACAGGAGCATCTGTTTTAAATGACGTTCCGCTGAAATGAGTCCTTGAAGCTTCAAACCCGCCGGCTCTAAGTGCCTCTATAAGACTCTCAATAGCTGTTGCAGACGCCCCCAGTTCTTTGCAGATTACATGCTGGTCATAGAACATGGGAATATCGAGTTCATCCCTGCAGAATGTAATTATTTTTCTGACTTTATCTTTTGTATTCAGAGGGTGTGCTTCAAGCTCGGAAATCACTTCATTGCAGAATTCGGGTTCTCTGTAAGGTCCAAGCCATAAAGGACCCGCAATTTTTGTAAGTCCCCCGCATTCAGGGCATTCCTTTTCAATATGGACTGCAAGCCCGTAAACAGGTTCCCTGTATCCGCACCTGGGACAGTGTATATTGAATCCCATGGACTTCAGAGTCCTGTCAGCATTCTTTGACCCGGGGAGGATTTCGAGGTAAGTACGGACATAATGGCGCGTAACATGGGAAAGCAGGGGCAGCATGCCTTTTTCGTGTTTTGCGAGTTCTCTTGCACAGGCTCCAAGCAGGACCCTCAATCCCATTTCGCTGTGGTATTCGGTGTTCAGGGGTACGGATGCATACTTTCTGATCCCTGAGTTAAGGTGGGCTCCACACAGGGGCGCCGTATCCGTTGCGGTCACCGAAAGCATACTGTATGCCGAACTTGCAGCAGCATCCAGGTAAGGTGAAGGAGTCCCGAAGGGGTCAACGTCAACAATATGGAACTTCTGCTCATGAAGCAGGACGTTTGCATTCTTACGTGTAGCCTGGGCTTTTTCTTCAAGCCCGTTGATTTTTATATTTTCCTTTATCAGTTCAAAGGCTTCAGGGCTCCAATCATTCATGGTCGCGTGTATCCCTACTTCCCCCGCGACCCTGAGCCCACGGATCCCTGATGCTGAAAAAGCATCCACGTAACGGATCTCCTCTCTCTGTATCTCTTTTTTTGAAAGCAGCCTCTCCACAAATGCCGCAGTCGCTGCAACATTGGTATCACGGTTCAGCTCCATTTCCGGGTTATAGAACACCGGCGCTGCGGAGGGAGGGAAATTCGCATCAGGGGGCGGGACCGGAACCGATACCTTTGTTGTCCCTTCCACTATAGTTCTACAGATCATCTAAAGTTGCTATACTTTGGGATATTATTTTACAGTGATGGTTATCCTCATGTTCGGGTATCCATCCACGCTGAAATTATAGCTTCCGGTTTCATTGAATGTGTAATTAAAGGTGTTTCCGATAAGAAGCAGGATCATTTTTTTATTCCCATTGCTTCCCTCCTGAATTTTTTGCTTTTTTACTCCCAATTCAATATAATCCTATTAAATAATGATACTTTCATATAATAAATCTTATTTTTAAAAATAGTTTGTTTGTAGCCCATTAGAACTGATTTCTGGGGCAGAGTTTTTCCCTGTTCGCCGGCTGTTTGCCTCAGAAACGCTTTCTCTGGCTGAGACAGCAACAGCTGTCAGAAAGAATTGATCAAAAAAAGTTTAGTCCAAAAAAGTAAATTTGCTGGAAAGTTTTGCTTCCTTTCCAGAAAGGTTACTAAATGTTTTTGAGGTTTCTTTTGCATTTCCCGGGAATCTACTCAGAGTTCTGAGATAATTATTCAGGGTTAACTTACAGTCACACTGACATTCATCTTTGGCTGCCCGACAACAGTAAAGTTGTATTCCCCTGTTTCATTGAAAGTATAGGCAAAGGAACGCCTGTACGAAAGGCTCGTATTATTAAAGAGTCCCTGTTCACTTACAAGGGTAAAGACTCTTCTCGGGCTGTCCTGGTAGTTCAGCCAGGCAACTGTTTCTCCTTTATTGATATCAAGACTTGAGGAAGATGCCCTGTAGTTATCCAGTCTTATGGTATAGACCCTTGCATTGGAGTTGTTAACTACCACTCCTTCTTCGGTTTCATTTTCTTCCGCAGTTACATTTTCTTCTTCTGTCTCTGTTACTGCAGGAGTCTCAACTTCTTCTTCGGTTTCCGTCTCTTCCGGCGTTACAGTTTCTTCCGGAGTTGCAACTTCTTCCGGGGTTACTGTTTCTTCAGGTGTGGCGTTTTCTTCCGGGGAGGTCTGTTCTTTTCCAGCGCATCCCGAGAACAAAACCACACTTAAAACTAAAAGCAAAATAATGAGTTTTGTTTTCATTTTATTCCCCACATCTTTTTTGGTCAGGAAATCTATAGAAACAATTCCGGGTTTCAATAGTTTGCTTTGATTTTTGACTTTAATAATTCAAAATTTTTTCAAATATTAATTGATAATTCTTGTTTATTTAACAGCTAATGTTATTTAATCTTAAGTTCTTGCTTTAATAGACTTTTTTCTTTTTTTAGCTGTTAGCTCTCCTTATACGCTTAGCACATATTAATATATTTTTGTGATTTTCCTTTTTATTTGTCTATCCTCAAAGCAAAATTCTTTATGAGATTTAAGCTCTTTGCTTGCATATAAAGATATTTTAGTTTTTTGTTGAGGAGTTTTTAACGGGATTAATAAAAAAGTAAGCTGGTTAAAAAATTATTCCCTTCTGGAAAAGCTTCTTTTCATTTTTGTTCACCTGAATTAGTTTCTTTTCAGCTGTCTTTCCAGTGAGGGATCTGAGTTACTATTTTTTTGTTTCATTGAATTTCATTTCTTATTTCACAGTTATGGTGAGTTCTATATCCGGAATTTCCTCCAGCGTAAAAGTATAGTCTCCAGCTTTATCAAAGGTATATGAGAAGCTCCTTCCATAACCCATAAGCTGATCCTCGAAAAGTTTCTCTTCGCTTACCAGCTTAAATGAGCGTTTGGGCTTGTTCAGGTTTTTAAAGACCAGAGTATCTCCTTTGTTAAGCTCAAGAGTATCCGGGTAAAAGACAGATCCACGTATCACTACCGATTTTTCGGAAATCTGCATTAATTTGGTTGGTTTGATTACTTTCTCAGTTGGTTTGGGAGTTACTTTCTCAGTCGGAGTAGGAGTTGCCTCTTCTTCCTCCAGTCCGGTTTCTTCCTGCTGTATCTGGCGGGTTTCTTTTTCAGTGGGTGGAGCTCCTGCAGTTTCCCTTGATTCTCTCACCACAACAGTGCCTTCCAGGTCGCTTTCCCCTTCAGCGCCGAAACCAAATGTACCGGTTTCATTAAATGTATACTCAAAAACTCGACCATAGCCAAGAGTAAAATCTTCCCAGAGCCCGTTCTTGCTTTCAAGAACAAAGGTTCTTTTCGGCTTGTTCAGGTTGCGCCATACAACTGTATCATACTGGTTTATTTCCGTCGTTTCAGGATCAAAGGCATTATTGATTAATACAATAGTATACGTCTGAGATGTCTCTCTCGTTTCTTCGGAAATTCTGGTCTGATTCGTCGTATGATTCATCGTCACAATCATAGTCTGATTCTTTTCTGTGGTTCTGGTAGTTTTCTCCTTAGTTTGGGCTGAAGCTGCCAGACCCGTAAGCAGAACAAAAATGAAAACTACCACTATCCCGAGTTTAAATATTCTATTAACTACCATTTCCCCCTCCAAAGCTATCATGCTGACGGATACGCATCCGTTTAATCATTAGATATGCCTAGCTTTTTATATATATTGTATTATTGGAAATATTTTATTTTGCAAAGAGAAAAAGTAAAACCAGCATTCCTGTTTTATGAAAATGCGCTTCGCTCGAAGTACTTCTCACTATTGTTTTTTCTTACAGGATATTCCATAAAAGCAAAGCAACGGTTCCGAGTATTGCAGTAATCCCAAAATCTTTTTTTGCAAGGGAGAAAAGGCTTGCTGAACCTGAAATCTTTGAAAGCAGGATCTTATTTACAGTACTTATGAGGCTTGCAAGTATTGCAGTATTTGCTGCTACTTCATAGGAGATGTTTCCGCTTACGGCAAGGAGGGTTACAGAGACTATCACTCCAGAGCTGCTAACAAGAGCTCCAAGAGCAGTTAGATATATCCCAGTAGTTCCTGCAGCGCTATAGGCAAAGTTTCCTATGACAAGAATAAGAGTAAAAGCAATGCCAAACTTAAATGCCTGACCCAGTGAGAAAGGAGACTGAATCTTAAGATCCCCTCCTACTATCGGGCAGAACTTTTTACTGTGCCTGAAAGCCATCGCTGTGGAAACTATGATAAGTACAAATTGGGGAGGAAGCATGAGCAGAGTTGTCTGTCCTTTCGGGTCAACTATAAATGCCAGCACAAGGTTTCGGATAAGCATGGAAATGTTGCTGAGCAGAATCCCGGTAAGAACCGGATCCGCCATTTCTTCCGCTCTTTTTGAAAGCCCTGCAAGTGCCCCTGTAGTTGCTTCACTGTTAATAAAGCCCCCAACAAAACCCGAGTAGTAAAGTCCTCGTTTTGTTCCGTATTTTCTTAGAAGAACATAGCTTGAAAAGCTGATTAAGGAGACAAGAATTACAATAAGAATTGCATATCTGAGGTTTACAAGCCCGAAGAACTTTTTTTCCGGCATAACCGGGTAGAGTATGAAAGCGATAGCCAGAAACTGTATGGCATTATAAAGCTCTTCTTTTGTCAGGCTTCCTGCAAACTTATGAAGGGGCTGTTTCTGAATAAGGAGGATGGATACAACTATTGAAGAGACAATGGCAAAGAGGCCGTAATCATAGCCTACAAGGACTCCCATCACGAATATAAAGAAGAGAGATATCGGGCTTGTAACTCCTATCCGCTTGAAAAGGAATATCTTGGAATAGGTGATTATGGAACAGATAGCTGCAAAAAAAAGCGTGGCTACGTAAACAAAGCCCACACCTGCTGATCCACTTACAAGAGCAACGAGCATACCTGTTATGGAGGTTATGCTGTAACTTCTGACGCCTGCAAAAATCTCGTGCTCAAGTCCTCTATGTTCCCTTTCCACACCTACCATAATCCCTATCAAAAAGGCAATGGCAAGTTTTGTAAGAAAATCCACAAAAACAGGATCCAAACCGAACTCGCTAATTACGTCCGTAGTTCACCCTCTCAGCTGTTTTATCTGTTTCTGAATTCAAGTAAAATAGCATCATTAAAATGGATTCTGCAATACATGTGAAGAGTATTATATGAAGAGTCAAACAAAATATAATTATATAGTAAGTATGTTCTTACTAATGAATGTACTCCTCAGGAGAGAAATCTTGAGTATATGGAAAAAATCCATTTAATGAAGGCTCCTGAGGTAATTTGTGAAGCAGAAATCTGCTATGTATTTAATGGGATTTTACACTTCCACGAACTCGACATCAATGGTTTTGTTTTCGTTTTCTTCTATGGTTACAAGAGCACAGGAACCTTTGCAGGCTTCCCCGGGGTTCAAAACAACTGTTTTTCCGGCTTTTTCCACGCCTTTTGCTTCATGAATGTGCCCGCAGATGATAAGGTCTGCCCTGTCCAGGAATTTCTGGATGGCTTTGCTCCCCACATGCCCGAAGGGGAGTTCATCTCTGGCTCCGTGAGGAGGCGCGTGTGTAAGGAGCACTATTTTCCCGCATTCTCCGGAGTTTTCGGCTGAGCAGACCATTCCTTCAAGGGCATTTTCTATCTCCTCTTCGGAAAGCTCAAAAGGAGTATTGAACGGGGTGGGATTTGAGCCTCCAAGCCCGATAAACCGGATATTTCCAATCTGTTCGGCTTTTCCGTGAAGGTTTACGGCTTTTGAACTGTCAAGGGCTTTCAGGATACTCTTATGGTCGCAGTTCCCGGGAATCGCAAGTAAGGGCTTATCAAACATTTCAGCCAGCTCATTTACTTTTTCATCGGGCCCGAAGTTGGTTATGTCTCCGACCACCACAGCCAGGTCAAAGTCCCCGGCTTTTTCTATCATCTTTTTTATTTTCGAATAATCCCCATGAGGGTCGGAAATAGCGAGTATTTTCATCCTTATCCCATCCTTTATTATTTTTTCAATTCACTGATCGTTTAATCATGTTTTTGGATTCAGGTTTTATTTCAATCAAATTCTTAAATACTATCTCTTTTACACTTTATGCCGTGTGTTCTTCTGTGAACATGCATACATCTTTTATATCCCTTACGTAATATTACTGCCCCATGCGTGATATCGTTATCATAGGGCATAAAGCAAAAACGAGCGGCGACTTCTCTTTAAACGACCTTCCGGGATCTGCAGGAAGAATGGATATTCTCTGCCGCTGCGTAAGCTCTGCCCTTTTTCTCTCTTTCGGAATGCGCAGGGATGTAAATGTGCACCTGCTCCTTCTGGGAGAGCCCGAGCCCGGAAAAATAATCAGGTTTGAAGGGCTCCACCTGAGATACCTCAATCCGGACGAAAGAAGCAGTGGTTCGCTTATCCAGAAAGCCCTCCAGAAGGACGCGAGCGAAAAGGATATAAGGTCCACGCCCGGTGTCTGGATCCGCACCGGCGATTTGAAGTCCCTGCTGGCTTCTTTTGAGGGCAGGACTCTTCTCTACCTCAGGGAAGACGGAAAGGATATCAGAGAAATTGCCCGTGAGATCCGGGACCCGGTTTTTATTCTGGGCGACCACACAGGCGTTACGGAAGAAGAGGAAAAGCAGCTTCTTGATGCAGGCGCGCAGATAATTTCCGTTGGTCCCATTTCCCTTCATTCCAACCACTGCATAACCCTTATCCATAACGAGCTTGACAGGGCTGAAGCAGAAAGAGGAGAAGTTCCAGGGGGAAATACTCCCGCGTCTGAGGAGTGAAATTCAATATTTGTCGGTTTTTTATCCAAAAAGTTATATCCTATTTCCCTGTATCAGGACAGAAACTTATCCTGATGCGCTTTTCAGGGCAGAAGCCTTGATTTGCGTATTCTCCGATATCAACCCTCAGATAATTTGCTGGTAATAGCTTAATATAATCCGGTTAACTTAGTCTTTCAATTAAACCTGATCTTTCAATATTACCTCTCAATAATCCGCTTCAGATCTATTTCCCGAACAAAGCTTACAGAATGTGAAATAAAATGGATGTACTCGAAATTTCAAAAAAGATTCTGCACGAAGGCCCTATCTGCGACCATTGCCTGGGCCGTCAGTTTGCAAAATTATCCACAGGCCTCAGCAACAGAGAACGCGGGCAGGCAATGAAACTCGCCCTCGTCCTGGAAGGGGACCGTATTTACAAAACTGAAAATGATGATTCCCTCTTAAAGGAACTTGTTCCATGCAGCGAATTTGCAAGAAAAACTCTCAAAACCGAGGGCAAAGATGAGCAGTGCTGGGTCTGCCTTGACCAGTTTAAAAAGCTGGATTTCTGGGCAGAGGAAGCTGCAAAAGCTCTGGAAGGGCTTGAGTACTCCACCTTCCTTGTCGGCACAAAGGTCAGCGGGCTTCTCAGTGAAAACGAGGAGATCCTGTGGGCTGAGGCAGGAACTGCATATGCTGAGCAGTTGAAAACTGAGCTTAACAGGGAAGTGGGGAAGAGGATTGCGGAAAGGGTCAACAAGGACGTGGATTTTGAAAACCCTGATATCGTGATCACCCTTGACCTTGCAACAAACAGATTCGAGCTTCAGGTTCGCTCAGTGTATATTTACGGGCGCTACCTGAAAAAGGTCCGCGGAATCCCTCAGACCCGCTGGCCCTGCAGGAAATGCAAGGGTAAAGGCTGTGAAAGATGCGGGTTTACAGGAAAACAGTATCCTGAATCCGTAGATGAACTGATTAAGGGGCCCGTTATCGAAGCGTTTGAAGCGGTTGACACAGCTTTCCATGGTTCGGGAAGGGAAGATATCGATGCACTCATGCTCGGGAGCGGCAGGCCCTTTGTGGTGGAAGCAAAGTCTCCTGTAAAACGTACGGCTGACCTTGAGGCACTTACTGCAAAAATTAACGAAAGCGCTGCCGGAAAAGTTGAGGTAAAGGATCTTCGCTTTGTTGAAAAAGGAATGATCGAAACCCTGAAAAGCTCAAAGGCGGATAAAACTTATAAGCTTAAAGTTACATTTAAAGAGCCTGTTTCAGAGGAAAAGCTTAAATCCTGCCTTGAGTCTTTGAGTGGCACAGAGATCGCCCAGCAGACCCCAAAGCGTGTGGTTCACAGGAGGGCGGATCTTGTCCGGAAGAGATACGTGCACAGCATTACGCTTGACGAACTGACAGATGACGGTTACGCTTATATCACAGTAAACTGTGAAGGCGGGCTGTACGTCAAAGAGCTGATTTCCGGAGATGACGGCAGGACAAACCCGAGCCTGACAGGGCTTTTAGGAATCCCTGCACTCGTGGAAGATCTTGATGTGGTTAACGTTGAAATTTAAGCCTGACATCTGAATCTTCCCTGAAAACCAGATTAATCTAAATAATTTGGATAGATCTGATCTGAATTATCCTGATCTATCTGAACTAAATGAATCTGATCCATCTAATCGGTTTCACTTGCCGGTCGAGTCACAGGGAATGAGTGGCTTTATGAACGGTTCATTTAAATAATATCCATCTTATTTAGACGAAAACCAATATTTAACAGAAGCTTTATTTAAGAGAAATTAATCGAGCATTCTAACGGAGGAACATGCGATGACAAATTCCCACGGTGAAAAACGCTGCACAAGGTACAAATTACAGAAGACGGTTCGTGAAAGAGGAATTTCCCCTGTAAGCAGGGCAATTCAGGAATTCGAAGAAGGACAGATGGTTCACATTGACATCGACCCCAGCGTCCAGAAAGGGATGCCAAACCCGAAATTCCAGGGCTCCACAGGAAAAGTCATAGGACAGCGCGGCCGCTCATATATTCTGGCAGTCCGCGAAGGAAACGCAATGAAGGAAGTCTTTTCTCTTCCGCAGCACCTGAAACCCCAGAAATACTGATTTCGAGTACGGCAGTTAGGTTTTACAACCTAATCTCCCTCTCATTCCGGGTTTAAGGCATGCAGGCCTCCAGCCGGAGGTTTAAAATCCTGCCAGAAATTCCAGCAAATAACAGGCTGAATAATGGCCATTATATACAACTGATCTCCCTTAAAACAAGCGTGCATAAAAGGGATCTGGAATAACTGCTTTTTAAAATTAATCTCTTCTCCGGTAACGGAACATCTATAATTATATATCATTTGCAAAACATATGGTTGAGACATATCATTTGTGAACATAGCAGAGATAGTTCAGGATGACGTTATTTGAAATAGTTCCGGCTAATCGGATGAATACCAGGAAAGAAATGCTGGCAGCAGGAATCAGAGCTCACAATTAAGCATCGTAACGGGTCGCTCTGTAAGGAAGTACAGATACCTGAAATTTTTAATTCAAAAGAGTGTATTTCAATGATAGTTAAGGAAGTCCTCAACGAAGAATTATTGACACTGGCCGAGGTCAAGGATATACTTTCCGGGATCGCTGAAGAGCGCAGAGAGCAGGGGCTCGAGGTTTCATACAATTTCAGAAAAGCCCTGCACCATGCGGAACAGTTCTCCAAAATAAGCGGGGCAAAGTCAAGAGAACTTGTTAATAAGCTTCTTGAGCTTGAGAAAATGAAGCCCGCGATTGCGATCAGGATAGCGGACATTCTGCCCCAATCCAGAGATGAACTCAGGTCAATATATGCAAAAGAAAAGTACACACTGAGCAATGAAGAGCTGGATCAAATTCTGGATTATGTATTCGCAGCTATGGAATAATTAAAAGGTAAAGAGAATAAGCTATATAGCAGTTTACTTGTTATTTATGAGGGAAGTATCCGAAATCCGGTTAGAGTACTTTAAAGTATGTAAGTACCCTGACCTGAAAAATTTAGTAACAGAGAGTTCTCCGGTTCTTTAAATATCTGAACCTGAGAATTACCGGCCATTTTCCAGTTTTCAGAACTGGTTCGGGGAGTAGGGAAAGACCCTTAACCAGTATAAGAGCTTGGGCATATCGAGGTTTGAGCAAACCCTGAAAAATAAATAAACCCGGGTTTCATATTTAATGGGTTTTCATATTAACTGAAAGGATGGGTGCTGATGAAAGTAGAGAAGTCGCAATCAGGTAGACCGTACACTGGCAGGTCCTCTGCCGAAAGACCTTCTTCTGGCGGCAGGCGTCCGGCAGGCAAACCGCAATTTGAAAGACAGTCAGAAAGAGCTCCGCGCTCATCCGGAAAAGCCATGGAGAATTCACAGGACAGAGAGGAATACGTATGGGTGCTCGATTATCTTCCCTACGGAAAGTCCGTTGACGGCAAGGCAGCTTATCAGAAAAAACCTCTTGTGCAGGCTATCGGGGATAAAAAGTTCACCCTTATGGAGCTTGTCCCCAAAATTGGAGTAGTTCCTGAAATCCAGTCAAGGGTCTATATCGGTCCGGGAGACAGGAATGAAATAGACCACGTAAAACAGAGGATAAGCTATGCTGACCTTACAACCGGAGCAAACCTGGAGCTGCCCTTCATCCTTGAAGCCATCGTCAGGCACAAAGAAGAAAGGTTTGTAAAGTTCTTCAACGATGCCCATTCCATTACAACCCGCCTTCACATGCTTGAACTCCTTCCCGGAATAGGCAAAAAACTTATGTGGTCTATAATTGACGAGCGCAAGAAAGGTGACTATAAAAGTTTTCAGGATATCCGCGAAAGGATTCCAAGTCTTCACGACCCTGCCAAAGTTATTTCCCACAGGATTGAAGAAGAACTCAAGGATGACTTCATCAAGTACAGGCTGTTTACCACTCCGCCCCGCCGCCAGAAACCCGAGTGAGCGGGAAACCTTTTTTCTATTTTTTAATATTATTTTTGCCTGTCTGGCTTCTGTGCGCTCGGCTTCTGGATTCATATTTCGACATACTTTGTTTATTTAAACATTTAATCTATTCAGGAGGTTTCGTTTCTGGTTCGTTCTATTCTTAAAAAATATAATATCAAAGGAGGCACCTTTGACCAGCATTTCCTCATTGACACATGCTATCTGGACAGGATAGTCACTGCCGCTGATCTGAGCCCGCAGGACACGGTTCTTGAGATCGGTGCAGGAATAGGAAACCTTACAGAAAGGCTTTCGAGAAGGGCAAAAAAGGTAATTGCTGTCGAGCTTGATCCTGCTCTTGTTTCTGTCCTGCACGACCGCTTCGATTCTGTCGAGAATATAGAAATCATCGCAGGCGACGCCCTGAAAGTCGATTTCCCCGAGTTTGATAAGGTCGTCTCAAACCTCCCCTATTCTATCTCCTCGGAAATCACCTTCAAGCTCCTGCGCCACAAATTCAAGCTCGGGGTTCTTATGTACCAGTACGAGTTTGCAGCCCGCATGGTCTCTCCTCCAGGCTGTAAGGATTATTCCCGCCTCACGGTTGATACTTATTATTTTGCCGATGCGTCCATCCTTATGAAAGTCCCGAAAGGCGCCTTTCAGCCGGCACCTGAAGTTGATTCTGCAGTTGTCAAACTTGTTCCGCGTCCTGCCCCTTTTAAGGTCCGCGACGAGGATTTCTTCCTCGAGTTTGTAGCTGCAGTCTTCAGCCAGCGCCGAAAAAAGCTGAGGAACTCGATCCTTAACACCAGTTATATGCTCAAAATCCCGAACGTTAAAGAAGTTGTAAGCCATCTCCCTGAAGAATTCATGAGCAAAAGGGCTGAAAACCTTACCCCTGAAGAGCTTGCCTGCGTTGCAAACATGATATATGACCTTAAATCCCGATAAACCATGGTTGAAATCGAATATAAAAACACCAGGGTCAAACTTGGACCCTCAGACCTTGTTTACGAGCCGGCAGAGGATTCCTTTTTGCTCGCCGATGCTGCCCTTGGAGAGGCAGAGCCGGGAATGCGTATCCTTGAAATAGGGGCAGGTTCGGGTTTCGTATCTGCCGTGATCAGGGCAAATGTTAAAGGAGCCCGCGTATTTGCAACCGAAATCAATCCTCATGCCGCCAGGTGTGCAAAAGAAAACGGGGTCGAAGTAATCCGTACCGACCTTTTCAATGGGCTGAAATCCGGCTTCAGGGGAGTTTCTTTTGACCTTATCCTTTTTAACCCACCTTATCTGCCCACTTCAGAAGAGGAAAAAGTTCCAGGATGGCTTAACTATGCTTTTGACGGCGGAGCCAGCGGGCGGGAGACCCTTGACCGGTTTCTGGAAGAGGTTAGAGACTACCTGAAGCCCGGAGGAAAAGTTCTGGTCCTGATCTCTTCGATTACGGGATTTGAAGCTGTAAAAGAGAAAATGATGAAAACAGGCTTTGAAGTTGATGTTGTTGGGAGAAAAAAGGTTTCTTTTGAAGAGTTAATGGTTGTAAGAGGGAAACTTATTTAAGTTTCAAAATCTGTTTTCTGGAATATATTTTTTCTGTCTATTTTTTAACTAAAACTCCAGATTTTTTTCTAAAACCTTAAATATTTCAGAAATTCTCCATATAATGTTCTGATTCTTTATACAAAACTCTATATCTAATTAGTGTACTTATCATCCTCTTGAATATTACATTTAAGATTGACAGATTGTGAATGCTTTCAATCAAAGGCGTTTGCCTTATTAACTGGAGATAAATACTGGATGTATTACGATGAAGCCGCAGAAGCGGTTCTAAAAACCCTGAACACATCCGAAACCGGACTTAGTTCGGGAGAAGCAGAAAACAGACTTAAACAATACGGAAAAAACGAACTCAAAGAAGAAGAAAAAACTTCTGTAGTAAAACTTTTTCTTTCCCAGTTCAAGAGTTTCCTTATTATAATTTTGATGGCTGCCGCACTGGTTTCTGCCTTCCTTGGAGAGCTTGTTGATGCCTTTGTAATCCTGTTCACGGTATTTCTTGCAGGAGTCCTTGGCTTTGTCCAGGAATACAGGGCAGAAGAATCTATCAAACTTTTAAAATCACTGACCAGCCCTGAAGCTCTTGTGGTCAGGGATGGGAAGGAAGTAAAAATCCCTTCCTCCCTGCTTGTCCCTGGCGATATCCTGATTTTGCAGGCAGGGGACATGATACCTGCAGATGCCAGACTGCTTGAAGCTCAGTCTCTGAAGATTGACGAAGCTTCACTCACAGGTGAATCCATTCCTGTAGAAAAAAGCACTAAAGTTTTTCCTCCTGAGACCCCGCAGCCCGACCGGAAAAACATGGCTTATACCGGGACTTCGGTTACCTATGGCAGAGGAAAAGCAGTAATTACGGCAACGGGAATGAGCACTGCTTTTGGAAAACTTGCGGGGCTTCTGGGGGAAATTGAAAGGGAAAGAACCCCTCTGCAGGAAAAGCTTGACCAGTTCGGGCGCTGGCTTGGAGCTGCAACTCTTATTGTTGTAGCTTTTGTAGCAGTACTCGGAATCCTTGAAGGTTTTGATCCTTTTGAGATGTTTCTCTGGGGTGTTGCCCTTGCGGTTGCAGCAATTCCCGAAGCCCTTCCTGCGGTTGTGACTGTAGGGCTTGCCCTTGGGGTCAGAAGAATGGTCAAAAGGCATGCTCTTGTAAGAAAGCTGCCTTCTGTCGAGACGCTTGGCTCCACCAATATTATCTGCACGGACAAAACCGGAACACTCACCCAGAACAAGATGACTGTTGAAAAGGTGTATGTAAACGGGACCATGTTAAGTGTTACAGGCAACGGATATGAGCCTGCAGGAGACTTTTTCAAGGACGGACAGCCTGTTTCCGAGGATATTCACCTTCACAGGCTGCTGGTTACAGGAGCTCTCTGTAATGATGCAGGTTTGGTCCAGAAGGAAGGAATAGGGGATATTATTGGAGATCCAACCGAGGGTGCTCTTGTGGTTGTGGCAGCCAAAAAAGGAATCTGGAGACCTGATCTTGAGCTGAAGCACAGGCGTATCGGAGAGGTTCCTTTCTCTTCCGAGAGAAAGATGATGACCACTCTTAACACGTCGGAAGAGGGTCTGTATGCATATTCAAAAGGAGCTCCGGAAGTCATTCTTGGCTGCTGTACGAAAATCTTCCTTGGAGGAGAGGAGAGAGAGTTAACTCCAGAGATAAGGCAGGAAATTCTGGATACCGTGAACGAGATGGCAAACCAGACGCTTCGAGTAATGGGTTTTGCTTTCCGCCAGGTTCCGGAGAAAATCGTTCCTGAAGACTCTGAAAGAGACATGGTCTTTGCAGGACTTATGGGCATGCGTGACCCTCCCAGAGAAGAGGTTAAGGTTGCTATTGCCACCTGTACGAACGCAGGGGTCAGGACTGTAATGATCACGGGAGACCACAAAACAACCGCCTTTGCAATTGCAAGAGAAATAGGGATCTACCGGGAAGGAGACCTTGTACTTACAGGCACTGAACTTGATGCTCTGGGAGATAAAGAGTTTGAAGATATAGTGGAGAAGGTTTCAGTCTATGCGAGGGTTTATCCCGAGCACAAGCTGAAGGTTGTTAATGCTCTTAAAAATAAAGGTTACATCGTCGCAATGACCGGGGACGGAGTAAATGATGCTCCTGCTCTGAAAGCCGCAGATATGGGCATTGCCATGGGAATTACCGGAACTGAGGTCAGCAAGGAAGCTTCCAGCATGATCCTGACAGACGACAATTTTGCTTCTATTGTTTCTGCAGTCGAAGAGGGCAGAAATATATTGAAGAACATTAAAAACTTCATTGCGTACGGTCTTACCTGCCACATAGGAGTTGTCCTGATCGTCCTTGTCGGGGTGCTTGCCTGGCAGATCCTGCCTGTCATTGCAGTCCAGATTCTCTGGATCAACCTGATTACAGACGGCCTGCCTCCGATGGCGCTCTCTCTGGAAGCTCCGGACAGGGGGCTTATGAAGCAGAAACCCAGAAAATCAACGGAGGGGCTTGTTTCCAGAAGAATGCTCATAGCAAGCCTTGGGCTGGGGGCTTTGATTGCAGTCCAGTCTCTTGGAGTCCTTTACTGGGCTCTTGAAGAAGGACTGCCTCTTGCAAAGATCCAGACTCTGATCTTTACCCTGGTGGTTATGTCCTGTATGTTCAATGCGTTTAACTGGCGTTCGGACAAAATATCGGTCTTTTCCCTGGGAATTTTCACAAACAGGTCCCTGATCTATGCCGTCCTGAGCACAGTGCTTCTGCAGCTTGTGGCAATTTATGTCCCCTTTATGCAGACGGCTTTCAGGACTGTGCCTCTCTCGCTTTCGGATTGGGGAATGATCATTCCTCTGGCTTCTACCACACTTATAGTGATGGAGATCACCAAATATCTGGAAAACAGGACTCACAGGTAAAACCAAGGTATGGGGTTTGCTCTTAAGCTTCCCCCATTTTTCCTGCTTTTTTGAAACCCTGAAGAAAGATCTTAAAGAAAGATGCGATTGTTTTTTGATTTGATTTTCGTAAAAAATCAAATACTACTGAAATAAATCACTCCCGTAATCATATATATGACAAAATCCAATAGTATGGACATTATGACCCCCACGAACAGAGAAAACCCGATTTACCCGAAATTCATCACAGGTGTAGAACCTCCAGCTGACAGGACCAAAAAGGCTCTCTGGTTCATTTTCCGGGGACGTGATATCCTTCTTAAAGCTCACAAAAACCCCGGAGCAATTCCCAGGCTGCTGGACATTGGGGAGCTCGGGCTCCCTGCGGTAAGGGAACAGTACCTTGGTGAACTTGAGGGAACGCACTGCTTTTCTATTGAACTGCCTGCGGACGCGAAAGCTCCGGAAGGGATGGAGTTCGTTGACCTCAGACAGGCATATTCCGAGATGAGTGAGGGGTGCTTTGAGCTTGTGAACAAAGCAGTGCAGGTAATGGAATGGGACAGGACAAACCAGTTCTGCAGCAGGTGCGGAACAAAAACCGCGCAAAAACCGGGAGAAAGGGGCAAAGAATGCCCGGTATGCGGCGAGCTTTTCTATCCGAGAATCTCACCTGCTGTTATCGTTCTTATAAGAAACGGCAATAAAATCCTGCTCGCAAGGTCTCCGAATTTCCCTTCCGACATGTACAGCCTGATAGCCGGCTTTGTAGAGCCAGGAGAAACGGCTGAAGCAGCGGTTGAAAGGGAAGTCTGGGAAGAAGTTGGTATAAATGTAAAAAACATTACTTACTTTGGAACACAGGCGTGGCCTTTTCCGAATTCCCTCATGATCGGCTTTACCGCAGAATATGATTCAGGAGAAATCAGGCCAGACGGGTTTGAAATCGAGGATGCAAAATGGTTTTCAGCAGATAATCTGCCTTTCCTGCCCGGAAAGATCAGCATTTCAAGGAAACTGATTGACCACTTCCTTAAAGAAGAAGGGCTGGAAGTTTAAGACTGATTCATTTGGATTCGGTTAAGGAACAAAACGTCAAAAAATGCTATTTTTTATGCAACATCTAAGCAGATTCTGCTGGAAAATCACTATACGTAGTATTCGAAGTTGTGCATAAAATTCGTTAACCGATGACAAAAGAAGGCGGATTCATATTTGATTCGTAGTTTTATTCATCCTGTGTTATCTTTTATTT
>ENA-UOYA01002004-UOYA01002004.1-activated-sludge-metagenome-genome-assembly--contig:-NODE-2004-length-20361-cov-6.420418_pt1 | contig 20361 bp, 14 predicted proteins | sample MGYA00238163_ERZ764804 | MGnify/ENA primary metagenome ERZ764804 (study PRJEB28919, sample SAMN05720223) | activated sludge metagenome | isolation source: Anaerobic digester | place: Hong Kong... | reverse complement strand
TGATGCCGGTTGGTCCGGGCAGCCATGAGCCGTTGAGCAACATGGCGCATCTCACGGGTGTGAAAGTAAAAATCGGGCGCGCCTGAGGCGCACCCGATCAAGTTTGTCCGACCCTTGCCTAGGGGGAGGAGGGACGCCGAAACGTCCCTCTGGCAATGATCAGAACTTAAAGGTGAGTTCCACCGCGACTTCACGCGGGCGTTCAACGATTGTGTTCAGATCCGCCTTGACGCCTGCCGCCGTGCCGGCACCCGTGCCGCCCGTGATCGGGAATTCATTGGCGGAGGTGACGACCATTTCGTTGGTCAGGTTGCGACCGATGAGCGCGATCTTCCAGCGATCATCCGCATTGCCGAGCGTGATCGATCCGTCGATCCGGGTGAAGCCCGACTGGACAGCTTCCGGAATGAGCGTGTCGGTATAATTGTAGCTCGACGTGTGGCTCAGATCGACCGAGACGCCGGCCTTCAGGCTGCCAACGGGGGCTTGATAGCCACCGCCGAGCTGCCACGAGTGCTTAGGGGCCTTGGGGGCGATGCGGCCCGAATAGATCTGGCCGTTGTAGATGGTGTTCGCACCGACGACGCGGGGAAGCTGGTCGCAGCCCTGTGCAGGCGTCTGGCCGCCAAAGCACTGGCCGATGAAGTTGTGATACTTCGCCTGATTATAGGCATAGGCGCCACGCAGGTTGAACCCGTCAAGCGCGCGCGGCTGGAAGTTGAAGTCCGCTTCAAAGCCACGCGTGCGCAGGCGACCGGCATTGGCGACGATCTGGCCGGTGGTGACCGGATCGTAGAACTGCACCTGAAGGTCGTCATACTTATAGTCGTAAAGTGCCGCGTTCACGCGGAGCTGGCGCTCCATGAGAACGGCGTGCGTGCCGATTTCCCAGCCCTTGGCGGTTTCGCTCTTGAACTGGCCTGCGCGCAGGCTGGCGGCGGCCGTGATCGTCTGGCTGAGGTTGAACCCGCCCGACTTGTAGCCCTGCTTGTACGCCGCATAAATCGTCGCATCGTTGGTCGGCTTCCACGAGAGCGTCACTTCGGGCGACAGGTTGGTGTCGTCGAAATGATCGTCAAAGCGGCGGTTTTGCGGGAAGGCGCCATTCGCAAGCGAGTTGGCCGTCGCGCGTGACTGCTGGAAGGAGTCGCGCTGATCGCTCGACCAGCGGGCGCCGCCCGACAGTTCGAGGCTGGGCACGATCTTCCACGTCGCCTGACCGAAGAGCGAGAAGGCCTTGGCGTCGAAACCATTGTCGCGCGAGAAGCTGACATAGGTGTGACGGACCGGATCATAGCCGAAGTTCACATTGTGCGAGTCGGTGTTGAAGGTGAACCTCGAGTCCGCATAGAAACCGCCAACCGTGAAGTTGAACGGCCCCTTGAAGTCAGACGAGATGCGGACTTCCTGGCTGAGCTGTTCGAACTTGGCGAACTGAGAGACCGAGACATTGCGGACCGAGCCAGAAAAGTCGTTATAATCGGTCTGGTCGAACTTCGCGTAGCCGGTGATGAGCGACACGTCGAACACTTCGCCATCGAGGTTTGACGACAGCACCGTGAAATAGCTGTTCAGGTCGGTGAAGGTCTTGCCGCCGCGGGCGTAGCGATAATTTTCCACAAAGGCCGCGTTGCTGGCGCTGTGATCTGCACGACCATCAACGGCGCAATCGGCGAAGGTGTCGACGAAACCGCCGGTCGCGAGCGGAGTGGTGCGGCCACCGCCGCACTTGCGTTCATAGAGGTTGCCAGCACCATCATCCTCATAATGCGTGTAGCCGCCCTTCAGGATGAAGCTGAGCGTTTCTGTCGGATCAAACTTCAGCGTGAGGCGACCCGACTTGGTCTGGTTGGGATCGCGGTATTTCGACATCGGCGCGCGCGAGAGGCCGGTCGCCGGGTCGGTAGCGGGGCCGCCGGTGTTGAGAAGCGAACCGCGCGCATCGTTCCAGCGCAGCGCAAGGCGCGCGCCGAACTTGTCCGAGAGCGGGCCGGAGACGACGGCTTCTGCATATTTGTTGTGCGCTTCAAGGCCATAGCCTGCCTTGAACTGCGCCTCGAAATGATCGCCCGGATTATTGGTGCGGATCGAGATAAGGCCACCTGTCGTGTTGCGGCCGAAATAGAGCGCCTGCGGACCCTTGAGGACTTCAACGCCCGCAATGTCATATTGCGCGAAGCTGATTTCACGACCGCGGCTGAGGGCGAGGCCATCAATGTTGAACGACACCGACTGGTCAAAACCCGCGCTGAGCGAGCTGGAGCCCACGCCGCGCAGGAAGATGCTGGCCGACGAACCTGTGACCTGACGGCCAACGACCATGCTCGGCACGAAAGTCGCGATGTCGCCAACCGCCGTCACATTGTAGTTTTCAAGTGCGGCACCGGTCAGCGCGGTCACGGCGACAGGAACGTCCTGCAGGCGCTCTTCCTTGCGGCGTGCGGTGACGAGGATTTCGTCCGTCGCCATATCGGCTTCGGCCGCCGTCTGCGCCTGTGCGGCTTGCGGGGCACCAACCAGCAGCCCCATGCTCAGGGCAATGCCCGAAGCGACGGCGCGCAGGCGCATCGAGTTTGAGGGAATAAAGGCTTTCGGCATCACTTGACCTCCCATACCGTGTGTGGAACGTTTTTATCTATGGCATGTTGATAAATTCGGTTTTGGCGCGCGTCAAAGGAAATTTACACCCATAAGATTCTGTAGCCTTTTTGCGGCTGCGTGACGGACAAGGAGAGCAAAAATGATCAAGATGATATTCTGCCTGCGCAGGCGGGAGGGCATGAGTCTCGCTGAATTTCAGGACTATTGGTTCAACCGCCACGCCCCCCTTGTGAAGAAATGTGCCCCGGATTTGCGCATCCGTCGCTATGTGCAGAGCCACCGGACTGACATCGCAGAACTGGCGGCTGCGCCCGACGCGCGGGGCTGCGTGCAGCCGCCCTATGATGGCGTGGCGGAACTCTATTGGGACAGTGCGGAAGACGTGATCGCAGTCGGTGAAACCAAGGCGGGACGCGATGCCGGACGCCGTCTGCTTGAGGACGAGCACAAGTTCATCGATCTCGCCAATTCGCCGATCTTCTGGGTCGATGCGCGCGAGATCATCTAGCCGCTCTCCGAATCAATGATGTTGCAATGAGACAAAAAAGAATCAATGTCTCATTCAAATTAGGATTCGGGAAAGGATGGCAGATGACAGAGATGGCGGCCCCTGCGGCGGCGCGCAGGCTGACGGACAGCCAGTTGGAGGCGATTCTCTCCCTGCCGGAGCATGACAATGCGCATGTGCCGACGCGCGAGACGCTGCGGTCGGCGCATGTCTATACCGATCCTGCCCATTTCGAGCTGGAGCAGGCGCGCTTGCTGCGCCGGGTGCCGGTGCCATTGACGGCATCCTGCCTGCTGCCCGAGCCGAAAATGAGTGTTGCGAATGACGATTTCGGCATCCCCATTCTGCTGACGCGCGACGGGGAGGGGAAGGTCCATGCCTTTCTCAATGCCTGCACGCATCGCGGTGCCAAGGTCGCCGAAAATGCAGAGCCCCGCAAATGCGTGCGGATGACGTGCCCTTATCATGCCTGGACCTTCGGGCTTGACGGGCATCTGATGGCGCTGCCGCGCAAAGAGACGTTCCCCACCCTCGACAAGGCCGAATATGGCCTTCGCCGCCTGCCCGTGTGCGAGGCCGGGGGCATCATCTGGGTCGGCCTTGATCCCGATTATCCGGTCGATTTCTCGGGAGTGCAGGGGCAGCTCGCCGCCGATTTCGAGGCGTTCAACATCCCCAACATGCACTATTATGGCAGCCGAACCTTTGACCTCAGGGTCAATTGGAAGATCATCATCGAAACCTTCCTTGAAACCTACCATGTGCCTTCGGTTCACCGCGAGACGGTGGCGAAGCATTTTGCCGAGGTGCCAACGCTCATCACGATGTTCGGTCCGCATTCGCGCCAGACGACGGGGCGGCTGCACTTCACGCGCGAGGAGCTGGAGCTTGATGTCGATCAGCTCCACAAGAATGTGACGCACGCCTATCAGTTGTTCCCGACCGGCGTTCTCGTGACGAGCCCCTATCACATGAACTTCGTGACGGTGATGCCGCGTGCTGCAAATCGCACCATTGCGGTCTGCCACATGCTGACGCCCAAGGCGCCCGACACCGACAAGCTCAAGGAGCTTTACGCGCGCACCATCAAGTTCAACTTCGAGGATGTCTTCCTCGCGGAGGACTTCCGGACCGCACAGCTCGCGCAGATCGGGCTTGAATCGGGCGCGCTGAAGACTGTGCGCTTTGGCGGCCTCGAAGAGGCGCTGGCCGTGCTCCACGAGAATATTGATCGCGTGATGGCGTCCTGATCAGCGCTTCAAGGCCTCTCAAGAAAGGTTCCGGATTTGGATCACCCCATTACCGTCAGGGACATCCTCCACCATCATGCGCATCACCAGCCTGACAAGGCCTGCGCTGTCTTTGAAGACGGCGCGCACTGGAGCTATGCCGACGCGGAGCGCGAGGCACAGCAGGTAGCTGGCGCGCTCGCGGCGCTGGGCGTCAGGGCAGGGGATCATGTCTTTTGCTGGCTTCCCAATGGGCAGGCGCATTTGCGCACCTGGCTTGGCATCAATTATCTCGGTGCGGTCCACGTTCCCTGCAATCTGGCGTGGCGCGGGCGGATGCTGGAACACGCAATCGCCTGTTCGGACGCACGCGTCGCCGTTGTGCATCGCGGTCTCGTTGAGCGGATGGCAGACGTCGCTTTGGGCCGTCTGGAGAAGATGATTTTTGTTGGCGGGGATGCGGCGGTTACCCTCCCGCTGGAATGCCATGACGAGGCGATTTTCGATGCCGAGGGTCGTCTGCCCGAATTGGCGGACATCGAGCCTTGGGACACGATGTGCCTGTTCTTCACCTCGGGAACGACGGGGCCGTCCAAGGGTGTGCTGTCGTCCTACACCCAGGCGTCGGTCTTTCTGGAACCGCCATGCCCGGCAGCGCTTGGCAGTGAGGCGACATTTCTGCTCGTGCTGCCGCTGTTTCACGCGGGCGGCCTTGTCAGTTCCTATTCAATCCTGCGGGCGGGCGGTACGCTTGTCGTGCCGGGAAGCTTCAGCACAGATGGCTTCTGGAAGTTGGTGCGCGCCCACGGCGTGACATCGACAACGATCGTCGAGCAGATGGCGTCGTTCCTGCTCAGCCGACCGGCGTCGGACGAGGATGCGGAAAATCCGCTCGCTTTCGTCAACATCGCGCCGATGGGGCCATCGGCCTATGATTTTGCCAAGCGCTTTTCGGTAGAGCTTTGGACGAGTTATGGGTCGACCGAAATCGGAGCGCCGGTGACGGCTTCAGCTATGCCCCATTTGCCGCGTGTCACGGGGCGGTTGCGTGCAGGCTATTCAGCGCGGCTTGTGGATGCACATGATATCGAGGTGGCAGACGGCGCGATTGGCGAATTCGTCATTCGGGCAGACAGCCCTTGGACCATGCTGTCGGGCTATGTGGGGGATGTCCGCTCGCAGCCCGATGAATGGCGCAATGGGTGGTTCCATACAGGCGATCTTTTCCGGCGCGATGCCGAAGGCTGGTATTATTTCGTCGACCGCAAGAAGGATGCGATCCGGCGGCGCGGCGAGAATATCTCCTCCTTCGAGGTTGAGTTGGAAGTTATGCGCTTTCCCGGCATTCGCGAGGTCGCGGCCTATGCCGTGCCCGATGCCGTTTCCGAAGATGAGCTGATGGTGTGTCTTGCCGCCGATGATGGCCCGGTCGATTGGGTGGCTCTTGTCGCGTTTCTCCGTGAGAATGCGCCGCATTACATGGTTCCGCGCTACTTCCGGGCAGTGGATGCCCTGCCGCGTACCGAGAATGGCAAGGTCCGGAAAAGCGACCTGCGTGAGGAGGGTGTAACACGCGATAGCTGGGATCGTGAGGCTGCTGGTATCTCGATCCGCGCGGGCAAAATCGGTGGAGCCTGATCGCGCGGGCAGGCTGGTGCTTGGCGCCTGCCTTGCTTAAAGCCTGTCGTTGATGACGGACGCAGCAACACAGGGCGCTCAGGCCGACAAGCGCATTGAGCGTGGCGCGGCGCAGCGGCGTGCGAGCGAAGAGGCTATCATTGGCGCGGCCTATCGCTGTTTCGAGAGTTACGGCATCCGCAAGACCAACATGGACGACATTGCGCAGGAGGCTGCGGTATCGCGCGCGACGCTGTATCGGCATTTTCCCAATAAGGAAGCGCTGGTTGATCGCATCAGCGTGATCGAAACCGGCAAGGCGCATCAGGAAATTCGGCAGTTGCTGAAGGAGCGCGGCCCATTTGCGCAGACGCTGGTCGAGTGCCTGTTCCACGCTACGCGGATCGCGCAGCGCAATCCGCATATTCGCCCGCTCGTCGAGTTTTCAGCCGTTGCCGGTCGCGCGGCAACGCCGAGCAGCGCCTCGTTCGAAGCGAGCCGCAAGACCTGGGGGCGATTGCTCGACGATGCGATTGTGCGTGATGAGCTTGCCCCTGACATCACACCCGATGAACTCACCGGCTATCTCGTGCTCTCGCTTGCGATGCTGCTCACAAAAGTCGACGCCATGGAGGTGAGCGATGCAGCGCTCCGCCATTTCATCCGGCGGTTCGTCGTGGATCCGCTGCTGCCCGGCGCACGCGGCTAATAGTCAGGCGCCGTCGATCAAGCGCGCAATCTGCCCGAGCAGGGCTGTGCGTGTCTCGTCGCGGGATTGTCCGGGCCAGAGGGGGCGGCTTTTGCCTGCTGAAATCCAAACGCCGAGGCAGAGTGACAGGATTGCGAGCGCACGCGCATTGCGTTCGCCCGCGTCAAGGGCAGGGTGGATTGCACCCAGCAGCGAGGCATAATGGGCAACAAGCCAGTGATACCAGGCGCTCTGGTCTGCCAGCATCGTTGCGTTGCGGGTGCTGAACGAAAAGGCTTCCAGCGCGATGCGGTCGCTTGAGGTCAGGACATAGTCCAGATGGTTGACGATCAGCTGCATCAGCTTGTCGCGCGGCGCGCATTCCGGCTTCAGCAGTTCGCGCTCGGCGACAATGTAGAAGGAGCGGAACGCCTCGCCGAAAATGGCGCCGAGCATGTCGTCCTTCACCGGAAAATGGTGGCGCAGCGCACTTTGCGACAGCCCTGCGCGCCGCGCCACATTTTCCTGCGATACGGCGGCAATGCCTTGCTCTTCGACAAGGGCAAGCGCTTCCTCGACGATACGCTTGCGCGTCCGCTCGCCTTTGGTTTCGCGCGCCACTGCAGGGCGTTTTCCAAGCGCCATAGTGCTCACTTGTTAGCCGATTTCGTCAGTTTCATGGCCCTATAATCAGACCGGCTTCTTGAACAGTCAATAAAAACCACTTGATTAAGTTGTTTTATATGCATAGCCTTGCCGCATAGTCCGGAATCGGGAGAGGTTGCATGAGCATTTCAATCGAGAAGATCACGCCGGTCATCGGTGGCGAAGTGTCGGGAATTGATCTGGCGATGATGACGCCGGAACAAGGGCAGGAACTGCGTGCGGCGCTCGCCGAACGGGGTGTTCTCGTCTTTCGTGACCAGAAGCTGGATCATGCCGCGCACAAGCGCGTCGCCATGCATTTCGGTACCGGCAAGCTGCATCGCCACCCGCTTGCACTTTCCGCAGGTAGCAATGATCCTGATGTTTTGCTCGTCAAGGCGACTGCCAGCTCCAAATTCGCGGCGGGCGACGGTTGGCATACCGATGTGAGTTGCGATCTGACGCCGATTGCTGCCTCGCTGCTCTACATGCGCGAATTTCCGGAGTGCGGGGGCGGAGATACGCTGTTCGCCAGCATGAACGAGGCTTATGAGTTGCTGTCTGACCCGATTAAGTCTCTGATCGGTTCGCTGTCGGCAGTCCATGATGGCGCGCTACCGTGGCGACAGGGCTATGGGCGGGAGCCTGATGCAGGCATGACGTTCAACCGTACTGTGCACCCCATCGTCATCCGGCATCCGGTTTCCGGGAAGCCGCTCCTCTGGATCAACCGCGGCTTTACGACGCGGATTGAGGGCCTGAGCAGCTTTGAGAGCAAATATCTGCTCGACATGCTGTTCCACCACATCGAAGCCACGCCGCGCATCCAGTGCCGCGTGCGCTGGGCACCCGATACGCTCGTCATCTGGGACAATATCGGCACGCAGCACCATGCCGTGTGGGACTATTATCCGCACACGCGCGCGGCCGAGCGTGTGTCCGCTATTGGCGGTGAGTTGCGCGCGGCGTGACGGCGCCTTCAGAGGGCGCATCGCGCAACCAGCGGCCTGCAGTCCTGCTCGGACTGTTCCTGCTGCTCCACATTCTCAATCAGGTAGATCGCAACCTGATTGCGAGCTTCGCGCCGGAAATCGTGTCGGAGCTTAAGCTGAGCCTGACGCAGTTCGGTGTTCTCACCGGGCTTGCATTCACGCTCTTTTATGCGGTGATGGCGCTGCTTGCCGGTGTCGTCGCGGATCGATTTGGTCGCCGTGGCGTCATGGCGGCTGGGCTCGGGGTGTGGAGTCTGATGACCGCGCTGTCAGGCACAGCGCGCAGCTTCGGGGCAATGGTGGCAATGCGTCCCATTGTCGCAACGGGCGAGGCGACGCTGATCCCGACAGCGACGGCGATCCTGTCCGAGCGTTTCCCGCTCGCGCACCGCGCCACGGCCATTGGCATATTCTTCATGGGCATTCCCATCGGCATCGGCGCGAGCTTCATCGGGGCGGCCTGGCTTGGGCCCATATTGGGCTGGCGAAACGTGTTCCTGCTGCTTGGCGTGATTGGGCTTGTCCTGCTGCCGCTTGTACTCCGCGTGCGTGATGTGCGCTTGCCTTTGGTTGAACCGCAATCGCAGTCATCAGGCGCCCTACGCTCCGTTGCTCGTGACATCTGGCAGGAATTGCGCCGCAATGCAGAGCTGCGCCTTGTGCTGCTCGGGTCGGTGCTGATGCACGTCTATCTCGCAAGTACGCCATTCGTGAAGCTGTGGCTGACCTCGGAGCGCGGCTTCACCTCGGCGCAGGTCGGGCAGAGCTACGGTCTTGGTGTCATCGTCCTCGGCGTCGTCGGGTCGCTTGGCGGTGGCATTTTGGCAGATGCCTACGCCCGGCGTTTTCGGGGCGGTCGGGCTGAGTTTCTCGCGCTGTTCACGCTGGTTCTCGCGCCGTTCATGCTTGCCTTCCGGCTCGTTGATCCCGGCACGCCGCTCTTCTGGGCAGGCATGGGGGCAGGGATCATTTTCTATTCGGGCTTTTACGGGCCTGCCTTCGCTGTCCTGCAATCAGCAGTGCCAGACCGGATGCGCGCCAGTTTGACGGGACTATCGATGCTGCTCGTCAACGTGGTGGCGCTGGGTCTTGGAGGGCTCTTGATCGGTATGGCGAGTGACGCGCTGAAGGCGGCAGGTAGCCACCAGAGCCTCTCGTTGCCACTACTTGTCGCGGATGCGACCTCGTTGATGACCATGTTCTGCTTTGCCGCCATCGCCATGCGCGCGCGGCGGGCAAGCCCTCAATAGAATGTGACCGGATATGCCCGGCCTGGGGGGCTGACGGGGAATGTGCATCCCGGCCAGCCCAGCCTGTTCGCATCAAGCCGCAGAGCGAAGAACGCGCGGCTGTCGCGGGCTTTCATGTTGTGCCAGACGGAACGTCCTGACGGCAGAGACGAGGCCGGTCGCTTCCTGAGCCAATAGTCGCGAGGCAGCCGAGGTTTCTTCGACCATGGCGGCGTTTCGCTGCGTCATTGAATCCATTTCCGAAACCGCAGCACTCACCTGCACGACGCTGCGTGCCTGATGGCTTGTGGATTCTGAAATTTCTGCGGCAATTTCCGACACATGCGCAACCTGTCTAACAATCAGCTCAAGTGAGGAGCCGGTCTGGCCGACAAGATCGACGCCCCGTTCCACGTTCTTGGTGGAGGCTGCAATCAGGCTCTTGATGCTGTTGGCGGGTTCTGCCGAGCGCTGGGCAAGCGCGCGCACTTCGTTCGCGACGACGGCAAAGCCTTTGCCCGCATCGCCTGCACGCGCCGCTTCCACACCCGCGTTGAGCGCGAGCAGATTTGTCTGGAAGGCGATGCCATCGATGACGTTGACGATCTGGCTGTTCTCCTTGGAGGACGCTTCAATGTCTCCCATCGCGGTTACGGCTTGGCGAACGGTATCTTCGCCACGCGCGGCTTCACGGTGTGCCGATGCGACGTTGGAATGGACGTCGGCGGCATTGTCGGCCGCGCGGCGCACCGACTCGGTGATTTCGTGCATGGCCGCCGCCGTTTCTTCAAGCGAAGCGGCCTGCTGCTCGGTCCGGTTGGCGAGATCGGCGGCGGCTTGGCTGATTTCGGACGTGCCAGTGTCGATGCTGGCGGCAGCCTCGGCAACGATGGTCAGCGTCTTGTGGAGCTGGTCGCGCATGGCTGTATAGTCGGCAGCCAGCTTGGCATATTCGGGCGGAAGATTGTTCAACTCGCTGGTCAGGTCGCCATGCGCCAGAGCATCCAGCGCCTGGCTCACTTTTTCGATCACATCAGTGCGACGCCGCTCCTCAACCTCGAAATAGGTTGAAAGCGCAATCTGCATGTCGATGAGCGCGGTCTTGACCATAGTGCCCACCATCTTGCTCGTTCGCATGCCCGAAAAGGGGAGGATGTTGCGGCCTGTCTTGGAGATGACGGCTTCGAGAATGGAAGCATATGCGCCCACATACCAGCGCGGCTCCAGCCCGATTCGGGCGTGAATCTGGCCGATGCGTTCGGCGCGTTCAAGGTATCCGGCATCAAGCGGACGGGCGAAAAGTTCCTGCCAATGCTCAAGCTGCTTGTCCTGAGCATGCTGCATCGTCTTTCCCGAGGCGAAGAATTTTGCCGTTTCAGGCGTCTCGGAGATGGTTGTGTAGAGGCTTTTCAGCGCCGCAGGAGCCGCCTTGGCAATGAGTTTGCGGATCTTCGGAAAGTGACGGTAGTTCGTCTCGTCGAGCTTGATGAAGTGGAGGCTCTTTTTCAGCGTATCAAGCCTGTTCCGGTCATTGGTCATTTGTGTTTGTCCGATCCATGGGGATAAGGGGTGGGGGCGGTGTCGCATATGTTCTTTTTATACCGTCGACCATCACTGTCCGAGTGTTGGTTTGGGGTGCCTTGTTAGACACCTTGGCCATTGGAACGGAGCATGCAGACGATTGTTAAGACTCTGTCATAAATTAATTCAGATTAATTCATCCAGATCGGATTTGGCGGTTTCCCGGGCGTTTTCGCGAATGCCCGGGCGAGCAATCATTCTCAAATGGACCAACTGAAAAGGCATGGTCGGCAAAAGTAAATCCCGCCCGGTCGTGGACCGGACGGGACTGAAATCACAAGGACTGCGAAAGGTCTGGTGATCAGAACTTCACGCTGCCTTCCACGCCGATCATGCGGCGGGTGCCGGGCGTGATGAACGAGCCACCAAATTCAACTGCGGTGATGACTTCGTTGAGATACTTCTTGTTGAGAAGGTTGTTGGCGAAGACGGACAGGCCGTAGCGATCCGTCTGGAGGCCGAGGCGGGCATTGACCACGCCGAACGACTTGCGGCGGGCAACATCATATTTGCCATCGCCAACGAAGCCCGGAAGCCCCAGTGCCGAAATCGGCAGCAGGCCCGAGAACAGCGTCGGGATCGACTGGTTCTGCACGGTGTGGAACCAGGTCGGGCCGGTGAGCCGGTAATCGACGCGGCCAAACAGCTTGATGTCGTCATTCACCGGCTGCTCGACTTCAGCGCCCACGTTGAGCGTGTAATCAGCCGTGTAGGGCGACTTGTTGCCGACGGTGTACGGGCGCGAGCTGTTCTTCTTGATCTCGCTGTCGGTGTAGTTGAACGAGCCGAACAGCTTGAGGCCGCGTACCGGCTTCACCGTGGTGCTGGCTTCAATGCCCTTCAGGTCCACGCGGTCAATGTTCGAGACGACGCGCAGCAGGCCGAAGCTGCCGACGAAGAACTCGAAGAACTGCATGTCATGGACTTGTGTGTAATAGCCCGCGAGGTCGAAGGTGACCGCGCCATCGGCCAGCTTGCCCTTGATGCCGCCTTCAAACGCGCTCGACCATTCCTTGCGATACTGGTCGTTCACGGTGACATTTGCGCCAAAGAAATTGACGAAATTGTCGGTGATGATCTGCGCCGAGCCCTGATTGTTGAAGCCGCCCGATTTGAAGCCGATGCCCCAGTTGGCATAGATGTTCAGATCGGAATTCGGCTTGTAGCTGACGGTGATCTTCGGCTCGAACTGCTTGAACTTCGCGCTCTTGTCAGTCAGCGGGCCAAAGGCCTGGCCGGGGTTGATCGGGCCGCCGGTAAACGGATCGGTCGCGGTCGGGACGAGCGAGGATGATTTGCGATCCTCAATGTCATAGCGCATCGCAACGCCGACATCGAACTTGTCATTGGGCTTCCACTCGACCGAGCCGAAGGCTGCGTAGACATCGGTCTTGAAGCGGTCGGCCAGAAGCAGCGTGGTCGGGTTGGTCGAGGTCGGGCCATTGTAGAGTTGCTTGATGACGCCGTTGCCCGTATCAGCGCCAAGGCTGACTGCCACGGTGCGCTTGATGTGCAGATAATAAGCGCCAAGCTGCCAGCTGATGTCGCCCGCATCACCCATCAGGCGCCATTCGGTGCTGAAGTCCTTCTGCTGGCGGACCTGATATTGCGTACCGTCGCACGTTGTCGGGCTGTAGGGACCAAAGGTCGAGCCATTTGCGGGCGCGAAGATGAAGGGCACGGGGATCTGGCCGATGAAGCCCGGCTGGTTGACAGCATAGCCCGTCAGCGCGGCGGTGCTGGCAAAGCAGGCGTTGACGGCGGTCTGACCTGCCGGGTTGGCGGCGCTGATGAAGCGGGCAAAGTCCGCCGAGGTGCCATCTGCAACAAGGTTCTGGTCAACGTCTGAATAGAGCGCCCAGCCGACAAGCTTCAGATTGTCGGAAAGCTCGTGATCGAGCTTGGCCGAGAAATCGAGGCTGGTCTGGTCGTTGGTTGCGCGGATGTTGTTGTAGAAGTTGAACGGGTGGCTGTTCACATTCTCGTAGAAGGCCGGGTTCACCGCGCCGAAATTGGGCAAGTGGAACGAGGCGTTGAAGGGCAGGGAAGCCCCGTGGAACTCGGCATAGCGTGCCTTCAGGTCAACCTGCGTTGCCGTGCCATCACCAATCACGACGCGGCCATCAACGGCCCAGTTCTGCTTGTCGTCAACCGTCTTCGAGTTGGTGAACACGTTCTTGTAGAAGCCGTCGGTCTTGCTCGAATAGCCCGAGAGGACGAAGCCAACGCCATCGCCCAGCGGTCCGGCGATGTGCGCCGTGGCTTCCCATGTGTTGTGCTGGCCGTAGGAGAGCTTGGCCGCGCCCGTCAGCGTGTCGGTGGGCTTCAGCGTCTGGATCACGATGGCGCCAGCGGCAGCATTGCGTCCATAGATGGCGCCCTGCGGACCTTTCAGCATTTCAACCTGTCGCGCAGTGCCCTGCGGCTGGTTGAGCTGCGCAGTGTTGGTCTTGAGGATGCCGTCGACGACGAGCGCGACCGAGCTTTCCGCGTCGCGTGCGCCGTTAATGCCGCGGATGTTGATCTGCGTGTCACCGGCTTCTGCCGTGCCGGTCACGATGGTGATGCCGGGCGTGAGCTTGACGAAGTCTTCCGCCTTCACCGCACCCGTGCGGGCGATGGCATCCGAGGTGATGACTGCAACCGAAGCAGGAACGTCTTGCAGGCGTTCATTCTGTCGGCGTGCCGTCACGATGATGCCGCTATCACCTTCGTCGGTGGCGTCGGCCTGCGGCGTTGATGCCGTCTGCGCCAAGGCCGGTGCTGCGGCAAAGGTGATCACACTTGCGGTGGAAACTAGAAGCCACTGGGAAAAACGCATTGAAACCTCCCTGTATGCAGCCCCGGCTGATGGATGGGGCCTTTGCTGTGTCGTCGCGTCCCCTTTTGGATTTCACGCCAAACGCGACTTGATGGAGAGAAGGGATAATGTATACAAATAGCAACGGTCAAGTTTTTTGGAGCAGTGATGTCGCGCGCATCTGATCGCGTTTACGAGGCCATCCGCAGCATGATCCTGTCGGGCGAATTGCCTGCCGGGGCTCAGGTTGTGGAAGGGGCGCTCGCCGAGAAGTGCGGTGTCTCGCGCACCCCGGTGCGCGAAGCGCTGGGGCGGCTTGAGGCAGACCTGCTCGTCGTGCGGACCGATACGCAGCGCAGCTTTGTGGCCGATTGGTCGCTCAACGATGTCGCAGATGCCTTTGAACTGCGTGCCATGCTGGAAGGCTTGGCCGCGCGCCGTGCGGCGGAGCGCATGACGGATGCGGCACTTGAGCGCATTCGGCTGGCCAACCGTCAGATTGCGGTGGCAATCGGCAAGGCTTCTCCCGATGTCGTCGGCTTCCTGGAGGGGAATCGGGACTTTCATGCCGTTATCCTTGAAGTCGCGGATTCGCGTCGGTTGGCGGCGTTGCTGGTGACCCTCATCGAGCAGCCCGTCGTGTGGCGCACGGCGCACCACTACGGACGCGAGGCGCTTCACCGCTCGCATGGCGAGCATGAGGAACTGATTGCCGCGTTTGAGCGTCGGGACGGCGCCTGGGCGGAGGCTATCATGACCAGTCATATTCTGCGCGCCTTTCATGCCTATGCCGATGCGCATCGCGGCTTTGCCGAAGGCCTGCAGCAGGAGGCTGCCGAGTAATGTATACAAAAATGATCGAAATGGTCGAGGTGTCGCCCCGCGACGGCCTCCAGAACGAAAAGACGCTGATCGCGACAGCGGACAAGGTGGCGCTTGTCGAGCGGGCCATTGCCGCTGGCGCACGGCGGATCGAGGTCACGAGCTTCGTCAATCCCAAGGCAGTGCCGCAAATGGCAGATGCGGAAGGCGTCTGCGAAGGTCTGCCGGTGCGCGATGACGTGACTTATATCGGCCTGGTCATGAATGCGCGGGGCGCGGCGAGGGCCCTTGCGACCGGGCGGATTGACCAACTGGGCGCCGTCTCGGTTGCGACCGACACATTCGCCATGGCGAACCAGGGCCAGACCAGCGATGGCTCGGTCGACGCCGCCAAGGAAATCATCGCGATGGCGCGCGCAGCGGGCAAAAGCGGGCAAGTCACGATCGGAGCCTCGTTCGGCTGCCCCTTTGAAGGCGAAGTGGCGGAAGACAGGGTCGTCGCCATGGCCGTCGCTTTGGCAGAGGCACAGCCGGTCGAGATCGGGCTGGCGGACACGATTGGCGTTGGCAATCCGGCGCATGTCGCCTCGCTCGTCGGCAAAATCCGGGATGCGGTGCCCCATGTCCCCGTCCGCGTTCATTTCCACAACACGCGTGGCACGGGCCTCGCCAATGTGTGGGCAGCGGTTCAGGCAGGGGCTGTGACAGTTGATGCGGCGCTTGGTGGTTTGGGCGGTTGTCCATTCGCGCCGGGGGCGGCGGGCAACGTCTCTACAGAAGACGTGGTTTACATGCTCGAGCGCGCAGGCGTGCGCACCGGGCTTGATCTTTCGGCGCTCGTTTCAGCCAATCATTGGCTGGGCGACGTCATGCAGCGTTCCCTGCCGGGGATGGTCGCCAAGGCGCCGCCATTCCCCAAGCAGGCTTAAGGAAGGGACTTTTATCGATGGGTTACCGGCTGGGCGTGGACGTCGGCGGCACTTTTACCGACCTCCTGCTGTTCGACACCGATACGGGCGCGTTCTGGCGGCACAAGACGCCATCAACCCCGCATGACAGTTCCGAAGGCATTCTGAATGGCGTGGGCGCGATCTGCGCCAATGCCGGGATTGGTGCGGGGCAGATCGACTATTTCCTGCATGGGACAACTGTTGCGACCAACGCGGTTCTGGAAGGCAAGGGCGCGCGCGTCGGCCTCGTCACGACCGAGGGCTATCGCGACATCATGCAGATTGCGCGCAGCTTCGTTCCCGGCGGGCTTGCCGCGTGGATCATCTGGCCCAAGCCGCAACCGCTGGCTGCCTTGGAAGATACCGTGACGGTCAAGGGGCGCATGAATGCGGAAGGCGCTGAAGTGCGCCCGCTTGATGAAGCTGATGTGCGGACCCAGTTGACGAAGCTGAAGGCAAATGGCGTGGAAGCCGTGACCGTCAGCCTGATCAATGCCTATGCGAATGGCGCCCACGAAGCGCGGATCGGCAAGCTGGCGGAAGAAGTTCTGCCCGGCGTTCCGGTGTCGCTTAGCCATGAAGTCCTGCCCGAAATGCAGGAATATGAGCGCACGCTGACGACCGTCGCCAATGCTTCGGTGCGGCCGGTGGTCGGCAAATATGTCTCGAACCTGCGCAACCGTCTGGCGGCGGAAGGCATGACGGGCAAGCTCTCGCTGCTGCGCTCCGATGGCGGCCTCATGAGTGCCGACAAGGCGGAAGAGCATCCCGTCAACATCCTGATGTCGGGCCCTGCCGGTGGCGTGACGGGCGCAATCTGGGTTGGCCGCAATGCGGGCATCAAGAATATCCTGACGCTCGACGTGGGCGGCACCAGCACTGACGTTGCGCTCATTGAAAACCTCGAGCCGCGCCGCCAGCGTACGACGGAAGTCGGCCATCTGTCGGTCCGCGCTTCGGCGCTTGACGTCAAGACGGTGGGGGCAGGCGGCGGCTCGATTGCCTATGTGCCCGAACTGACAAAGGCGCTGCGCGTCGGCCCGCAAAGTGCAGGCGCAGTGCCCGGCCCGGTGGCCTATGGCAAGGGCGGCACAGCGCCGACCGTGACCGACGCCAATGTCGTGCTGGGCTATCTTCCCGAAAACCTTCTCGGCGGTACCTTCAAGCTGGATCGTGAAGGCGCAAAGGCCGCTGTCCAGACCATTGCCGATGCACTGGGCATTGACCTGATGGCGGCGGCACGCGGCATCATCGATATCGTGAACGAGAACATGTTCGGCGCGCTGCGCATGATCTCGGTGCAGCAGGGCTATGACCCGCGCGACTTTGCGCTGATGGGCTTTGGCGGCGCAGGGCCGCTTCACGTGAATGCTGTTGCGCGGCTGATGGGGAGCTGGCCCGCAGTTTCGCCGGTCAGCCCGGGTGTTCTGTGTGCGCTGGGGGATGCGACCACGCGGATGCGGACCGAAACCGCGCGCTCCTGGTCGCGTCTTGCCCGCGACACCAAGCCCGAAGACCTTGTTGCGGTGCTGGCAGAGATGGCGGGACAGGTGAAGGGCGAGCTTCTCTCCGATGGCGTGCCCGAAGCCGAGATTGCCACGGCCTTTGAAGTTGATGTGCGCTATGCAGGGCAAGCCTTTGAAGTTCCTCTGACAATCACGCCAGAGCAACTCGCAGCGGACGGCATCACCGGAGTGCTCGCGCGCTTTGATGAGGAGCATAAGCGGCTCTTCACCTTCAACATGGATACCCCGCACGAAATCGTGAACCTGCGTGCTGTCGCGCTTGGCCGCGCGCTTGATCTGCCCGCCGCTGAGTTGGAGCAGGGCAATGGTGATCCCTCCGCCGCAAAAATCCGCGACCATGTTTTGTGGATGGAGGGGCGCGAGCAAGCCGCCGTCATCTACGACCGCGCCAAGCTGAAGGCAGGCGATGTCATCCCCGGACCTGCCATCGTGTGCGAGATGGACTCGACCACGCTCATCGAGTCCGGCTGCGTCGCAACGGTCGACAAGGTCGGCAACATCCTCATCAATCTGGCCTGACGAAAAGGACCACACATCATGGCTGCTACCATCGTCCAGACCAACACCAAGCCCTTCGAGAAGATCGCGATTGATCCGGTCACGCTCGACATCATCGAAAACGCGCTGCGCAACGCCCGCGTCGAGATGGATGCCACGCTTGTCCGCACCGCCATGTCACCGGGTATCCGGGAGCAGGGTGATGCCTTTCCGCTGATTGCCGATCACACCGGCAAGATGATTGTCGGCCAGTTCGGCAGCTTCATCGGCGGCTTCCTCAACAATTTTGAGGGCACGCTTGAAGAAGGTGACATGATCTTCCTGTCTGACCCCTATTCGGTCGATGGGGCGGTCAGCCACTCAAACGACTGGCTTGTGCTGCTGCCCGTATTCAAGGACGGGCGCCTCATCGGTTATACGTCGATGTTCGGCCACCAGTCCGACATTGGCGGCAAGGTCGTCGGCTCAATGCCGATCAATGCGCGCTCGATTTACGAAGAAGGCGTGCGCATTCCGCCCGTCAAGATCTGGAAGAAGGGCGAGTATAATGACGATCTGATGAAGCTCGTCATGCACCAGACCCGCAAGCCGGACTGGTGCGCGGCGGACTTGAACGCGCTCATCGCCTCGTGCCGCGTGGCCGCCCGCCGTGTCATTGAAATGGCCGAACGCTTTGGCGATGACGTGTACGTCTCTGCCACGCAGGAGCTTCTCGCGCGCAATCACCGTGCGATGAAGACGCTGCTGGCGCAGGCTGTGAGCGAAGAGCCGGTGAGCTTTGAGGATTACATCTGCGACGATGGCATGGGTTATGGCCCCTATCGTATCAAGTGCACCATGTGGCGTGAGGGCGAGCGCGTCATCCTCGATTTCGACGGCACTGATCCGCAGTCCTCAGCCTCGATCAACTTCTTCCTCAACGAGAACATGTTCAAGATGTTCTTCGGCATCTACATGATCATGGTCTTCGACCCGCAGATCCTGTTCAACGACGGCTTCTATGATCTGATCGACGTGCGCATCCCGGAAGGATCGCTGTTGAAGCCGAAGTTCCCGGCAGCACTTTCGGGCCGCACCCATGCGCTGGGTCGCATCTTCGACATTCTCGGCGGCCTGCTGGGCCAGAAGACCCCCGAATTCCTGAACGCCGCCGGCTTCTCCTCGTCGCCGCATTTGTTCTATTCGGGCAATGATGCGCGGCCGGGCAAGGGCAATGCGTGGTTTCAGCTCTTCCAGATTGGTTTTGGCGGCATTCCGGGCCGTCCGCTGGGCGACGGGCCGGACGGCCACTCGCTCTGGCCGGGCTTCACCAACGTGCCCAACGAGTTTCTGGAACGCTATTTCCCGATGCTCATCGAGCGTTATGAGACCGAGCCCGATTCAGGCGGCGCCGGCCTGCATCGCGGCGGCAATGGCATCCACATGACCTACCGCTTCCTTTCGCCCGGCACGATCTCGATCCATGATGACCGTTGGTTCGTGCCGCCCTGGGGCGTCAATGGCGGGGAGCCGGGCAAGCGCGCGCGCAAGATTCTTGAAAAGGCGGATGGCACGCAGATCATCGTCGGCAACAAGGTGGAAGACGTTGAAGTCGCGGTGGGCGATCAGCTTCACTTCATCACCTGGGGTGGCGGCGGCTGGGGGGATCCACTCGAGCGCGATCCGGCCCTTGTCGGCAAGGAAATCACGCAAGGTTTGGTGACCGTTGAAGGTGCACGTGCCTATGGCGTCGTCGCCGATGCAGCGGGCGTGGTCGATGCAGCCTCAACCGAAGCTCTGCGCGCCGAAATGCGCGCCGGGCGCGGGGCCTTACCCTTGTTTAATTCTGGTCCGGGCATCGAGGCTTTGCGCGCGCAGTGCGAGGCAGAAACCGGGCTTCCAGCCCCGATGCAGCCCCAATGGTCGCATCTTGAAGCGGCGGAGTGAGACGGTGAATAACGGAGCATTGAAAGACATTCGCGTCGTCGAGCTGGGCCAGTTGCTGGCTGGGCCGTTCTGCGGCCAGTTGCTGGGCGATATGGGCGCCGACGTCATCAAGGTCGAGCCGCCGATGGTCAATGGCGTTGGCGGTGATCCCATGCGCGAATGGGGGCAGGGCGCGGAAAAGGTGCAGTGGGAAGTCATCGCGCGCAACAAGCGCTCGGTGAGCGCCAATCTGCGCATTCCTGAAGGGCAGGCGCTGGTGAAGCGGCTCATTGCCCATGCAGACGTTCTGGTCGAAAACTTCAAACCAGGCACGCTTGAAAAATGGGGGTTGGGGCCGGACGTTCTGCTTGCCGAATTCCCGCACCTCATCATCGCGCGCATGTCCGGCTACGGCCAGACTGGGCCTTATTCTGACCGTGCGGGCTTTGGTGGCATTGGCGAGGCGATGGGCGGCTGGCGCTATATTGTCGGTGAGCCGGATCGTCCGCCAAGCCGCATGGGCGTTTCCATCGGAGATACGCTGACGGCGACCTATGGCTGCATGGGCGTGCTCGCCGCGCTTCATGTGAAGGAAAAGACCGGCAAGGGTCAGGTGATCGATACCGCGCTTTATGAAAGTGTGTTGCAGGTCATGGAAGGGCTTGTTCCCGAATATGACCGCATGGGCCTTATCCGCGAACGCTCGGGGTCGATCCTGAAGGGCATTGCGCCCTCCAACGTTTATTCGTGCAAGGATGGCGAGTTCATGA
>ENA-UOYA01001996-UOYA01001996.1-activated-sludge-metagenome-genome-assembly--contig:-NODE-1996-length-20401-cov-6.259510_pt1 | contig 20401 bp, 13 predicted proteins | sample MGYA00238163_ERZ764804 | MGnify/ENA primary metagenome ERZ764804 (study PRJEB28919, sample SAMN05720223) | activated sludge metagenome | isolation source: Anaerobic digester | place: Hong Kong... | reverse complement strand
AAGTTGAGTTTTACAAACAATTAATGTAAATTGCACTTGCTGCTTGACTCTGCCGACTTATAAAATGGTTTTTTAATTCCAAATTTTTGATATATTTGCTAATTGAAATAGTGATACTGATGCAACGCACAAGTTTACACAGTTATTTACATGAATCCAATAGACTTTCGTAAAACAGTTGCACAGGGATAAGAAGGCACCGACACTACTCCATGACAACCGAAAACATTTGCATTCAAAAGTATAGACATTCAGACAGGGAGCAGATCCTGAAGGTGTGGGAGAGGTCGGTTGCGGCCACTCACCATTTTCTGGATCCTGGTGACTTTGAGGAGATCAGAAAGCTCGTACATGGAATAGATTTCGATCAGTTTGAGGTATATTGCCTGAAAGAGGACAAGGAGGTGGTGGGTTTTATCGGTCTTGCAGACAGGAAGATCGAGATGCTCTTTCTCTCGCCCGACCATTTCGGGAAGGGATTTGGCAGGAAGCTGGTAGAGTTTGCAGTATCTGCCCATCAGACCGACAGCGTGGATGTGAACGAGCAAAACAGAGATGCAGTGGAATTCTATGAAAAGCTCGGCTTCATGGCTTACGAGCGGAGAGAGACGGATGATCTGGGGTTTGAGTATCCCCTACTAAGAATGAGCCTGGACAGGGTGTAGAGAGTTATAGTCTCGACACAAAAGGAAGAGCGGGATTCCCGGTTTATGATCCGGGTCTCCCGCTCGATATCTTTATTATGGAACCGTTTACAAAGGTCGAGGTCCCATTTTTAATTTCAATTTGCCTCCCGAAACGATCTCCTTGAAGGGAATGAAAACAGAATCCTGCAAATTGCCGTTCAGTGATATCGATTGAACGTAGACATTCTCCTTTGAATTGTTTATCGTCTCGATCACAAATGATCCGCCACCGTAATAACTGTCGCTCAACGCAATCTCGATCTTGTCGAAGATCGGGCTACCGATCTGCAGTTGAGGTTCCTTCTCGGTCAACCCCTTCACATCGAACAGCCCAATTGCCGACATCACATACCATGCACCCAGCTGGCCCTGGTCCTCATCCTGGCCATAACCGTATCCATGCTCGCCGGTGACCCCGTAGAACTCGTCGCAGATGAGACGGGTCCATTTCTGGGTCAGGTGGGGCTTGCCGGAGAAGTTGAAGAGCCACGAAATGTGCAGGCTGGGCTGGTTTCCGTGATTGTATGGGCTTGAAAGTCCCGAGAATGCATTCAGGGTCTTTCCTCCACCAAAGATCGATTTTCTTGCTTCGGTGAAAATCGAATCGAGGCGGTGGTTGAAGAGGTCGCGACCCACCCGGTCGATCAGACTTGTCGGATCATGGGGCACAAAGAAGGTGTACTGCACCGCATTACCCTCTTGAAAACCTCTCCACGATTCCAGCGGGTTGAAATTATGGATAAAGCTGCCATCCTCCAACCGTGGACGAATCAGTTTAAGCGTATCGTCAAAGAGAAGTTCCCAACCGCCGGAAAGCTTCATCAGGCGTTCATAATCTTCGGTATGTCCGAGCGAGCTGGCCAATTGAGCTGCAGCATATGCACTGAACGAATACTCTAGGGTGTGCGAGGCCGAGAACATCGATCCGCCCTCGTGTGTTCCGAAAAAGTGACTGTTTTCGTAGGGCACATACCCTTTGTCGATAAACTTCTTGACATCCATCTTGCCGGCACCCTCGGGACGGTTCTCCCATCCCAGCTCGTTTTTCAGCACCGCGCGGTAAACCTCCTCCACATCGTAGTTGCGAATGCCGCAATTGTAGGCACCTGCCAGGGCAATGCTCACCATGTTGGTTCCCACGCCCGAAACATAACGGCTGGCAGCAATGCCGTCGCCCAACCATCCGGCATCCTTGAAGACCAGCAGCTGGCTGTTTACGAAGTCGTTGTAATATTCAGGGTAGGCAATGGCCCAAAGCGGTGTCAGGTTCCAGTAGGCACCCCATACCGCATCGGTATTGTAGTGGTTGTGCTCGGGCAGACCTTCGCTATTGAGTGGAATCTGTCCCACAGTCCCGTCGTTCTTCGGATAGGCACCGTTCACGTCGCTGGCCAGTCCCCTTCCCAGGAGTGCATGATAGAGGCCGGTGTAGAACTTGACCTTGTCGGCATCACTGCCGCCGGTAACACGAATCCTTCCCAGGTAGTGGTTCCACTTCTCTACTGCCGACTGCCTGGCTTCGTCGAAACCCAGGTCGTTCGCCTCCCGCTCGAAGTTCAAACGGGCATTGTCGATAGAGGTATAGGAGAGTCCTGTCCTGACATTGATCTGTTCGCCCTCCTTGGTGTTGAAATTGAGGCAGAGCATGGCACCGGGTCCACTGATCTCGTTGCCGGGGAGAATCTCTCCTCCCTGGTAGAAGACGTTTACCGTCTCGGCAGCACGATCCAGTTTGGCGTAGAAATACATCGAAACGGTAGCACCGGCCTGATACTTCTTCACGTACTCCGGTTCGGTGACCACATACCCTTCAACAGTGAACTCATCCACCTGCTTGACGTAGGCATCGCGAACGGCACCACTCTCACCCTGGCGGTTTCCTATATTGAATAGAATATGCGCATCGGAGGTTTCAGGAAAGGTGTAGCGTTGAAAACCGACTCGAGGGGTTGCGGTAAGTTCTACCTTGACCTGATAATCCTTCAGAATAACGGAGTAGAACCCGGGCATGGCCACCTCGTCGCTCTTCTCGAACCGTGAGCGGAAGCCGCCGTCGGGATTCTCCAACAGGCCGGGCTGGTTCTTGACCTCACCGGTAACCGGCATCAGTGAAACCCCGCCGATCTGGAATTCGTGGAAAAAGGGAAATCCATCGATGGAGGTATGGGCATCTTCATATCCGACAGCCTCCCACCCTTGCTCGTTACCGTAAGTACCGTCGGTAGAGGGCCCCAGTTTGGCCATACCAAAAGGTTGTGCGGCAGGTGTATAGAAAAACCATCGGCTATGATCAGACCCTATATTGGGGTTTACATGCGCCACGAAATTCCGTGCCGCCGGTGGGTTGCAGGCGGTAAGCAATGCCGCCGCAAGCGATAATAACAGTAATCTTGATTTCACGTTCCAGTAATTTATATATAGTTAAATCTCACCTTTTATCATTGCTGCACGGGCGTAAAACTCCGGTATGCAGGAGGCGTCCAGCAGCCATTTGGGTTTGAGCTTCTCATCCGAACGGCCTGTCCAGTCGTGATAGAAGAGGCCCGAATTGTCCCGGGCATGCTCCCAGGCATAGTCCAGTCCCTCGATGATGGCATCCACATATTTCCGGTCGCCAGTCACGTTAAAGAGTTCATGGTAGCCCCTGAACAGCACCAGATTGAACCAGGGCAAGTCGTTAATATAGGGTGTCCCCTCATCGGTACGCTTTACGAAGAAGCTGTAACTCCCCTCCGCCAGGAAGTTGGCGTTATCCAGATAGCTCTGCTCGCCGGTTGCCCTGTAGAGCGACACGGCAGCCTGAAGCAGGGTGCCGGTGTTATAGGTATAGAGGTCGGGATGTATCTTGCCCTCCTTGGTCAGCCAAGAGTTCCATACTATACCCCTCTCGGGATCCTTGAGGTATTTATCCATCCAGAAATAGAACTTCTTTCCCGTCTCCAGGTAGTAACTGTCGCCCGTGGCCTCGTATAGCTTCAACGCCAATACCATCGCCTTGCCGTTGGAGCAGGCGGGTTTCTGGTCCCTTACACCCTCAAGCCACGATACACCACCCTCATACTCGTCGTCCCAACCGCTCAGGATGAAACTCATCACCTGTTTTGCCTTCTCCAGGCAGCCTTCGTTGCGCGTCACCATGTAGGAGTCGACATAATCGATCCCCACCAGTCCGTTGTCATCGTAGTAACGGTCTACTTTCCCGAACCGTACTGGATAGGCCTGATAGCCAAACGGCATCCTGATGTTGTCATAGTATTGCTCAACGGCCATTGCCATCGAATCGAGGTAAGGAGCATACTTCTCTCCATCCAGCGCAGCGAGGCATACGGCGGACGAGAAGAGCCCGCTCATGGGCCAGAGGTAGGATACCTCCTGTGCCTGCCGTGTGGAGTCATTGAAGTAGGTGAGATCGGGCCGGTAACTGTTCGGATAGTACTCCGAGAAGAGGCCATAGTCGGGAACACGGTAAAGCTCCCAGACCAGTTCGAACATCTCCCCTGCCCTGTCGAGATAGGGTCTCTCTTTCTGGCTGACCACACAGGAGGAGAATAGCAGCAGGAAACATATCGGTTTCACCATTGCAAAAAGTCTGATACCCATATTGCTCATTTTTTCACCGATTCACCTTTGTATATAGCGATAAGCGAGAGCGACTCCAGTGCGGCGGCCTGCATGAGCAGCTGCTCTGCCCGCTTGGGAGTAGTCCCGGTCCAGTCCTCGTAGAAGAGACCGTTGGAGAATCGTGCATTCTTCCACGCATAGTCGAGGTAGTTCACAAATGTATTGATGTAGCTGCCTGCATTGGCATGATAAGGGAGGATATCGATATATGAGCGGATCAGCTTGGTGGTAAACCAGGGATCATGGTCGGGATACGCCAGGGCCAGTTTCCCGCGGGGACGGGCAAAATAGCTGTAGGATCCCCGGGCCGATTCCGTGGCCTTGTCGAGATAGACCTGTTCGCCGGTCAGTTTAAAGAGCTGAACCCCGTTGGAGATCATCACACCCGTATTGTAGGTCCACTTGGTCTTGTTGATCGATCCGCTCGGCTTGATATCGTTCCAGTAGCAACCATCATCCGGATCGCGCAGGTTGGTGTTGATCCAGCTGTAGAGACGCTTGGCAAAAGCGAGCACTGCTGCTTTCTCACCATCGGTGCAGATGGTGTAATACTGCAGCAGGAAGTGGGTGGCATATCCGTTGGAACAGGTGGGTTTATTGGAATTTTCGTTTCCCGGGATATTCTTCTCATCCTCATTCCACCACAACCCTCCGCCGAGCAGCTGGTCCTCGCCCGATTGCAGGAAGGCGACGATATCCTTCGCCCTGGAGCGATACGACTCGTTGCCAGTGAGCCTGTAGGCCTCAACCAGGTTGATTCCAACAATGGAGTTGTCGTCATAAAAGCGGGTTCCTCCACCCTTGGTGCCGTCGGTAGAGGAGCCAAATCCTCCAATATTATTGCCGTTGGCCGAAGTACGGTAGTAGAGATCGAACCGGTTGACAAAACTGCTGTAGTCGACATTGTAACCCAGTTTGTGCAACAGGGTTACACCCGAGACAAGGCCGTCGTAAGGCCAGAGATAGGATGCGGGATTGTCGCCTGCTTTCTTGGGATAGTTCTCGTTGTATAAACCGGCTGTAGCACCGTTGTTTACCCGGTAGTAGAGGTTGATCAGATCAAAAAGTTCCCTGGCCCGTTCATGATAGAGGAGTTCCTTGTCGGGCTCCTCCGGTTTAACGGGATCTGGAGGAGTGAACTCCTCCAGATCTTTTCCCCCGCATGCCAGGATGAGGGGTGTTATATATAGTAAGAACAAGTATCTTAATTTCATCAGTCGTTAATTTAACGGCGTTACATTGGTAAAGGTGTGGATCATGAGACCATCTGCGTTGGTGTTGATGGTGATGGTAGCACGGGTTCTGTCTAACGATCCCTTCATTTTCCAGAGGTGATCCCACTGACTCCAGTTGAACTCATAGAGGGCATAGAAGCTCAACGGCTCACCACCGACCGGACGTTCAGGACTTACACTGTCGTGACGTCCCCAGCACATCTCGGCACCGTTCACGTTGGCAATGAAGTAGTACCGCTCTTCGGTCCAGCCCAGCCAGCTTGGGGGATTGGTCTCGGGTCTGGCGGGATCGATGAATACGATCTGGCCTGCACCCTCAAAGATTCCGTTGCCCTTGTACTCGAGAACGGCGATATTTTCGAATGTGGCTCCCCAGATGCAGCGTACGCTTCTGCCGATCCTGTCGGTAGTCATCTTCATCGTGTTGAAGTCTACGGTCAGCCTCACCACTTCGCTGTATGACCCCATGGTGGTTGAACCGTTGCCTTCCCGAAGTTTGGCGGTCTCGTCTATATAATAGGTGAATGCCTCGCCACTGGTGGCCGATCTGAACTGAATCTCTCCTGCCGAGATGGTGGTGTAGATCTGGAACAGGCCATCCTCCACCTTGCGGAAGGGAATACCACCCTGACCATTGTTTTCGGTTGATGATCCATACAGGAACAACTGGCTGGGTATATTGTCGATACCTTCACCGCGGGTCACCGTAATTGCGGACTGGATATCGGATTCTTTCAATACGCCTCCTTTCGAAGCCCGGACCGTCCAGATCAGCTTCCCGGTTTCCTGGGGAAGAATGCCGGCATTCCGTGCAATCGTGTTCAATGCTGCATGAGTCAGCGTTAACCGAGGCAATGCACCCTGATCACTTTTCAAAGATACTAAAGGATTTGAGAAATCACCACCTTCCTTGTCAAATAATACTTCATACAATACAATTCCACCGTCGGCAGCTCCACCTCCTGTCCATGAGAGGACGACCGGTTCGGCGGAAGTTACATCAAGCTGTATGGCTGTAGGAGAATCCAGGTGAGTGGGCAACTGGAAATCCACGTTCAATTCGTATTTCTCCTGACAGCCGACCAGGATCAGGAGGGATAATATGATATTTGCTATTTTTTTCATCGCACACTATAATTAACAGGTTGTTATTACCAATTTGCATTTTGTTCAAGGTTGGGATTGAGGTCCCGCTCAGCCTGGGGTATAGGCCAGAGGTAGTGCTTGTTCGGGTCGAACGAGCGGTTTTCGATCCGGATATAGCCGTTATCGGCGTTGGTAACGTCACCGGTCTTGAAGCCGTGGCTCCATCCGTTCAGCACATCCTGAGCAATTCTCCAGCGGAAGATATCGATATGCCTGTGGCCTTCCAGTGCAAGTTCCGAGCGACGTTCGTTCCGTACGATCTGGACAAGCTCTTCACGGCTTGCACCTGCAGGGAAATCTAAAGCAGAGGAGAGAGTGAATCCGGCACGTTCACGGATCGGCCTGATGGTCCTGTTCCATGCCGCACTGTTCAGTTCTCCAAGTTCAGCAAGCGCTTCCGCATTCATCAACAGAATATCGGCATACCTGATCAGGATCGGGTTGAGACCCGACTGCAGGCTGGCACGGTAGCTGTTGTCCCAATATTTCTTGATATAGTATCCGGTTGCCGTACAGTCGGACGAATAGCCGAAGCCATCCCGGTTGGCACCCGGTTCGCAGTTGATCGTCACTTCGCTGCCATCACTCATCCGGTAGCTATTGCCGGTGTAGATCACTGTAGCCTTCAGACGCGGGTCGCGGTTGTCATAGGGTTTGTTCTCGTCGTATAGATCCGACTCCTGGATGGTTTTTCCATCAAGCATGATGTAGTTGTCCACCAGCGACTGCAGGGGCGAGAGCTGGGAGTATCCACCCAGCGAGGGGGGCAGGAAGGAGTACATGATGCGGTGTTCACGGCTCACCGGCCTGTACTGCAGGTCGAGAATCACCTCAGAATTGTATTCGTTGGCAATTTCAAAGAGACCCGAATATGAGGGGAAGAGGGTGAAGTCTCCATCGTTCATGATCATGTTGGTGATATTCTTCACCTGCGCCCAGTTTCCTTCGAAGAGATAGATCTTTGCCATGAGCGACAAGGCGGCCCAACGGGTAATCCGTCCCTTGTTGTTGGCATCATAAGTGGTCGGAAGCGAATTGTCAGACACCACCTCATTCAGGTCGGCCAAGATATTTGCAACCACTTCAGCCTTGGGAGTCCGCTTGATCGTACGGCTCTCCTCGATCGAGAGCACCTTGGTTGAATAGGGCACATCACCGAATTTGGTGTAGAGTTCATAGTAGTGGTAGGCACGGATCACCTTGGCCTCGCCGATATACCGACTCTTCAGTGCCGGATCGAGATCCTTTACACGGTCGATATTCTCGAGCAGCTGGTTGCAGGTCCTGATGCCGGTGTAACGGTTGTTCCAGACATTCCTCACATAGTTATCCGCAGTGGAATATGAACCGTTGCCGATATTCTGCGTGTAGTCGTTCGGCTGCTTGGTGTATGCATTGTCTGTCATCGCTTCGCTATAGAGCAGCTCATCGATGCTGCCCAGGTAGAGGTAGCAGCTGTTCAGCGCCTTCAAGGCAGCTTCTTTATCTTCTTCCCAAAAGGTCAGATCCGATTCCCTATCATACGGTGCCGTATCAAGATCGACACAGGCGGACATTTGGATCAAAAGCAGGGCCGACAAGGCCAGTAGTTTTATATATGTTTTCATTATAATATCTAATTAGAATTTAATATTTAATCCAACAGAATAAACGCTGGTAACCGGGTAGGCACGTCCACTGCCATCTGCCGTGTATTCGGGGTCATACCCACCCTTCATCTTGGTGAAGGTCAACGGGTTTTGAGCGCTGACGAAGAGATTCAGATAAGTAAGTCCCAGCGGCTGAATCACTTTGCGCGGCACGATATAACCGAACTGTATATTTTTCAGTCTGAGGTATTTGGCATCCTGGATCCAGAAATCAGATTTTGCAGCATTGTTTGCCGATTCACTTCCCATGGTGAGACGCGGATAGGTAGCATCCAGGTTGTTCGGAGTCCAACGGTCCATATGGAAATCGTGTACCGGACCTTCATTGTTGTTGTGGAACGCTTCAACCGATTCACCACGCATCCATTTGTTTCTTTTTCCTACACCCTGCATGAAGAGGGAGAAATAGAAATCCTTGTAGTTCACGCCATAGGTAAATCCGTAAGTGTACCTGGGGAAATCGTTTCCTACGATAAAGCGGTCATTGTCGGGATTGATCACACCGTCGCCATTCTTGTCGACATACCTGATATCACCCGGCTTCGGGGTAATTCCTTCCAGATGGGGTCCTTTGGCAACCTCTTCCTCGTTCTTGAAGAAACCGTCGGAACGGTAAGCGTAGTAGGAGAAGAGCGGATATCCCTCCTTGATGATGGTGTTGACATCGTAACCACCGATGATCTCGGTACCGTGGTTATCAACCACCTCATTGAAGCTGTCGGCAATATTTCCCCTGAAGTCGTGGGTAAACATGCCTGTCTTCAGGCGGTAGTTGAGTGAGAGCTCCCATCCTCTTGTCTCTACCGAGCTGGCATTCTGGATGGGTGAGCCAAATCCGTAGAGTCCCGGTACGGGAAGATTGACCAAAATATCTTTCGTCAGGTTGTTGAAGAGGTCGATGGTCACATTGAGATCGTTGTTCAGCAGACCAAAATCGAAACCGATGTTAGCCATCCGGGTGGTCTCCCACTTGATGTCGGGGTTGGCCGAAGAGAAGAGTGCAGTTTCGGCCAGCTTGTCGCCGAAGCTGATGTCGTTGGTAGTGGTTACGGTACGCATGTACTGATATGCTCCGATCCGGTTGTTACCTACCAGACCCCATGAACCCCTCACTTTCAACGACGGGATGTAGTCTGACATATCACTCCAGAAGTTCTCTTCCGATACGCGCCATCCTGCAGAGAAGGAGGGGAAGAGACCCGAACGGTTCCCTTTGGCAAAATAGGAGGAGTAGTCGTTCCGGATGTTCAGTTCGAGCAGATACTTTTCGCTGTAGTTGTATGTTGCCCTGGCAAAGCCGGAGTAGATGGACCAGTCGCCCGCGCCACCACTGTTGCTGACATTGGCACCGGAAAGGTCCCCCACAAAGATGTCAAACTTGCCGTCCTCGGTCAGCCTTGAGGTGGAGAACTGCCTGTCAGAAAATCCTTCATAGGCATATCCGATCAATCCCCCTACGGTGTGGTTGCCGAATGATTTGTTGTATGAAGCCAGCAAGTTGGTCGTAATGTTCTTCGAGCGATAGAACTGCTCAGTCAGCTTGTTCTCGGCATCGCCGGTTCCTTCAAATGCGACACGTTTCTCATGCATGTTGTTGTTCCAGACCCTGCCGCCGGTGCTTCCGATCAGTTTCAAGCCCTCGATGACCTCCCACTCAGCTTTCAGCGTGCCGAGAAGTTCATCGTTCACGTTGCGGCGATAACCTCCATCCTGCAAACGTTGCAATCCGTTGGAATTACTGCCACTGGGGTAGTTGTAGCTTCCATCCTCCTTGTAAACGGGATAGATGGGCGGCATACGGTTTGCCTGCTCGATGATCCACTCTGTCCAGTAGGCATGCTCCTTGATATCGTTTCTTGCAAACTGCGAGGTGACGTAAAGGGTCAGGTTGGGTTTCACCTTGTGGGTAAGGTTCAAGCGACCGTTGTAGCGTTGATATCCGTAATCGGGGCCCTTGAACATGCTGTTCTGGTCGAGATAGCCGACAGAGGCCAGGTAGGAGAGCTGGTCGTTTCCTCCGGTCATCGAGAGGTTGTGCGAACTTTGCGGGGTATTGGTCTTGTAGAGTTCCCGTACCCAGTTCACATTGTAACCACCGTTACGGAATCCATCGATATCCTCGCGGGTGAATTTGGTCGGTCTGCCTGAATTTACGGCGGCTTCATTATAAAGCTCGGCGTAAATCCAGGAGTCCGCTATCCGGGGTAACATCGTTGGATTCTGAACACCGTACTGGAAGTCGTAATTGATCTCCACCTTGCCTGCAGCACCTTTCTTCGTTGTTACAAGAACAACACCGTTTGATGCGCGCGATCCGTAAATGGCGGTTGAAGATGCATCCTTCAGGATTGAGACGTTCTCGATATCTGCCGGATTGAGGTTGGCGAGCGATCCCTCAATTCCGTCGATGATGACCAGCGGGTCATTGTTGTTCATCGTGTTCAATCCACGGATATTGATGGCGGGTGCGCTACCCGGATTGGAAGATCCCTGCTGGATGATAAGTCCCGGCGTTGTTCCCTGCAATGCCTCAAGCGCATTGGAGATCAGCTTGCCTTCGAACTCCTTGGTCGATACCGACGAAACGGCACCGGTGAGATTGATCTTCCGCTGTGTTCCGTATCCGACGACAACCACATCCTGCAGCGCAACGACATCTGCCGTAAGCTCCACGTTGATAAATTGGCGTCCTTCAACTGGAACCTCCTTTGTTCCGTATCCGATATAGGATACTACCAGTGTACCGTTTGAAGCCACGTTCAGTGTAAAATTACCGTCGATATCGGTAGCAGTACCGCTGGATTGACCCTTGATCAGAATCGTGGCACCGATAACCGGTTCCCCGTCTGCCATTACATTCCCCTTCACCGTGATCGTTCCGGTCTGAGCGTGAATGTATGGTATCGATAACATACTTAGGTATAGTATGAGTAAAATACCTTTTGCCCGACTTTTCAGTTCGAGCAACGTGCTGTAAATCTTGTCAGATTGCACTGTTCTTGCTTTTTGTTGCGTCATAACATCAAGTGTTTGAATGAATTAATTACTTATTTTCAGGATTATAGATTATTTAATGCATAATTATACGCTCCAAGGGCTATCGCGTTGTTCGTTCCTATCCTGCTTACCGCAACCCCGATCTTTTTCACCGATTGGTAGATTACCTCCCGGCCGCTTTCAGGAACGATTACAGAGAAAGAGTCATCTTTCAAGAAGGCGGCATGCTCCTTTTCATCTTCCAGGTTGTACACCTCCATCTGCAGACGAGGGAACTTCACTCCGCTCATGGTTTCACGGTACCCTTTCATCTCCCTGATCAGCGAGGGTAAGATGAACTCATGAGCGTTGGCGATTCCTCCTCCGATAACCACTATTCCATCCACAATATTGAGCGACTCGGCAATGGTGTAGCCGGCAACCTCGCCGAGGGTCTCAAAACTCTTCACGGCAGCTTCGCGATCCCCGTCGCCGATGCCTTTAGCGATCTCGTAGATCTCCTTCGGCGTGAGGGTAGTCCGCTTTCCGGTAAGTTCATTGTAGACTCTTGTCACTGCCCGAATGCTCACCCCCTCCTCTGCAAGAAGGCGGTTGTCCAGTTTGTTTGCCGACAGCCAGACGTCGCCGCCGCAGCCGTTGTCGCCCAGCAGCAGCTGGTTGTTGATGACGACTCCGCCTCCGAAACCGGTGCCCAAAGTGACAGCCAGCAGGTTGCTGTACCGTTTTGGATTGCCGGCGCTTTCCAGCTGCCGGTTCACCTCGGGCAATACCCCCGCAAGGGCCTCGCCGTATGCAAAGAGATTTCCGTCGTTATTGATGAATACGGGAATCTTGAATTTGTTCATCAGGTAAGGACCCAATGCGACTCCTCCCCTGAATGCGGGGAAATTTGGCAGATCCCCGATGATGCCGTTGATATAATCGGCCGGGCCAGGGAATGCGAAACTGATTGCTGCCGGCTCCCCGTCGATCCGGCTGATCGCCTCATTGAACCCGAACACAATGACCTTCAGGCATTGCTGCAGATCGTCGGGATAAGCGGGAAGTTCAATAGGCTGGATAATTTCGATGTTGTCACGGATAGCAGAAAAGACGAAGTTGGTGCCACCGGCATCGAGTGTCAGTACGGTTTGCAACTTATCGTGTGGCATGATTATCTTTTTTTGGTATGAAAATCAGTATTATTACAAGGGAGATAGCCAGAATGGCAAGGGAGGCGGCAATACCCCAAAGATCGTTGACCATCCCCAGCAGCGGCAATATCACCGCCCCGCCGGAGACTCCCATGATCATCAGTGCCGATACCTCATTGGATCGATCAGGCTTTTCGTTCAATGCAAAGGAGAAAATGATGGAAAAGAGATTGGCGCAGGCCAGCCCGATGATGAAGATGGCCGACAGGAGAATCCACCCTTCGGTTGCAACCGTCAGGGGCACAAACGCTGCAATGGCCAACAGCAGGGATACCTTCAGAAACCGTATTGGCGAGACCTTGAGCAGCAGGAATGAGCCCACGAGTGTTCCCGCGATCTTCGCTAAGAAATAGAGGCTGCTGGCCAGTCCGGCACGGTTCAGCTCCAGACCTGCCCTCTTCATCATCAATTCAGGTGCGGTGGTGTTGATTCCCACATCGAGACCGACAATCAGGATAATGGAGAGAAAAGCGAGAAAGAGGGGTCTCTCCTTCAATAACCCCAGCACCGAACTGAAAGAGGTGCGGGAAGTTCCCAGGTTGGTATCACCAACAGTATCGGTAGAGCCAGAGAGGGCTAGAAAGAGGATGGGCAGCAGGGTGACGATGGCAAGCAGCGGAAAAGCCAGCTTCCAGTCGCCCCAGGCAGTAACCATCCCCCCAGCGATAATCGGTCCCAATAGAGAGGAGATCGACTTAACAAACTGCCCCGCGGTCAGGATACTCGCGGTCTTCTCGCGGTTGAAAAGCGATGCCACGAGGGGATTCAACGAGACCTGCAGCAGGGTGTTGCTGATACCCAACAGCGAGAAGCCGACCAGAACCCAGACAAAGCGGTAGGCCACGAAGGGAATGAGAAGTGCCACGGCAGTGATGATCAGGGCCAGCAGTACGCTCTTCTGCTTGCCGATCCGTCCCATCAGAATACCTGCGGGGATCGAGAAGAGGGCAAACCAGATAAAGACCATCATGGGAATGGTATTGGAGAGTGTGGCCGACAGCCCGAAATCGCTCTTGACGTAGTTGGTGGCGATGCCCACTATATCGACAAAACCCATGATGAAAAAGCCTGAAAAAACGGCTACTTTGGAGAACCATCCGATCTGTTTATCGTTTTCCATACGGTTGCTATTAATATCGTACAGTTGCCTTGACGGTCATGCATGTTTTCCCTTCCGACTTTCCGTACGGACGGATCCGGTACTCCTTCACCGCAGCCGGAATAATAAAGGTTTCCGCATAGTGTACCAGGTAGGGCTCAAAATCTCCAGTGGGGGATTCAACCACCACTTCGTCGCCTTCTACCAGGCAGAGCACGTTGACCGAATTGCCGGTATGGTGTGTCACTGGTTTCTCGAAGGTGTGCCTGCGGGTCTCGATAAACTGGTTCTCGTGCAGCCCGGTCTTCTCCTCCTTCCAGCCATCGCCGGTGGCAACCTCCTGGAAGCAGTTGACCAGCTCTCGTTTTATAAATTCGGTATCCCGTTGCCAGTTGATCACCTTCTCGCCGCGATCGATATTGATCGGTCTCGGTTTGCCGTCAAGTCCCAGACGTCCCCAATCCCACAACTTGAAGGTGTAGAGATTGGGGGTAGCGCTGATCTCAAGTACCACTGTATCCTTACCCGAGCAGTGGATTGTGCCCGAGGGGATCAGGAAATGGTCATGCTTCTTCGCTGGAACGATGTTCACATACTTCTCCGCGTCGAACGTCGTCCCCTCCTGCTGAGCCTTGCGGAGGTCGCCAATCATTGCTTCGGGATCGATGCCGCTCTTCACACCCAGATAAACCGTTGAATCCTCACGGGCATCGACAATGTAATAGCTCTCCTCTTGTGTATAGTGCAGACCGAAGTTCTCCCTGGCAAACTCAATGTGAGGGTGCACCTGGAGACTCAGGTTGCCTCCGTCGATGGTATCGAGAAAATCGAAACGGATGGGAAAATCCTTTCCGAATCTTGCCTCCACCGGTTCACCGAGCAGCTCTCTACTTTTGGTGTAGACCAGGTTGACCGACGGCATCTCGAAGATCTCACCGTCGATCTGCAGCAGCAGGCTGTTCTCCTCAGGCACGCAGTCGAAACACCAGCCATAATTCGCCACCGAACGGTCGAGACCACAAACCTCCTTCATCCACTGTCCACCCCACGGTGCCGGATCAAAGAAAGGTACCACGCGGAAAGGTATCCGGCAGATCTTCTCCATGGCAGCATGGAAAGTCTTCTTGTCGATCAGTTTCGGTTCAGACACCGTATCCAGCCAGTAATCCACCCGCGAATACAACCCTTTCTTATGTTTGTCCAGGACCCTCCAGTCAATGAAAAGCCCCCTCTTATACTGAATGGAAAAGGGGACTTTGCTGTCATCAACACCCAGGCCGTTCACCTGCTGCCTGCGCATCCGCTGCTGAATCTCCCAGCGTGGCATGTCGGCATAGATCAACAGGTCGGGATCTGCCACCAAGGTAGCCCCGGCACCGAACAGAATCACGTTCCCGTTCTCTCTGGCTTCGGCAATACGTTTCTTTATCTCCGACAGCTTTTCCCGGTCGAAATAGTCGGCAATGGAAAGATTACTCATATAACCGAAAAGAGCATCATCGGTCATAAAAGTGGATGTCATCTCCTCAACGGCCTCCTTCGACTTGAACAGGTCGCGCGTATCTACAAAAAGCTGATGCGGCAACTCTCTCATTGTCGACATCACCTCCTGGTAGTGTATGCCGGTGTAGCACTCAATGGCAATTATGTTTTCCCGGCCTTCTCTTTTGATTTCCTGAAGAATAGCAGGCCAACCTTTTTTCAATACTCCCCCTTCAATGACCGTTGAGGGGAATTTCTGATATGTACTCATTATAAAATCAATTTGTATAATCTTTTAACAGTTTGTTCATACATATTGCGCAAAGATACGAGATGAAATTTTAATTACAAATATTGTCTTGATTTTTTTTATATAATTGTTGGTTAATTAACGTAAATTGGTCACAGTAGCTATCCTATCTGGTTTCTCAACCGTAACATACTGATTCATTGATTATATAATCATATCTGTTTTCTGGCGGCGAATGGAGCAATACTATTTTAGAAAGCTACATTTTATCACAAATGGTGCAACTTTTTACAATATGTACCAACATAATTGCAGAAAAATTTATCAAATTGTCTAAAATTATTAGAACATATTAATTTTTATTCCTAATTTTACGTTAAATTTTCGGGTCGGGCAGCAATACCCTCATTGAGCATTGATCGCCCGCCCCATTATCATTTAACTGAAAAATGAAACCATATGATTGACAAGGAGAGCAGCATCCCGCTTCACAAACAAGCTGAATTCTACTTGCGCCGGCTGATCGAGATGGACAAGTACAAGAACGGAAAGATGATTCCCAACGAGATTGAATTGTCCAGACAAATGAACATATCGCGAAATACACTTCGACAGGCAATCAACAAGCTTGTACACGAAGGGCTGTTGATCCGCAAGCGGGGGATAGGCACATATGTCGCCATGGGCAAGTTTTCGAGCGAGGCGACCAACTGGTTAAGCTTCTCTCAAGAGATGAGGCTGTTGGGAATAGAGGTTGAGAACTTCGAACTGCATATCTACCGCCAACGTCCCACAAACGAAGCCAAACTCTTTTTCAACATCAACGACGATGAGACAAAAGTGCTTCGGATCGAGCGGCTGAGGGGCAAGGTCGATTTTCCCTTTGTCTATTTCGCATCGGAGTTTAATCCCGAGATTCCCCTTACCGGCAATGAGAACTTCAACCTTCCTCTCTACGATATCTTGCGGGATGAATTCAACATCATCGTAAAGAGTTCGCGCGAGGAGATCAGTGCCGTCCCGGCCGGCCATTTCCTGGCAGAGAAGCTGGATATGGAATTGGGTGAGCCGGTCCTCGTAAGGAAAAGGCTGGTGAGTGACATCGAGGGGAGACCGGTGGAGTACAATATCGGTTGGTACCGGGGTGACTCATTTACCTACAAGATTGAATGTAACCGGAAAGAGGATTATCAATCGCCCTAATAAACCGCCCTTGCCGTTCGGGAAATATAAAATAAAATATTAACTTTATCGCCATTTGCTGCAGAATCGTGATGACCGGACCGCATCTCCGGTCACCAGAGGCTGTGCAACCGAAGAAACAGAAACAATAAACTGAGATCCATGAAACTGAAGAAAAGCTTACCGATGCTGGCACTGCTGTTTCTGACCGGCGGGGCCATGAGTGCACAAAACCGACTGATTATCGAAGTCGACAAAGAGAGCAACACCATCAGCCGGCATATCTACGGCCATTTTTCCGAACATCTCGGACGCTGCATCTATGGCGGCTACTGGGTAGGTGAAGACTCCCCCACCCCAAACACCCGCGGCATTCGCAACGACGTGGTGGAGGCACTGAAAGAGATAGAGATCCCCAACCTGCGTTGGCCCGGGGGATGCTTCGCCGATGAGTACCACTGGATGGATGGCATTGGTCCCCGCGATAAACGGCCCAAGATGATCAACACCCACTGGGGAGGGGTGGTGGAGGATAACAGCTTCGGCACGCATGAGTTTCTCGACCTGTGCGAACAGTTGGGCGCTGAGCCCTATATCAGCGCCAATGTGGGCAGCGGCACCGTGGAGGAGATGTCGAAATGGGTGGAGTATGTCACCTTCGACGGCGAGAGCCCGATGGCCAACCTGCGCCGTCAGAACGGGCGCAACAAGCCCTGGAAAGTAAGGTTCTGGGGTATTGGCAACGAGAGCTGGGGCTGCGGTGGGAACATGGAGCCCGACTACTACGCCAATCTATTCCGCCACTATGCTACCTTTGCCAGGAACTACGGCGACAACCGGGTGTACAAGATTGCCTGTGGTGCCAACGGTGGTGATTACAACTGGACCGAAACGGTAATGAGGCAGGCCGGACGGCACATGCATGGTCTCTCGCTCCACTACTACACAGTTCCGAAGGATTGGAACGACAAGGGATCGGCCACCAGTTTTGATGAAGCTGAATATTTCACCACCATCCAGAAGACCCTCTATATGGATGAGCTGATTACCAGGCACGGTGCCATCATGGACCGTTTTGACCCGCAAAAGCGGGTGGGATTGATTATCGATGAATGGGGAACTTGGTACAATGTGGAGCCGGGAACCAATCCCGGATTCCTCTATCAGCAGAACTCGCTGCGCGATGCCATAGTGGCAGGGATCAACCTCAACATCTTCAACAACCATAGCGACCGTGTACAGATGGCCAACCTGGCCCAGACAGTAAACGTGTTGCAGTCGGTCATCCTCACCGATGGGGAGAAGATGTTACGTACCCCCACCTACTGGGTCTATTACCTCTACAAGGCACACCAGGATGCCACCCGCCTGCCCGTCTCGTTAACCTGCAACAAATATCGCCTGGGGAAAAGGGAGATCGACGCGGTAAGCGTCTCTGCCTCGAAGGATAGGAACGGCAAGATCCATGTCACGCTGGTCAATGCCGATCCCAACAACGAACAGCAGATCAGCGCCCAGCTGATCGGAGCAGCGGTGAAACGGGTAACCGGTCAACTGCTCACTTCGGCCAAGATCAACGATTACAACACTTTCGATCATCCGGATAAAGTAAAGGTGACCAACTTCAAGGGGGCATCCCTGAAAAACGGCAACCTCTCGGTTGTACTCCCCACCAAATCGGTCGTCATGCTCGAATTAGAATAAGTCAATCAATGCGTATGAGTAAATATGTTATCGGACTGGATTACGGCACGGACTCATGCCGTGCCATCATCGTAGATGCTGCCAACGGAAAGGAGATAGCCTCCGCAGTGAAATACTATCCCCGCTGGATGAAGGGTTACTATTGCGATCCGCACACCAACCGCTACCGGCAACATCCCCTCGACTACATCGAAGTACTGGAGGAGAGCATCCGGGAGGCACTCTCCAGATCGCCTGAAGGAACTGCAGAGCGGATTGTGGGCATAGGGGTCGACACCACCGGCTCCACGCCGGTACTGACCGACCGCCAAGGCACCCCCCTGGCACTTCTTCCGCAGTTTGCAGAGAATCCCAATGCCATGTTCGTTCTCTGGAAAGATCACACCGCAGTGAAGGAGGCCGGAGAGATCAACAGGCTGGCAAAAGAGTGGGAAACCGATTACACCGCCTATGAAGGCGGAATCTACTCCTCCGAATGGGTCTGGGCCAAGATGCTCCATATGCTTCGCGAAGATGAACAACTGCATCACGTAGCCTACTCCTGGGTAGAACACTGCGACTGGATTCCGGGACTGCTTACCGGCAACACCATGCCGGAAACCATGCTTCGTAGCCGTTGTGCCGCAGGTCACAAGGCGATGTGGCACGAGAGCTGGGAGGGACTCCCATCGGAAAAGTTCCTTACCACCCTCGATCCGCTGCTGACCAGTTTCCGTCAGCATCTCTACCGCAAGACATACCCGAGTGACACCCGTGTTGGATATCTCACCGAAGAGTGGGCCCGCAAGCTGGGACTTACCACCAACGTTGCCGTGGCTGTCGGGGCCCTGGATAGCCACATGGGCGCGGTGGGGGTGGAGATCAAACCGGGCGATTTTGTAAGGGTGATCGGTACCTCTACCTGCGACATCATGGCCGTTCCTTACGAGGAGATGGGCAACCGGCTTATACCGGGCATCTGCGGTCAGGTAGACGGATCGGTCATCCCCGGGATGATCGGACTGGAAGCGGGGCAGTCGGGTTTCGGCGATATCTACGCCTGGTTCAAACGGTTGCTGGAGTGGCCAATTCGCAACATCATCGCCAAAAGCGAACTGATTAATCCCGAAACGAGGGAGAGACTGATCGAAGAGGTATCCACAGCCATCATTCCGGAGCTGACCAGAGAGGCAGAGAAGGTGCCAGCAGGTGAAAGTACCATCCTGGCCACCGACTGGATGAACGGACGTCGCACTCCCGATGCCAACCAGCTCCTTAAAGGTTCACTCACGGGATTAACGCTGGGCAGCTCGGCTCCCCTGATTTTCCGGGCACTGGTGGAGGCCACCGCTTTCGGCTCAAAGGCGATTGTTGACCGACTCCTGGAGAACGGCATCGAGATCAAGCAGGTTATCGGTATCGGCGGCATCTCATTGAAATCACCCTTTGTGATGCAGACGATGGCCGATGTGCTGGGCATGTCGATCAAGGTTGCCCGCACAGAGCAGTCGTGCGCCTTTGGCAGTGCCATGTTCGGGGCAGTGGCTGCAGGTCTCTACCGGAAAGTGGAAGAGGCACAACAGGCTATGGGACAGGGATTTGTTACTACCTACCACCCCAATGAGCGGAATCATCAGCTCTATAGCGAGCTTTACAGAAAATACCAGCGACTGGGCAAGTTTACCGAAGAGGAGTTACGTCAATCCTGACAGGATAGAACAGGGTTAAAAGAGATGCAGCCAGGCGTCACGAGATGTGCGGCCTGGCTGCTGCATTAGCCAGTGAACTGTGTTGGATTCGAACCAACGACCTCTGCCCTGTCAAGGCAGCGCTCTAAACCAGCTGAGCTAACAATTCGGATATACAAAAGTATAACAAATCCTTCAAATAACCAAACGAAATTTCGGTTTGGCAGAGTCAAGCAGCAAGTGCAATTTACATTAATTGTTTGTAAAACTCAACTTTGGGTGTGTTAAAGTCCAATTTTTTCCTCGGTCTTTCATTCAGCCTGTGCTGTATCCGCTTCAATCTGTCGGGTGGATAGTCCTTGAAGGACGCCCCCTTGGGGATGTATTGCCGGATGAGCTTGTTCGCGTTTTCGATCGATCCTTTTTGCCATGCCAAATAGGGGTCGGTGAAGTACACCGGGGCTTCCAGCATCTCCGTGATCCGTTCGTG
>ENA-UOYA01001995-UOYA01001995.1-activated-sludge-metagenome-genome-assembly--contig:-NODE-1995-length-20401-cov-10.087044_pt1 | contig 20401 bp, 15 predicted proteins | sample MGYA00238163_ERZ764804 | MGnify/ENA primary metagenome ERZ764804 (study PRJEB28919, sample SAMN05720223) | activated sludge metagenome | isolation source: Anaerobic digester | place: Hong Kong... | reverse complement strand
GTCCGATCTATCGCAATTAGTAGCTCAACAATTGGAGTTACAATCAGGCATGAGGGTAGTGGATGCCTGTGCTGGTGCTGGAGGTAAAACGCTTCAAATAGCTGCATTGATGCAAAACAAAGGTCAAATCATAGCTTTAGATAAAGAAGAATACAAATTAAATGAGTTGAAAAAAAGAGCTTTGAGAGCTGGTGCTAATAACATCATAATTAAACCAATAGAAAGTTCTAAAACAATTAAGCGATTGTATGAAAGTGCCGATAGATTGCTCTTGGATGTGCCATGTTCTGGATTGGGCGTTTTGAGAAGAAACCCCGATGCTAAATGGAAATTGAAACCAGAATTTATTAATACCATTAGAATTACTCAAGCTGATATACTTCAAAATTATAGTAAAATACTAAAAAAAGGTGGCAAAATGGTGTATGCTACTTGTAGTATCATGCCCACTGAAAATGAAGTTCAAGTTCAACAATTTTTAGCTTCTAATCCTAATTTCAATTTACTAAAAGAGATTAAAACTAATCCGTTAATGGATGATTTGGATGGGTTTTATATGGCAACATTAATTAGAAATGATTGAGATATTAAGGGAAAAAATAAAATTGCCCTTACCCGGCATTACAGCTCAATATAAAATGGCAGGTGCTTTTAGAAAAAAAATGGAACCACCAATGGATGTTATTCCATCAGCAGTAATGATTTTGCTATTTCCTTTCAAAAATTCATATCATTTTTTACTAATCGAACGAACTTCTAATAATCCAAACGATCGGCATAGCGGGCAGATAAGTTTCCCTGGTGGCAGAAGAGATCCTGAAGATGCTGATTTTCAAGCTACTGCGTTAAGAGAATTGCAAGAAGAACTCGGTATCAACCCTAATCATATTGAGATTATCGGAAATTTGACACAACTTTATATTCCAGTTAGCAATTATATTGTTCATCCATATATTGGATTTACAGAAAGTAATTTTCAAATTGTTCCTCAGCTCTCAGAAGTAAAATCAGTGATTTCAGTACCTTTGCTATCCATATTCGACGATCAGAACATCAAATCAACGACCATTGAATATCAGAATGGGGTTCGACTCACCAATGTTCCATATTTCGAATTGGGCGGAAAAGTAGTTTGGGGAGCTACTGCCATGATATTGAGTGAATTACGAGATTTATTATCTTGAAGTGCTTTGCACTCCATTGCAAAAAAGAAATGAGATTCCTGTTGTCCACCATTTAGAGCTTAACGAAGTATTCGTTCCGTTCAAGTTTTTATTAAAATCAGTAAAATCAGTTGAGTGCCATGGCATTTGGAAAAATGGCTTGATGGATATGCTCAAAACATTATTTGCAGGAACGTCAAAAACTAGAAAAATTTGACTACTTGTATTGACTTTATTGAGAAATGTATTGCTGTTTTTGTCAGTTTGCAATTTGTTTTTAATTCGAATGGTGTTAAAATCGAAGGTAGCTCCAATCCCAAACCAACTATTTAGATATCCTGTGGCACCGATAAACCAACTATTGTAGTTAGAAATTAATTTTTGAGATAAAGTGCCATCATTTGCCTGACGATAAAGTGCTTTGTTAGTATTCAATCGCATCAAGAAACCACCTTGTAAAGCAAAATTTTCCCATTTATACCGCAAGCCCATCTCCAAACCATGCAAATAGGTTGGTGTCTTAAATCCGCTTTTCAATGTGTCGTTGTGATCAGAATTGAAGGTTTGGATAGCAGTTTTTAAAGATTCATTTTTATATAAAACACTACTATATCCCATTGTAAAATTGAACTGAGCATTCATATTTTGAATAGAAACAATTAGAATAAATAGTTGTATGCTTCTTTTTAATTTGTTCATAATGAAAAATTAGTGAACAAAGATACGTATCAAAATGGTCAATAATAAGTAAAACTTAGATTAGCTTTTGGGAATATTACTCAATTTCTAAAAAAATAATTCACCAATCTATTATTTTTGAGCAAATTATAATGAAATAAAAATGGCAAAGAAAAGTCAAATACTGAAAACAACGAAACCAGTAGTAAAAAATAGTGAAGTTGCCCACAATGAAGAGCGTAAACCAATTCCACCATCTGATTTTTGGAAAAAATATATCCCTGCATTTGTCATTTTTGCAGTATTGATTGCTATTTTGTATGGAGCTTCTTTGAAATATGGATATGTTTTGGATGACTCGATAGTGGTGTCTGAAAATAAATATGTGAAGAAAGGTTTTGGTGGTATCAAAGATATTCTTGGCACAGAGAGTATGCAAGGTTATTTTGGCGAGAAAAAAGAATTATTAGAAGGAGCGAGATACCGACCTTTATCCATCGTTACCTTTGCTATTGAATATCAATTCTTTGGTAACAAGCCGTTTATAGGGCATCTTGGGAATTTAATATTTTATCTGCTCACTTCGATTGTTCTTTTTAGAGTTCTGCTTCAACTTTTCCCTATGAAAACCGACCAAAAATGGTTTGCTTCTATTCCGTTTATCGCTACTTTGCTCTTCGTATTGCATCCATTGCATACCGAAGTGGTTGCAAATATCAAAGGTAGAGATGAAATTTTGACAATGCTCGGGGCTTTCATCGCTACCTATTATGTGATCAAACACAATGATTATGGCGGAGGTAAATATAGATGGTTTGCCGGTATCAGTTTTTTTCTCGCTTTATTGGCAAAAGAAAATGCAATAACATTCTTAGCCGTTGTGCCACTAACTTTATATTTTTTCAGAAATGCCTCATTTAGCAAAATGTTCTATGAAACTATTCCATTACTCATCGCAACTTTCTTTTATATTTTGTTGCGATATTCCATAATCGGCTATCTACTGAGCAATGGCAAACCAGTTCTGGATATAATGAACAACCCATTTGCGGATATGACACTAAGTGGAAGATTGGCGACCATTTTCTATACCTTGCTTTTGTATTTGAAATTAATGATCTACCCTCACCCCTTAACGCATGATTATTATCCTTATCAAATACCGAAAATGACTTGGTCCGATATGGCATCCGTTGTTTCACTACTAATTTATATTGCATTGGGAATCATAGCTTTATTAGGGTTGAAGAAAAAAACAATTTGGTCTTATGCGATTTTATTTTATTTAATCACTTTATCCATAGTTTCAAACCTTTTCGTCTCTGTAGGAACGTTCATGAACGAAAGATTTATTTTCATTTCCTCAGTTGCATTTTGTTTGTTGATGGCATGGCTTCTAGTAGAAAAAATTCCAAATTGGTGGAAATCTGCTCCAAAAGTGGCTGGAATGTCTCTATCTTCTATATTGATATTGAGCATTTTTTCATTAGGTTTCGCAGCAAAAACATTTACTAGAGTGCCAGTTTGGGAAAATGCTTTGACTTTGAATACTGCCGCAGTCACCGTATCACCCAATAGTGCAAGAGCCAACTTATTCATGGGGACAGCTCTATTCGAAGAATATAAATTGGAGAAAAACCCAGAGAAACAAAAGGCTATTATCTACAAAAGTGGTTATCATGTGAAAAGAGCGACCGAAATTTTGCCCAACTACGGTTCAGCTTTGCACATGTATAGTGGAATATTGGCTGAATATTACAAATTCGACAATAATGCCGATAGCCTTTTGAATGGTTTTGAAAAACTATTAATGAAAAGGAATTTACTCACCATCACAGATAAGAAAAATGGAGCTGTCTATATTGATCAGTACTTAGATTATTTAGTGGGTAAGCCAAATTTCATTGCCAAAATGCCTGGATTCTATCACCGAGTGGTGCAAAACTTTATTGCTCAAAAAGATATAGTGAATGCCAAAAGGTATTTGAATAAAGCCATAGCCATTTTCCCTACCGACCCGAATTTGATTCAAGATAGAATGCAAATTGGGCAATGAAAATAGAGATCATTGAACTACAACACATTGCTTTGCAGGTGAAGCATGTGGAGGAAAGTATCGCTTTCTACAAAGATATTTTAAGGCTAGAGCAATTGCCTCGCCCTGCTTTCAATTTTTTGGGTGCTTGGTTCAGGCTTGGCAATCATCAGGAATTGCATTTAATAGAAGGAAGGGTGAAAGATGTGGAAAGCTCGAATCATAGCAATCATTTTGCTTTGAAAGTTGCAGATATTATTCATACAGAGCAATTTCTTCAACTAAAAAATATACCCATGATGGGACCCAAAAAGCGACCTGACGGAGCTTGGCAAATATTCATCAAAGATATAGATGGGCATACCATAGAATTTTTTCAAGAAGAAGATGGAGGCAAACAATAAGCTCTATACCACCCAATTCTGGTTGCTTTGTCTGAGTAATTTCTTCTTTGCCATTAGCTTCAATATGATGATCCCAGAGCTACCCTCCTATCTGACAGCTATGGGTGGTGGCGACAAGAAAGGGTGGATCATTGGCTTATTCACTATCACAGCCTGCATCTCTCGACCCTTTAGTGGCAAACTTGCAGACACCATTGGAAGAGTGCCAGTTATGGTCATTGGCTCTATGGCTTGTCTTGTTTGCAGCGTTTCCTATCCTTTTATGACCTTCGTCAGTGGCTTTATGATGCTCCGATTTTTACATGGTTTTTCCACAGGCTTCAAGCCCACTGGCACCTCTGCTTATGTGTCAGACATCGTCACGCCCCTCCGTAGAGGCGAAGCGATGGGAGTGGTGGGGATGAGTTCGAATATAGGAATGTCATTTGCCCCAACAATAGGGAGTTATATCACCTCGGTCAGCAACATGAACATCATGTTTTATAGTGCAGCTTTTTTTGCATTGCTTTCAGTAGTGATTTTGTATGGCATGAAAGAAACATTGGCAAATCCACAACCATTCAAATGGAAGTATCTAAAAATTTCGAGTAATGAAATATTCGACCCCAAGGTGATACCAGCAGCTATTGTCATGCTTTTGCCCTACCTCAGCTTCGGAGCTATGCTCACCTTAGTGCCAGACCTGAGTGAGCATATCGGTATGCACAACAAGGGTTTGTTTTTCTCAATCGCTACTTTTAGTTCGCTCATCACCCGATTTGTCGGTGGAAAAGTGTCCGATAAGTATGGAAGAATAGTAGTTTTGAAATTTTCGATAGTGCTCATCGCATTGGCTCAGCTCATCATGGCTTTTGCCAACACCCCTTTTTTGCTCATCATGGGAGCAATAGTGATGGGGCTTGGGTTAGGGACATTTTCGCCAGCCATCATGGCATGGACAATAGACCTTTGCGATGAGGAGCATAGGGGCAAAGCCATCGCTACGGTATATATCGCTCTAGAAATCGGGATTGGCTCGGGAGCATTTTTATCTGCCTGGATGTATGGCAACAATCCCAACAACTTTTATATCACCTTTCTGTTGCTAGCCACCTTCGCAATATTAGCAAATGTTTTTTTGTGGGTTTGGGGAAAGAAAAGAATTGCTTAATGGAGATTGTTATTCTATCACCACCAACTTATTAGATTTTAGAGTTTTATTATTAAATCTTTGATGAATGATATAAATACCACTATTTAATTTATGGTCATCTATAATAGTGTTTGTTGAAAAGGGCTGAATTATTTTATTATAAAGAATTTGTCCAGTCATATTTAATATTTGTAAATGAGTTGGCTCATCTACTTCAGTTAGATTCCTCACCTCAAAACTCCCCTGCGATGGATTTGGTACAATCTCTAGAGCATCATTTTCTAGGAAAGGGTTGAGCCAACCGACCTCAGTTATCGTATCACAATCATTTTCATAGATAGTACCTAATCTGTAGTTTGGAAAATAGGGCAAAGATTTATTGATACCAGTTCTTATATAAATAGCATGTTGTCGGACATCACAAGCCACCCCTTTTTCATTGGGTTTGTTAATATAGGATAAATATTTATTGTATTGGGGGGCATTGATATATAGTTTGCAATCAGGACCTTGTTGCATTTGCCAAAAGTAGGATCTTTTTTTAGTTTTAGTAGTATCGTAAGATGGGTCAATAAATCCATCATACACGGCAACAAGTTCTCTTGAAGCATCTATATCAGCTGCATAAGTATCGTATTGCCATATCTTATCTAATTGAGTAACATACAGAAATCTGGAATTAGGGGAAAAGGCACAACCTCCATACCGATTTGTATCGGGCAAGTTGAATTTTCGGTAATTACTTAGTGTGCCAGTTGCTCTGTCAAAGTCGAATAAACTAACATAAGTTTCTACAAAATTGTATAAGGCATATTTTGTTCCATCTGGAGAGAAATTGCATTGTAGAGTACCAGTTAATAAATCCCCAATTTTTTGCTTTACAACTTCACTACATCCTTCTTTTGTGATTTTAAGAATATTGTAGGTGTTTTTAGTATTAGATCCTGAATCATCTGGCAATATAATCCACCAATCCTTATTATTCTGATGTTTAGTCGCTACCATTGAATTAAAACTTAAAGTATCCCTTAAGAGTGTCTTATTTTTATCGGTTACTTTCCATTGGTTTTTTATTCTACTAATTTCGGTTTTTCGAACTTCAAATGTATAATATTTAACTCCTTTTATTGGGTCAGATATACCTTCACCAAATAGATGAAATAAATTGATAATGCTATCTTCGTTATTGGGTTGAGGGATAAACATAGCGCTTTGGGGTCCTCTTGCATAGCCATATCCCTGCAAACAATCTCCCCAACCATTGCTTCCATAATTGATACTATCTCCACCAGGTATAATTTGATGGTTTCCATCCATAATAACGCAGCCATTGCTGTAAAGTAATAAATTGCCTTTTCGATCGGAATATGAGGCATTCATTACATACATAGTAGCTCCACCTGTTTGGTAAGTTATGTTAGGCTCAGGATTGAATTTCATTTGCATTACGGTATCTCCTTTTTGCCCTAAATAAACATTGAAAAGCCAAGTATTATCATGCTTCATTTGGGCAAAAATATTTGTAAATGTCAATATAAAAAGGGGAAAAAGAAATTGCTTCATAACGCAATGTTTTTTAATGTGATATCATATTATTTTTGGAAACAACTTAGATAGTTAGTCCTTTAGGTTCTTATATAATACAATAGAAAAAGAATAAAGCAAATTTAGTGTTTTGCAATTGCAAAAGCAATTAATTCTTTCTAAACTTTAATTTATTAAAAATAGAAGTTATGTATTCAAATAAGTTTTAATTGATTATATTTGACTACCGTCATCCAATATTTTTGTACCGTCAGGCATAAATGTAGCGTTGGCGAATAATATTATCACTTTGGCGAATATAGTTGGAGCGTTGGCGACTAATATTTTCCTATTGGCAGATATAATTGAAGCGTTGGCGGGTAGTGTTTTTTTGATGGCGGATATAATTGAAGCGTTGGAGGATAATAATATCCAGTTGGCAGATAAAGTTGAGGCGATGGCGGTTAATATTTTCCTGTTGGCAGGTATAGTTGAGACGACGGCGGATAATATTCTTGCATCGACAAGTATAGATGAGGCATTGGCAGAGATAATGTAAAGTTGCTCAACATAATTATTTCAAATCCAATCCCATTTACCAGAGGTTTTCATATATTCTTCGATGATGAGGGCGGCTGCAATTTTGTCCACCAACTTCCTATTTTTTTGTTCCTGTTTTTTGTAGCCATAGTTCTGGATGATATGCTTGGCTTGTAGGCTGCTGTACATCTCGTCTTGCAAAACAACTTTTACATTCGGATAGAGTTGCTGAAGTTTTTGGGCAAGCTCATGCACTTTCGGAGTCAGAAAAGTAGGATTGCCATCCTTGTGTTTGGGTTCGCCGATGACAATAGTTTCCACCTCTTGCTCTTGCATATATTTTTTCACATATTCTATTACATCCTTAGAATCAATCGTTTCGATGCCCGATGCGATGATTTGCATACTGTCAGTTGCCGCCAACCCAGTTTTTTTTAGTCCATAATCTATTCCGAATACCCTTGCCATTTAGCACTTTTTATTTGGATGAATGAACAAAGGTAGGGCATTGTTTTGTCTATTGTTTCTTAAATTGTACTTCCAGTCGCAACATTTTCATTAATATTGTAAAAAAATTTATGAGAGCCATTTTCTGTTTTTCATTATTTCTATTCACCACCTCCCTTTTTGCAATGAAAAGCGATTCCACAGAAGCCCAGATTCTGAAAGTCGTCCAACAACTTTTCGAAGGGATGAGATTGGCGGATAGCAATTTGGTGTTGCCCCTATTCGAGCCAGATGCCACCATGGGAACCATCATAGAGGGTAGGAATGGCGAAACGATAATGCGAAAAGGAGAAAAAGCCAGCGATTTTATAGCAATAGTCGGGAAACCCAGAAAAGACCTTTGGGACGAACAAATCTTAAGTTATGACATCAAGGTGGATGATCGGTTTGCAACTGTGTGGGCACCATATCAGTTTTATCTCAATGGTGTTTTTCAGCATTGTGGAGTGAATCACTTCGAGCTTATTCAAAAAGAGGGCAATTGGAGGATCATCACTATCAACGACACCCGAAGGAAAAAGCCTTGCGAAGAATCGCCAACCGTTGCTATTAATGCTTTGATGAATGCTTGGCACAAAGCCGCTGCTGTGGCGGATGAAGATCAGTTTTTTGGAAGCATGACGCCAGATGCCTACTATATTGGCACAGATGCCTCCGAAAGATGGCAACGAGATGAACTAAAATCTTGGTCTAAGAAATATTTTGACCGCGACACAGCTTGGGCTTTCACCCCAATCAAAAGAGCTGTTTTTTTCTCTAAAGATGGCAACACAGCTTGGTTCGACGAAACTTTGGATACCTGGATGGGCGTTTGCAGAGGCTCTGGCATCGTGGTTCGCACCAAAGAGGGTTGGAAAATTAATCAATATGTGTTATCCGTTTGCGTTGCGAACGACGACATTAACAAATATTTAGATATTATTCATAAACCAAGAAAATAGAATTGCCGTTTAAATGTGGAAATTACAAATTGATTAATTTTTTTGGTTTTATTAACTTGAATTAGTTTGACTAACATTTGATTACATTTGTGCCTGATATTATTCAAGTATTAAAATTAGAAAATTGATATAATTTTATTATTACCCAAATTATTATAAAATATTATTCAACAACAAATTATGGAGTTTCTTAAAAAGAATTTACCCTGGATCGTAAGGATTATTATTAGCATTTTATTCATAGTGTCGGCAGTAGCCAAGATGTTTCCAATATGGGCATTCGAAAAACAATTGGTGGACTTAGGGTTGATGAATTGGTGTTGGTCACACTATTTTTCGAGAGCAATCATTGGCTTAGAGTTAGCTATCGGAATTGGCATTTTGCAACCGCACTTTCTTAAGCGGATTGTCATTCCTGTCACAGCACTATTGCTTGCTGCATTTTGTGTGCATTTATCTATCGAAATGTACAAACATGGGGCGATGAATGGCAATTGTGGTTGTTTCGGGCAACTTATCCCGATGACTCCATTAGAAGCTTTTTTCAAAAACATAATCACTTTACTACTTCTTTGGTATGTATATCGCAAAGTGACGGATCATGAAGTGACGCCTAATCGATTTTCAAACTTATTACTCATTTATGCCTTGAGTGCATTATTGATGTTCGCTGCATTCCCTTTCAGTCCATGTGAGGACGAATCAAAAACATCAGATGTTCCAAAAATAAGTATGGATACTACTGCCGTAGAAACACCAGTTATTGAAGAAAAAATAGATACATCTGCCAAATTAGTGGAAACAAAAAAAGGTAAAATCGACACTGCTCAAATCGCCAAACCAGAGCCTGAGCCTAATAAAGTCGTTTCAAAATATGCTTCTTTCAACACTTTTAGTGGTAAAAAAGTAAATTTGGATAAAGGCAAAAAAATACTTTGTTTCTTTGTGCCTGGCTGCGACCATTGCCAAGAAGCAGCAAAAGAATTAGCTCAATTATCCAAGAAACCTGGTTTCCCAGAAGTAAATATTATTTTCATGGATGAAGAAGCTGAAAAGATACCAGAATTTTTCAAAAAATCGAATAGCAATTTCCCATATACTATTTTAGGAGTTGTCGAGTTTTGGAAACTAATGGGGAATGGGGCAAATACTCCTGGTGTCATCTATCTGTGGAATGGAAATGTCTTGAAATATTATGAAGGGACTGAAGGAAATAAATTCAATCCTAAGGATCTGACTAAGTTGATTGATAGTAAAAAATTCTAATTTGGTAGAATTCAAAATTAAATTTTATTATTCTATTGGATAGATTGGTATCTTTGAGCCATTCAATTATTCATAATGAACAGTCAGTTTTATTCATTAAAAGTTTCAAAAATAAAATCTGAAACTAATGACGCCTTATCTATATCTTTCGAAATTCCGAAGGAACTAAAAGATATATTTCAATATATTGCAGGACAGTATATTACAATAAAAATGGATTTCAATGGCAAGGAAGAGCGAAGAGCCTATTCAATGTCGAGTTGCCCAGAAGATAAGGATTTCACTATAACTGTCAAGAAAGTAAATGGTGGCTTGTTATCAACTTATTTCCATGATAAATTAAAAGTTGGTGATCAATTAGAGGTGATGCCACCGACAGGCAGGTTTGTTGTTCCATTAGACGCATCGAATCGAAAACGATACTATTTATTTGCGGCTGGTAGTGGTATTACACCGATACTCTCAATTCTAAAGAGCATTCTCGAAACAGAGCAAAAAAGTGAAGTTTTCCTTTTGTATGGCAATAGAAATGAAGATAGCATTATTTTCAGATCAGATTTGGAAGATATTGAAAAGAGATATGAAGGACAAATAGAAGTGCAACACATTCTGAGCCAACCCAAAGAAACAAAACAAAGTGGATTATTTGGTGCTTTCAAAAAATCTACAACGCAATGGATTGGGTTAAAGGGTAGGATAGACGACAAATCTACTGCTGCTTATCTCGATAAACTGCCAGCTTCCAATTTGCCATCAGAATATTTTATTTGTGGACCTGGAAATATGATAGATGCCGTAATTTATGAACTTACGGATAGAGGAATTGATAAAAAACATATCCATCAAGAACATTTCTTTACTGAAGCATCTAAATCGGCACCAACAAATGCTCGAAATGGATTTTCAAACATGAAAGTTACGATCAATGGAGAAACATTTGAGACTGAAATTGCAAATAACAAAACTATATTGGATGTGTTGGTAGCAATGAAGAAAAATCCACCATTTTCTTGCCAAAACGGAGCTTGTTCGACTTGTATGGCAAAATTAGTGGAAGGGGAGGTGGAGATGGCTGTTTGTTATGCACTAGAAGAAGATGAAATAGCTGACGGATATATTCTTACTTGTCAGGCAAAACCGAAAACTGCATATTTAGAAGTAATATTTTAATAAATTTTGAACAATGTGGTTGTAGTTCAATCTAATTATTACATTTGCAATGAATTAAATAATCAAACTTACCCGAATTTATATGTCTGAACTATTAGGCTCAGTTATCAAAAGAAGTTTGCAAATACGTCAAAGCATTGATGTACGATTGCTTAAGCCATGGGCTTTGCAAAAGATAGTTTTTAGAAGGCTTCTAGAGGCAGGGAGCAAAACACAGTTTGGGAGATATTACGATTTTAGAGGAATCCTAATGTCCGACGACCCTATTGAAACCTTCCAGCAAAATGTGCCTGTCTTCGATTATAATAAATTATACAATGAGTGGTGGCACAAATTGTTGAATAACGAAGAAGACGTGTGTTGGGAAGGTAAGGTAAAGTATTTTGCTATGAGTTCGGGAACATCTGGAGCAGCAAGCAAATATATTCCTATTACCGATTCGATGCTCAATGCAATGAGAAGAGCATCATTTAAGATGTTTTTTAGTTTATCCAAATATAAGTTGAATGCTTCCTATTTTTCCAGAGAAATGTTGATGATAGGTAGCACCAGCGAATTGAATGACTGTGGAAGCTATTTCACCGGAGACTTGAGTGGGATAAATGCCAAAATGCCACCACTTTGGGCAAGAGGATATTACAGACCAGGAACAGAAGTTGCAAAAATATCAGATTGGAACCAAAGGATAGATACAATTGCCAAAATGGCTCCAAAATGGGATATTGGAAGTATTGTTGGCGTTCCTTCATGGGTACAACTGACCCTTGAAAGAATAATGGAATATAACAAATTAGATACATTGAGTGAGATTTGGCCCAACGTAGAAGTATTTGTTCATAGTGGTATTGCAATAGGTCCATATAAGTCAACATTCAATAAGATAATTGGAAAGCCATTCAATTATATAGATTCCTATTTAGCATCTGAAGGATTTATTGCATTTCAAAACAGACCCAACACAGATGCTATGGCATTGTTGGCTAATAATGGAATCTTTTTCGAATTTATTCCTTTTGACGATCATAATTTCGATGCCGATGGTGATTTAGTCGAACGACCATTGGTGCTTACTGTGAACGAAGTCATTGAGGGACAGGACTATGCACTGGTAATGAGCACTTGTGCAGGAGCTTGGCGATATTTAATCGGAGATGTTATCCGATTTACTAATTTAGAGAAATATGAATTAATTATTTCGGGCAGAACCAAACATTTTTTGAGTATTACAGGCGAACATTTATCTGTTGATAATATGAATAAAGCTATTCAGCATACTCAAGAGAAATTACATATCAGTATTCCAGAGTTTTCAGTAACAGCATTGAGTTCTGGAAATTTTTTCAAACATAAATGGTTTGTTTGTTACGAACAACCGATTGATCCTGAGTTGGTAAAGAATACCATTGATGAATACCTTTGTGAGATTAACGATGATTACAAAACTGAGCGAAGTGCATTTTTAGGGATAGAATTGGAATTAGTTCCACCAAATATGTTTTATAAATGGCTCGAAAATCAAGGCAAGTCATTTGGACAAAGTAAAGTGCCAAGAGTGATGAAAGCTGCACAATATGAAAATTGGCAATCCTTTCTGAAAGCCAATAATCACACGGTATAAATGAATGAGATATTGCAAGGAGCAATTCTTGGTGTAACATTGAGTTTTCTGATTGGTCCTGTTTTTTTTGCTTTACTTCAGACGGGTATTGAATATGGATTTAGAGCAGGAGTATCTTACTCTTCAGGTGTGTGGCTGAGCGATTTTTTGATAATTTTACTGATTTACAAAAGCATGGCAGCAATAGCCGAGGTTGTAAAATCAAATGAGTTTGTATTATATGTTGGAATTGTTGGCGCAATTATTTTGATCGGATTCGGATTATCCTCTTTACTTACTAAAATTCCAAACAAGAAAAATGCACCAGAAATCATTGAAGAAGCCGATACAAACAATCAACCCATATGGAAATTTAGGTTAAAATTATTTACAAAAGGATTCATAATCAACACTATAAACCCATTTACCATTATTTTTTGGCTGGGTGTAAATACGGTAATTTTATCAAAAGAAACCTTTACGAATCGTCAAGCATTTCTATATTTTGGCAGTATTCTATTTACTCTTGTTATCACAGATTTGCTCAAAATCTTATTAGCAAAAAGGATTGGATCTGCATTGAAACCATTATATATATTGAGAATGCGACAAATAGCGGGTGTATTACTCATGATTTCTGGATTAGTTATGCTTTATAGAGTTTTATAGCAATAAACAATAATTGTTAGAACACTTATCTAGAATTGTATTATTTTACACTCATTTCTTATTTCAATCTTAATATTTAGTATTCATACATGAAAAATCTTCTTTTGATTTTCATATTGTTTTGTATCCCAAAATTTATGAATTGTCAAAATAGTGATTATATTATTGATAGTTTAGAAAATGTTGTGAGAAATTATCATAATATAGATACATTTAGAATCAATCGAATGATTGAGCTTGAACGTAAATATTTTAACAAGATTGTCACTAAATTTGGCAATTTGATTGATACAATTAAAATAGAATCCAAAAAAATAAATTATCTATATGGGTTGAGTAGGGGATTTTATTTGGGAAGCAGAAAAGAACAACTAAAGGGAAATTTTTTAAATGCATTAGATGAAATATATCAATCGATAGATTATGCAAAAAAGGGTGAACTTTATGATCAATTAGCTATAGCTTACGGACAACTCTCAATATTACTTCAAAGAAATACAAATAATATTAATCCAAAAGATAATATTAAAAACGTAATTTATTTTGCAGAAGAGGGTCTGAATAATGCATATAAATCACAAAAGCCTATTGTTATTCATAACTTATTAATTCAAAATATACTTCTAAATTTAGATAACAAGGATATTAAAAAAGCACGTAATTATTTGAATATTGCCAAAGTAAATTCAAAGTTTTTTGTTGATTCTTCTTATTTTTCAGATTTATACATACAAGAGGGTAGTATATTAATAAACGAAGGACGACCCAAAGATGCTCTTAAATCTTTGTTCAAAGCATTAGAAATTCGATCAAGTAATTCCTTTAAAGGTATTATTTATCTGCATATCGCAGATGCATATTTTGATCTAAAGGATATAAAATCAGCTGAATTTTATTATAAGAAAAGTCTGAATGAAAACACACTAGTTAATCCTGACAATCAATTATCAATTTTAGAATCTATTAAAGATTTTTATTATAATTTGAAAGACTATAAAAATTGTCTAATTTATTATGAGAGATATAATCATTTAAAAGATTCTGTAGGGGAAATAAGTAATATTCATGACTTCAATGAACTGATGATCAAATATAATACTGCTTTAAAAGATAATGAAAATCAAGAATTAAAGTATCAAAATAGTATCAAAGACAAAAACTTAAAATTTACAATAATATCATTAGTTTTTTTTGGAATTGGTTTGTTAATAATGTTCTTTCTATATAGGAAAATACAACAATCCAAACATAAAATGGATTTGCTCAATCACTCATTAGAAGAATCCAACAATAATAAAGATGTGATATTTAAAATTGTATCGCATGATTTGAAAATGCCAGTTAACAATTTAGTTATATTAACTCAAAATTTTGAAAACAATTTGAATAATATGGATATGGAGAAATTATCTGATTATTCGAAAAAAATGAATTTAATAGCTGTGGACACGGTAGAAACAGTTAACAATCTTTTATATTGGAGTAATAATGCTTCAAATAAAAAAGTTTTTTCACAAACAATATATATATTCGATTGTGTTCATGATGTATTAGATACTTTTAAAACAAATATAAAATTATTAGAAAAGAATGTTCAACTCATTTGTTTAGATAAAGATATATCTATCGAATTCAATAGAGTCCAATTTCTTACATTGTTAAAAAATTTTATTTCAAATGCAATAAAATATAGCAGGAAAGAAAATGGAGAAATTATTATTCATATAAATCAAGAATCGAATAAAGCAGTAATAACTATTGAAGATAATGGTGATGGAAATGCAATAGAAGTTTCAAAAATTTTTTATAATAAAGAAAATGAAGTATTTGATACCCATCTATCAGGAATGGGTTTTAAGATCTGTAGTGAGATAGCTCAAAAATATGCATTAAAAATAATTTTTGAACAATCATTAAAATTGGGAGGACTATTAATTCGTATAGAAATTTAGCCTTATGTACAAAAAGACACCTTTCGTCACTATTTTACAAACAATTCCATCATGTATTCATGAATTATAGTAATTTTAATAATACTTAATTCAATTGCTGTTATAACATTCAACTTTATACTATTTATCTTAATATATTAAATAATTCATTACATGTTGAAAGAGGTTGATAATAATCGAAAAATAGTGATAGTGGACGATGATATAATTTTTTTAGAAGATTTAAAAAATAAATTACTATTAAATGGTTATTCAAATATTATTTATTTAAATAATATTGATGATTTTATTCAATATCTAACCAACTTGAATGATCCTGATATAATTATTTTAGATATTTTTTTTGGGTCAGAGAATATATTAAGATTTAAAAATTCGCAAATCTCAGAATTACTTATTGATCAAAATATAATATTTATCACTAGTTCTGAAGATGCCAATATATATGAACAAACTCAAAATTTTGAAAATTCATATATCATTATTAAACCCTTTCACTTTTATACAATTGATAGACTAATACAGAATTTGATAAAAAACCAATCTAAAGTAGTAATTAAAGATGGTCGGAAAAAACATTATATTGATAAAAATGAAGTAATTTGTTTCGAAGTAAATGGAAATTATAGTGTCCTAAAAACCAACTTAAAACAATATGTTTTCAAAAAATCTCTAAAACAAATATTCAATTTATACCCCAATTTAGATTTGGTACAGATACATAGAAATTTTGCAGTTCCTAAGTTCAAAATTCAATTAATAAATTTTAGAGAAAAATATATTATAGTTGATAATGTTCGTTTGCCCTTAAGTTATAGTTTTAGAGAAAACCTTGAATAATACTACAATTCTATTTTACGTACCATTTATTTTGCTTCGTAACCCAATTTACATTTAGTTGATCTTTTGGATAGTAATTTGATTTAATCAAGATATTAATTCGATACTATTTTATTAGTCAACTAATCATGCTACAATGCTTAGAATATTTAAACTCACATCAATTTTATTATTTATAATTTTAATTAAAATTGACTTATCTGCTCAAATTACAGGTACCGTTTTCCGTGATTTTAATGGAAATGGTACTAAAGATGCCAATGAGCCTTTGATCCCAGGTATTACAGTGAACGCATTTTCACCTACTGGTCCTTGTGGTAGTGCAGTTACTTCTGGAAATACCTCACCAAATTATTCCATATCTGGATGTGGTACAGGTCAAGTTCGTATTGAATTCGTTATGCCAACAACAGGTACTTGTGTTTATGACGAAATAGACTATTCAGCTTATAGTGGACCATCTTATGGCTCATCAGTACAGTTTACAACGGGTAATGCTACAAATGTCAACTATGCAATACATAGTCCTGTAGATTATCGTGGAAATGTTACAAATCCAATGGTTTATGTACCTGTTTATCTGAATGGTGATCCACTTGGTGGTGGAAATGCAAGTACAGATGATTGGTTTTTAGGATTCCCCTATTCTAATTCTGGCACTACTGGAGCTAGTTTAAAAATAAACGGTAGCATAATTGGTGCAACATGGGGTGTCGCATATAGCAGACAAGCTTCAAAAGTATTTACTTCAGCATTTATGAAAAGGCATTCTGGTCTAGGTTCTGGAGGAAGTGGAGCTATCTATATCATTAACCCAACTACAAGTACTCCAAGCTTATTTTATGATATGGATGCAAATGGATATAGAACAAGGGCTGATGCATCTGCTCCAAGCTATGGTCCTGGAAGCAGTTTTACATTATCGGGAAATAATATTGCAACTTATCAAGGTAGCATTGATCCATTGACTGGAATGCCATCAGGATTAGGTGTAATAGGATCTAATGTCGAAAGAGGGCTTCCATCAGATTATTTTGTTCCCAATAACGACCCTGCTGCATTTGACCAAGTTGGAAAGGTATCGTTGGGTGGATTAGAAATTTCTGAAGATGGTCAATTTTTATACGTAGTAAACTTGTATGACAGAAAATTATATAGATTACAATTAAATAGTGCTACTAACCCTACTGGAGTTACAGCTGTAACATCCTATACCTTACCCAATCCTGGATGTACGAACGGTATTCTAAGACCTTTTGCTTTAAAATATGCAAATGGAAAAGTGTATGTTGGTGCAGTTTGTTCAGGTGAAAACGGTGGAACTACAGCCAATTTGCAAGCCTATGTATATGCACTAGAAGCCCCTAAAGCAACTGCATCATTTAATGCTACACCTGTTTTAACATTTCCTTTGAATTATACAAAAGGTGCAGCTATTAACTGGACATTTTTACCTTATGGAACTTCATGGAATCCATGGAATAAGGACTCTGAAGCAAGTGATGGCGAGGGAGATAATGAAACCTATCCTACGCCTTGGTTGACTGATATAGATTTTACAGAAAGAGGAGATTTAACAATGGCATTTTCGGACAGGTCGGGTCATCAATGGGGTGAAAACAATTATAAAAACTTAAATGGAGCATATTTCTTCAGATATACTGCAGGTGGAGATATTGTAATTGCAGGAAATAATTGCTCTGGTTTTACTATGGAAAATAATGGTAATATAACCTCAATAAATGGTCAGATATTTTCAGGATCAACTTTAGATGAAGGACCAAACGGGGGTGAATTTTATCAAGGCGATAATTATACAGATGCTCATTTAGAAACTGGTATTGGCTCAATAGCTAATCTAAAGGGAACGAATGAAGTAATTGTAACAATTTTTGACCCATTAAATTTGAATGAAGGGGGTACAAAAAAGCTATCAAATAATAATGGTACTGTTATTTCAGGTACTCCATATAAACTTTATGGAACAGGTTTGCCAGATTATGGAAAAGCAAATGGATTAGGAGAAACTGAATTCTTTAGTTTAAATCCACCGATTGAAATTGGTAATAGAGTATGGTTGGATAATGATTCAGATGGTATCCAAGATGCTGATGATCCAGGTATTTCTGGAGTAACAGTTCAATTGATAAAGTCAGGTACAGTAATAGCTACTGCAATAACCGATGCTAAAGGAAATTACTATTTTTCTAATGACCCAAATGGGGTTGACAATGATGGTGACGGTATTGCAGATAATATTTATAACATTACCCAACTAATGCCAAATATGTCTTATACAGTAAGGATTCCTAATGTACAGGGAGGAAGTAAACAAACTTCTTTAAGTACTTATATATTAACAGACCCGAATGCCGGTGGTGGTTCCCCAGGAACTCAAGCTGATGTAAGAGATAGTGATGGATCTTTAGTAGCTAATAATGCCGATTATGTTGTTTTAACAACAGAATTGCCTACGAATGGTGCAAATAATCATACTTTCGATTTTGGGTTTATCGATGGTCCAGTTTGTACTCTAACTTCAACATGTTCTAGTACAAACCAAACCAATTGTACACCAGTAAATGGTACTGCATCAGTTACTGCATCTGGTGGTCAAGGGACTATTACTTATCTTTGGAGTTCAGGAGAAACTACTGCTTCTATTTCAAATAAAGCTGCTGGAACATATACAGTTACAGTTACAGATAATATTGTGTCTGGCTGTACATCTGTTTGTTCTGTAACAATAACCAATGCTACAGTGCCACCAACAGCCAATGCTGGTGCCGATGTAACTGTGACTTGTACTACACCAAGTACAACATTGACTGCGTTAGGTGGAATTAGTTATTTATGGAGTACTGGAGAGTCAACAAATAGCATTACTGTAACACCAGTTATGACAACAACATATACTGTTACCGTTACAGCTGCAAATGGTTGTACTGATACAGATGATGTTATTGTTACTGTAAATAAAACAGCTCCAAGTGTATCGTGTAGTAAAGTAGATAATACGAATTGTTCAACGCCGAATGGTAGTGCAACAGCCACTGCCACAGGAGTAACGTATTTGTGGAGTAACGGAGGAACAACGGCAACGATAACAGGATTAAATGGAGGGACATATACGTTTACAGTTACCAGTACGACGAATGGATGTACGGCTACCTGTTCAGCAACGGTAGTAAATAATACAACCAACCCAACAGCGAATTGTACACCTACAGCAAATACGAGCTGTATCACACCAAATGGGCAGGCAACAGTATCTACAAATGCCAGTAGCCCAACGTATATATGGAGTACTGGAGCAACAACCGCAACGATAACAGGCTTGAATGCAGGAACATATACGGTTACAGTTACGAATTCAGTAACCTCGTGTACAAATACATGTTCGGCAATAGTAACAAATACGACAACACCACCAACAGTAACTTGTGCAAAAGTGGATAATACGAATTGTGGAACGCCAAACGGAAGTGCAACAGCCACTGCCACAGGAGTAACGTATTTGTGGAGTAACGGAGGAACAACGGCAACGATAACAGGATTAAATGGAGGGACATATACGTTTACAGTTACCAGTACGACGAATGGATGTACGGCTACCTGTTCAGCAACGGTAGTAAATAATACAACCAACCCAACAGCGAATTGTACACCTACAGCAAATACGAGCTGTATCACACCAAATGGGCAGGCAACAGTATCTACAAATGCCAGTAGCCCAACGTATATATGGAGTACTGGAGCAACAACCGCAACGATAACAGGCTTGAATGCAGGAACATATACGGTTACAGTTACGAATTCAGTAACCTCGTGTACAAATACATGTTCGGCAATAGTAACAAATACGACAACACCACCAACAGTAACTTGTGCAAAAGTGGATAATACGAATTGTGGAACGCCAAACGGAAGTGCAACAGCCACTGCCACAGGAGTAACGTATTTGTGGAGTAACGGAGGAACAA
>ENA-UOYA01001991-UOYA01001991.1-activated-sludge-metagenome-genome-assembly--contig:-NODE-1991-length-20410-cov-5.415230_pt1 | contig 20410 bp, 17 predicted proteins | sample MGYA00238163_ERZ764804 | MGnify/ENA primary metagenome ERZ764804 (study PRJEB28919, sample SAMN05720223) | activated sludge metagenome | isolation source: Anaerobic digester | place: Hong Kong... | reverse complement strand
TTATATCGAAATGTATGAGCATAAACATTTCTGCCCTTTGACACGAGCTCCCCGACTATCAGGTAAGATCCAAAATCATAATTATAGGGAAACATTGCCAACATAAAACGAAGTATGACTCCGACCGCCACAATCAGAATGATTATGACTGAGGAATATCTCGTTGTGGCAGTCTGTATCTTGCTGTTATTAGGCATGCATGAATATTAGCATATTATTTTGATAATTGACAGAAAAGAGATCTGTTACATCGATAAGAACGCAATTTATATTATTTTAACAGTATCGGAAATGATATGCCCTGAGCGTTTTAGAAATATGCTCTTACATGTGCTATAATTACGCCGTAAATCAGCTAAGGAGATGAGATGTTTTGTCCGGAGATCCCAACATTTTATTCAGCTACGTCAATACCCAGCTGAGAGATAACTACGATTCGCTTGATGATATGTGCAAGTCGTTAGGACTTGACGAGGACGAGATCAGGCAGAAGCTTGCCGGAATCGGTTATCAGTACAGCGAAGAACAGAACAGATTTATTCCTGTCGGCTGAGCAATCTAATGAGTATTTAAATATTAAAGGAGAAATATTATGAATCGCAGACCTGTTGTGCTTATGGTACTTGACGGCTTCGGTCTTTCAGACAACAAGGAGTATAACGCCGTTTATATGGCAAAGACTCCGGTAATTGATGAACTTGAGGCTACATGCCCGTTCCGGAAGGGATATGCCTCCGGTCTTGCTGTTGGTCTTCCTGACGGACAGATGGGCAACTCAGAAGTCGGACATATGAATATCGGCTCCGGAAGAATTATCTATCAGGATCTGACGCTTATAACGAAATATATAGAAGATGGCGATTTCTTCAGGAATGAAGAGCTTCTCGCAGCCATTGAGAACTGCAGGAAGAATAATACCGACCTCCATGTCTGGGGACTCCTTTCCGACGGCGGTGTTCATTCGCACATCACGCATCTGTATGCAATTCTTGAGCTTTGCAGGCAGCATGATTTTGACAGAGTCTATGTGCACCCGTTTTTCGACGGCCGTGACACTCCTCCGGAATCCGGTAAGAGCTATCTTGAGGCGCTGATCGCGAAAATGACCGAACTTGGCGTCGGCAAGGTGGCTTCAATGTCAGGCCGATACTATGCAATGGACAGAGACAACAACTGGGACAGAATCCAGCTCGCCTATGATTCCCTTGTAAAAGGTGAGGGAGTCAAGGCAACAGACGCGGTTGCGGCGATGCAGGCATCGTACGACGCCGGTGTGACCGATGAGTTTGTTCTTCCGACAGTAATTACAGACGAGGCCGGAAAGCCTGTCAGCACTGTGAAGCCGAATGACTCTGTGATTTTCTTCAATTTCCGCCCGGATCGTGCGAGAGAAATCACAAAGGCGTTCTGCTTCACCGACGAAGATATAAGCAAGCTTGACGGAGATGCTTCAAACACCAAGTGCATCAAGTATCTTAAGCGCGCCAACGGATATTTCCCGCTGACATACGTATGTTTCAAAGATTACGACGAGACTATACCTAACAAGCTCATTGCGTTCAAGAAGCAGTCTATCAGCAACACACTCGGTCAGTATCTTGCGGACAACGGACTGAAGCAGCTTCGTATCGCCGAGACAGAGAAGTACGCGCATGTAACGTTTTTCTTCAACGGCGGACTCGAGGAACCGAACAAGAACGAGGACAGAACTCTTGTCGCTTCACCGGCGGTCGCCACATATGACCTGAAGCCTGAGATGAGTGCGCCTGAAGTCAGCGAGAAGCTCGATGCCGCTATATGTTCCGATAAGTATGATGTCGTTGTCATAAACTTTGCAAATCCTGACATGGTGGGTCACACCGGAGTTCTCGAGGCGGCGATCAAGGCTGTCGAGAGAGTTGATGCCTGTGTCGGCGCGGCTGTTCAGGCAGTCAAGAAAATGAACGGCGTGCTCTTTATATGCGCAGACCACGGCAATGCCGAGCAGATGCTTGATTATGAGACCAGACAGCCATATACGGCGCACACAACGAATCCTGTACCTTTTATTCTTTATAACTACGATCCTTCGTACACTCTCAGGGAGGGCGGAAGGCTTTGCGATATAGCGCCGACACTTCTTGAGATTATGGGATTGCCGCAGCCTGCTGAGATGACCGGCGAGTCACTGCTCAGGAGAAAGTAACTGACAAAATGATTCATAAAATGACAGAGGCGGTATCAACGCCTCTGTTTTTTTTTGTTCCTCGCTTTTATACGTCGGCAGATATGAGCGCCCGAAAAGCAGGCAAAAAGAAACGATGCAACCCTGTTAAGGATTGCATCGTAACTCACTCCAAAAGTTCTTCAGTGTCACAAGCACTCAGCATTAAGCCAAATGAACGTTGACAGCGTGAACCTTTGAACTGTTCTTAGGATCAGACTCAATATCGAATGTGACCTTCTGGCCCTCATTGAGAGATCTTTGACCAGTAGCTCTGATTGCAGAGAAATGTACGAATACATCGTCGCCGCCGTCGTCATTAGCAATAAAGCCGTAGCCTTTTGTCTCATTGAACCACTTTACAGTACCATTGTTCATGATTTTGTACCTCCTGTTTAAATTACCTAAATCGCGCAAATAAAAAAGCCGCGCGGTTGCAAGTCATGAAATTGACTTTCAACGGCGTGGCAATCAATCAGTAATATTAAGCAATTCACCTTAACATGTTTCCGGAAACAAAGCAAGTATATTTCAAAATTTTTTTAATTCAGAGAAGCTTGTTGTCCGTCAGGCGAACAGGTCATCTGAAGTCTCAGAGTCAGTAAAACGATGCAACATTGCTGTGCATTTTCCACAGAAAAAGATAAAAAATATGAACATTATGTCATTAACAGTTTGTTCATAAATAATGTAAAGTTGAGAATTAATATGGCATTGTTGTATGCCGGTCAAGGAACATATGTGGGAGGGACTATTCATTATGCACAGTATCAAGAGAAGTCTGATAAGCTGCGTCACGGCGGCAGCGCTGCTTTTGTCCGTGACAGTATCGCTGGCTGTCACCGGGAACACTGTCAAGGCGGACACAACTGCAATTACGGATCTGTCTTTTACGGAAGATGGCTTTCCGTCGGCATCTTCCGGAACAGGCTGGACGTATGACGACACAACGAAGACTTTAACGATTAACGCCGACTATGTTTTAAGTCAGCCTGAGGACGTGCCGATATGCGCATCAGTTGTCAATAACGGTACCATTGCCGACGGCCTGTTCTTCGGATTTATTACCAATAACGGAACGATCTCAGGCGGATGTATAAATTCAATGGCTTCCGTTAATAATAACGCGGCGATAACCGGAGGAACCATTGACTGTCATACAAGCTGTAACGGAGGAACTATATCAGGAGGGACATTTACTTCGGACGTCAGTACAGCAAACGGAACTGTAATCAGCGGCGGAACTTTCAGCAGTGCTAGAAATACTGTATCATTATATAATTCGCAGATTACCGGAGGAAATTATGATATTTACATATACTGCGGTGGCAACTGCTCCATATCCGGCGGTACATTTACAGGAACAAGCAATGACGGCTCGCTTATCATGATCAATGATGGTTCCGTTATAAACGGCGGAGATTTTACCGGGAATTTTAAAATTAATTCAAGCGGAATTATTGCCAACGGCAATTTCGGCAGTAATGTAACTATTACTAACCGTGGAACGATAGCCGGCGGCAATATTGAAGGTCCTGTTGATAATGGATCTGGGTTGATCGCAGGAGGCGTCTTCAGCGGGAGTTTTATATCAAAGGGTAAAGTAAATTCTTCTGCAATGATGATGGTAAGCTTCGATACCAACGGCGGATCGGCTGTTACGTCAATTCCGGTGCCTTACGGAACAATGTTGCCGCCAATGACTGATCCGGTGAAGTCAGGCGCTGTATTTTCAGGCTGGTACGCCGATTCATCATTTGAAGAAAAATGGGATATGACAGCGTATGTAACATCTCCTATGACGCTTTACGCCAAGTGGGATGAATCTGCTTCCTCAACTTCGACACCGACGCCTTCTGTCTCAGCTGTGATAACTGATCTTGTTCTCGACAGCAGCGGAGTGCCGACGGCTGCGTCAGGTGCGGGCTGGACTTACAGCAACGGTAAACTGACAATTAAAGAGAATTATATCTTGCAGAATATTACCACTGGCGTCTGCCTTATAAACTATGGCACGGTGACAGGCGGGAGATACAATGGACTAATGTATAATTACGGAGTGATCAGCGGCGGATGCTATACCAATTATGTGAATAACGAGCCTTCAGGCGTAATCAAGGCCGGCAGGTTCAAATGCAATGTCGACAACCACAATGAGATAACAGGCGGAGAATTTATTGAATATGTAACCAACTATCAGAATTGCAAATTAAGCGGAGGCAATTACAAGTCAATTGTTGTTAATAAAGGCGGAGTAATTGGCAGCGGCAGCTACGGAAGCTACGTCGATTGTTATGACGGCGGCACCATCAACGACGGAACCTTCAGCGGCACAGTAACTCTATGGAACAAATCAAATATCAACGGCGGAACCTTTACCGGGACATCATTTGTTGATTTCAGAGGCAGCAGTAATCAGGCAGAAATATCAACCATAAGAGAAGGAACGTTTAACGGAACAGTCTCAGGTTATGGCAATATAGAAGGCGGTACATTCAATGGCGATGTAAATATATATAATTCAACGGGAGTTACATCAAGTATATCGGCAGGCAGCTTCACCGGCGCGGTATCGTCAGCAGGCACTGTCTCGGGCGGCAGCTTCAGCGGTACATTTAATAATAGCGGAACCGTCAGCAACGGAACTTTCACCGGAACAGTAACCAATGCGAGAACAATTAACGGGGGGACCTACAGCGGTACGGTTAATTCATACAATACAATTGCAGGAGGATCCTTCAGCGGAACTTTAAATAATTCGGGCACGGTATCTGCGGGAGAATTCTCCGGCAATGTGTATAACAAAGGCACAGTCAACGGAGGCAGATTCTGCCGCACATTCAGGAATGTACTTGCAGCATATAACAACCGCGGAACGGCTTCTGCTCCTGCTGTTATGGTTGTTACCTTCGACAGCAACGGAGGAAGCGCCGTTGCTTCTCAGGATGTTCAGTACGGACAGTCTGCGGCTCTGCCGGCGGAACCGACGCTCAGCAACGCAGAGTTTGGCGGCTGGTATTCTGATCCGGCTTTGTCTTCACAATATGTCTTCAGCAACTCGGTCTACGCGCCGAGGACAATCTATGCCAAGTGGAATGCTTATAATGTCACGGTCAACGGCGGAACCGGTACTGGATATTATTCGGACGGTGACATCGTAACGGTTACTGCCGATTCGCCGGCGGCGGGCATGATGTTCACAGGCTGGTCGATCGGAAGCGGCAGTGCGTTATTATCAGACCCGTCAGGAGTTTCTGCAACATTTGTAAAGGCAACCGGCAACATAGTGCTTTCAGCTGTCTACGCACCGATACCGACGGCAACACCGACGGCAACACCGACGGCAACACCGACAGCAACACCGACGGCAACACCGACGGCAGCACCGACGGCAGCACCGACTGCTGTCCCTACGGCATCTCCGACGTCAAACGCGGGTACGGCAGCGGCAGCTACGCCGTCTCCTACATCTGCTCCTGTGCAGGCAGCAACGGTTGTTGCCGGAGCGGAGCGTTCAGCCGCAGCAGCTTCAACTGTAGTTCAGGCTTCAGCGGTTACTGCCACGGGCGAAGGTATTGCCGCGGCGAGTATAGCTTCCGGCATTCTGATATTAAGCGGCGCGGTAAGCGCATTCCTGTATTTCCTGCTCGTGCACAAGAGAAGAGAGGAAGAGAAACTTGAGTCTGACAGACCGGCGATAAGAAAGCCTGATATTCATTGATAATCAGGATAGACATTAAATAATTAAGCGGCGCTGCATAAATCCCTGCAACGCCGCTTTTTTGACTGATAGTAAGGAGATCAGGCAACCGGATTGCCGTAGCGGTCGAACCACTCCACGCCGTTTGTCATTACATAATTTCCGCCCGATATAACTTCGGCAATGTATTCGTCGGGTGAACAAAGCGGGTGGGAAAATGCCATCCCGCCGCCGAACAGCTCTGTCCAATGCATGTCTGAGCCGGCGGTGGCAGGCAGAGAATATTTGCGGGCGTATGCTCTGGCCCGTTCGTCAAATGCAGGGTCATTGTGTGCCTTTGACATGGGATTAGAGTGAGTCGCGTTGATGACCTCCACTCCGTCGACACATTCGGGATAAAGTCTTATCTCAGGAATATAGCTCTCTTCCCTGAACGGATGGGCGTGTATTACCATTCCGCCGGCAGAGTGAACCAGCTGATACTGAAGCTCAGGGGTTAACGGAGTAAAGCCTTCTTCATTTTCCGGTTCACAGAATGTGCGAAGCTCCGGGTGATCAATCATCCAATCCGGAGTAAGACCGTATATAAGAAATTCGGTTCCGCTGAAGCCGGCTTCCCAGCCGAAGAAAACATCAAGACCTATACGGTCGCCTTCCTTCCTGGCATCGCGGTATCCGGCAGAGAAAGCATGCACCCAGTCTGCCCACGGCAGAGAATGGTCTGCCGCGGTGTTGCCGCCCCAGTGGTGGTCAGTTACAAAAATTCCGGTGTAACCGGCGGCCTTTGCGGCTCTTGCCATCTGCGCGCCGGTGTTTTTTGCACACCTGCTTGATTGTGACGTGTGAAGGTGTGTCTCGTAAAGGTATGGATAATCATTTAGTAAAGGTATCATCAGATGCTCCTGTTAAATATTTAGTCTATATTAACGCAAAACGGTCAAATTTCCGAGATTGAATAAACGTGTCCGAACGGATAGAATACACATGGGGATAAAAGCAAGGAGTATTGTCGATGAAGACACATGCGGACCGTAATAAAATACTGATGGCAATTATGGCTACTGCTACGGTAATGCTGCTTCTTGCGACGGTCGTTGGACTTGTTTTCTTCAGCCATCGCGTTGACAGCTATAACGGCGTCGGTATTGAAGATTACAATGAGTATTCAAATCTCTATGCGTTCATAGCCGATGAAGATGACAGTGCGCTGTCCGATACACTATATGGTGAACTTGCCGCTTACGGTATGGAGAATGACTGTTACATAGAGAACATCGGCGCGAATCTTGTCACCAGATATTCGAAACAGGAGCTGCTTGAGATAGCTATTAATTCCGGAGTCTCAGGAATAATTCTCGTCGGTGACGGAACGGAAGAAACTGATAATCTTATTGCAGAGGCTACGGACAGGGGAATTCCTGTGGTTACTGTTTTCGCAGACAATCCTTCGTCGGAAAGAAAGTGTTTTGTCGGAGTCAGCAACTACAACATCGGAGTCGAATACGGCAATATGATTATGAGCGCCGCGGATGGAATTACCACGGATGACGGCAAAATCTCAGCTCTGGTGCTTATGGATTCCGAATACAGCAGTGAGAATGTTATGCTTACGGCAATACAGGAGACTCTTGGAGATGCCGGTGAGCAGTTTGGCAATATGTCAGTATCTTCCAAGGTTATCGAGAGTACATCGGCATTCAATGTCGAAGAGAATGTCAGAAACATGTTCAGAGATCTTGACGATTTTCCGGATATTATAATCTGTCTGAGCGACATAAACACAAGAGCGGTATATCAGAGTATTGTTGACAGAAACAAGGTCGGAGAAACCACGATTATAGGTTATTTCGATTCTGATACGGTGCTGAGAGCCATTGAACGCGGAGCTGTCTATGCGACCATTACCGTAGATACAAAGCAGATGGCGACACGCAGTGTCGATGCGCTCAATGAGTATATCAGCAGCGGAAACGTAAGTGAGTATTTCAGTGCGGACTATATCCTTATAAACAAGGATAATGTATCTGACTATCTGCAGGAGGATTAACCGGTGGGCAGGCTGAAATTATACTATAAGAACATGAGAATCAAGCAGAAGCTCGTTGCCGTTTTCCTTGTGACATCGATCATTGCTTTTGGCGTAAATCTGTTTGTGTACATCAATCTCAATCGCGTAATCAAGAGAATAGATGCAGTTTATTCAACGAATATAAGTCTTAACGATCTGTCCGACAACCTTGACTCCATACAGACGAATCTTGTCGGGTATCTGGAGACCAAAGGCACGGATGAGCTTGAGATGTACTATAAGTCATCACAGTATATGTCAAATCAGATTTCCGGGCTTAATGACAGCCCGACAAACAATCCTATGAAGCTTATGGAGTGCAACATCAGAAATATGATGGAGAACTATCTCGCGACTGCTGACGCGGCGGTTGAATATAAGCGCGGGCGCAATATATCGGAGTATACGCAGAAATACAACGAGTGCCAGAAGCTGTATAACTATCTGAGCGCCTATATCTACAGCCTGAACAATGAACAGTTCAAGAGCAATTCCAGCAGTTATTCTACGCTGCTGACTTCAATGCAGTATTCAGAGATACTCTGCCTGTCTATTTTTGTTATTGTATCTATTATGAACATTCTGCTTATTGTGATGACAACCAGCACAATCACGCTGCCTTTGACGAGGCTCTCGGAGAAGGCGAACGAGATATCAAATTCCAGCCCGGAGAATGTGGAACCGCTGAAGGCCAAGTATAACGATGAGATAGGAAACGTCACGCGTGCTTTCAACCAGATGCTTGCGAGCATAAAGGAATATATCGAGAAAATTCGTACACAGATGGAGAACGAGAGTATCATGAAGGAGAAGAGCCTTCTTATGGAGACGCACCTCAAGGACGCGCAGCTCAAATATCTCCAGGCACAGATTAACCCGCATTTCCTGTTCAACACGCTCAACGCGGGAGCGCAGCTGGCGATGATGGAGGGCGCTGACAGGACCAATGAGTATATTCAGAATATGGCTGATTTCTTCAGATACAACGTCAAGAAGAACAACGATGTTGTCACGGTGTCAGAGGAGATAGAACTGGTTGACAATTATATATATACTCGATGTGCGGTTCTCGGGTGACATAAAATTCAGCAAACAGATTGACGCGGAACTTCTGAACATCAGGATGCCAAGTATGATTATTCAGCCCTTGGTCGAGAACTCGGTCAAGCACGGTCTTTGCAATCTTGATGAGAGTCCGGGTGAAATATCACTCGCACTATACAGGGAAGACGATATGGCCTGCATCAAAGTCTCTGACAACGGCATAGGCATGGAGCAGGAAGTGATAGACAAGATAATGGCCAACGAGCAGTTTGATGAGAGCAGCTCGGAGCCAAAGGGCATCGGAGTGTCAAATGTTATGTCACGGCTCAGTCTTTTCTACGGCGGCAGAGACAGATTTGAGATTCACAGCGCAATCGGTCAGGGAACTGACGTTATTATTAAAATTCCTATGGAGTAATGATATGTACAAAGTAATGCTTGCAGATGACGAAGGAATCGTGATTGATTCACTGAAGTTATTATCGAAAAGAGCTTTCCGGGGCAGTGTGAGATTGCATCTGCAAAGACCGGAAGAAGCGTGATAGAACTCGCCGATTCTTTCAGACCGGATATAGCGTTTATGGACATACAGATGCCGGGTATAAACGGCATAGAGGCTATGCGTGAAATCAAGAATACAAACTCAAACGTTGTTTTTATTGTGCTGTCAGCTTACGACAAATTTGACTACGCCAAGGAAGCCATAAATCTCGGCGTGCTCGAATACATCAATAAACCGTTCGATAAGAACCGTATCTGTGAAGTTCTTAAGAAAGCAATGTCGGTGGTCGACTGTGAGAAGGATAAGAGGCGCGAGGAACTTGAAATAAAAGAGAAGCTTGAGACGATTATGCCGATTATTGAGAACGGTCTCATCCAGAGCCTTCTGTCTCATGAACATTTCAAAGAGGATATCGATAACTATATGGCGCTTCTCGGGATCAAAGAGAAGTATGCTTATATGGTTGTCATTGTGTCCGGGCAGGAACAGGTAGGCAATTACATGAAGGGTGCGGTGCCGGCGAGCATCACGATACAGAAGAACTACACGGAAGTGAGGCTTATAATCGAAGATTATTTCAAGGGAATAATCGGAACTATAATGGGAAATAAACTTCCGGTTATGGTGCCTTATGAGCATGACGAGCTGCCTTACGAAAAGCGTTCCGAGATAGTTGAACAGGCGCGAATACTCTCACACAGGCTTTCGGACAAATTGGGAATTAATTGCAGAATAGGCATAGGTGCCGTAAGACCGGTCGAGTTTCTTTCAGAGTCTTACAGCGAGGCACTCGCTGTGCTTGTGAGGTCGTCCGAGCGCGTGGCACATGCTGATGATGTCCATGTCGGGTGTGAGTATGAGGAGAATTATCCGCTCAAAGATGAGAAAAGACTTTTCGACGCCGTAGAGAACGGAGACGTCGTTAAATCGACCGAGGAGGCCAGCAGATTTTTCGACTGGCTTGAGCACGGTTCGGGCGGAACGCTGTCGGATATAAGGCTCAAGGCTCTTGAGTTTGTTCTGTGGTCGGAGCATCTGGTATACAGTAAAGGCGGACATGTCTACCATTTTCTGTCCAGAAGTGAGTACCTGCCCGAGGTATGTTCAATTGACAGCCTGGATGAGCTTCGTCTGTGGTTCATAAAGCATATTGAGCGTTCTGTGCGCATAATAGACTCAACCTTTGAAGACAAGTCGGTGAGTGCCGTTGATCAGGCGAAAAACTATATTGATAAAAATTACGATAAAGATATTTCACTGGATGATATTTCGCGCGAGGTTGATATCAGTCCGTATTATTTCAGCAAACTGTTCAAGAATAAAACAGGTGTAAATTTCATCGATTATCTGACCAATATAAGAATAGAGAAGGCGAAAACGCTGCTTGCCGATTCTGATAAATCGATGAAGGAAATCTGCGTGACGGTCGGGTACTCTGACCCTAATTACTTCAGCAGAATTTTCAAGAAAGTAACCGGTGTTACGCCCACGGAATATAAGGAGGCGAACTGCAGATGAAACGAATTACAGCCTGTATTCTCATTGTTGCAATGCTGTTTCTTATGGTGTCATGTAACGGCACAGCTGTGTCGAGTGAGAGGCCCAAAGCTTCACAGACCGGCAGCTGCACCATCGGTATGAGCTTTGATTCTTTTGTAATCGAGAGATGGACGCGAGATCGCGACGTTTTCGTGGCGACTGCGAACGATCTCGGCGCGGAGGTCAATGTTCAGTCTGCAAACGGTGATATTGACACGCAGATATCTCAGATTGAGTATTTTATCGATATAAAAGTTGACTGTATTGTTGTTGTGACTATCGATTCCGACGCGCTGACAGCGGTAATTAAACAGGCCAAGGAAGCAGGAATTCCGGTAATATGCTACGACCGCATAGTAAGGAATGCCGGAGCCGACCTATATATCTCATTTGATAACGAGGCAGTCGGGGATCAGATGGGAGAGGCAATCTGCGACAAAATCGGAGACGACGGCGATGTCGTCGAAATCTGCGGACCGCAGAGCGATTACAATGTCGAACAGGTTATGGGCGGATTCAATGCCGTGATGGGCGAGCACAGCGAGAATATAGTTCTCAGCTGCAACTGTGATGAGTGGAGACCTGAACTTGCCTACGATTTTGTCAACGATAACATAGATACGATAACCGAAGCAGATGCCATAATGTGCGGCAATGATTCTCTTGCGGGAGAGGTAGTCCATGCGCTTGCCGAACGCGGACTCGCAGGAAAAATATGCGTAGTCGGACAGGATGCCGAGCTTGAGGCCTGCCAGAGAATAGTTGAGGACACCCAGCTTATGACGGTGTTTAAACCTGTTGAGAAGCTTGCTTCACTTGCCGCCGAGTGTGCGGTTAAGCTTGCAAAAGGAATTTCCCTCGGCGATTATGATTATTTCAATGACGGAACAAGTGACATTCCTTATATTGCGATTGAGCCGGTGGCTGTCACCAAGGAAAATATTGATGATGTGATTATCGACAGCGGATTCCATACACATGATGATGTTTATATGAACGTTGACGGATAATAGCACAATTTCAACCAGTGCTTTTTGACAAAACCCGAAAAGTGCTATCAGAAGAATTTTCTCCGGACTTGTCTATCCAAAATATGAAGAACCTCGATATGTTTCTCCTGTATTCTTGTTATCATCTATACATATTTTGTCAGAGACTGTTCCATTCTGATAATTATTACCGATAAGCTGTACATGATGCCGCAAGCCATGTTCTGTATGGCAGTATGCGATTATACGAGAGTGTCGTTCAGGAGAACCGACTTTACAAGGATGATGGCAGACGCTTTTGTTCTGGCGTTTCTGGTGTTTATCTTATCAGCCGGTATGTTCGGAGCAACAACAGGCATGACCGATAAAATAAATATAGAGATGCTCGGAACTACACTGTATTTCTTCATAGTTCTGTTTACACTGTGTCTTCAGATTCTGATAATCTTCCAGACAGGACTTCTGAGACACACAAAGGCCTGGTATATGATGGGAATCGCGGTTCTTGTATACAGTATTCTTGAAGTCAGATATACCTATTATATGAATCATGGCATGGATGCCGAGAGTGTATATCTGGATATCATCTATCTGGACTGCATTGCCGTGATATCAATTGCATTGTCGGATCCAACGCTTGCATTTGCAGGCGGTGCGAATTCAGATCATCCTTTTATGAAGATAAGCTTCCGTACAGGACCGTTCGCCGTCTGGATCAACAGCATTCTTGTGGCGGGTACAGGGGTGATACTGTTTGTCAAATCAGTATTATCCGTAACAGAAATCTACATCGTCCTGATTGTCGCGCTTGCATATATCGTAATTCAGAAGAGCATGGAGTCCAGAGACTTGTATGTAAAGCTTCTTGAAGCCCAGCAAGGTGAGAACAAAAGGCTTTCTGAGCTTGTAGACGAGAAGACTCATGAGCTTCGTGAAGCCAACAGCCGGCTCAGCTACATCTCAACAGTTGACGAACTTACAGGCCTTTACAACAGACGGTATTGTTCGGAAATGATAAAGAAACTCACGGACGAAGGCGAAAGTTTTACTGTTTTCGCCATGGATCTTAACAGATTCAAACCGATCAACGATAACTACGGTCACGATATGGGAGATTTTGTTCTCAAGGAAGTGGGAAGAAGACTCCAGACTGTATATTCGGACGTGTGCAGTGCGTACAGAATGGGCGGAGATGAGTTTATGATCATACTGCATCACAAAATGGAAGGCGACGCAGATATTGCTCTGTCTTCAAAGAAAGTGGCGGACGCAATATGCGAAGCCTGCGACATTCCTGTTGAAGCACGGGCTGCCGGACAAGACCGAGGCACTGTCAGCTTTGCTGTATCGGTGAGCTGCGGTGCGGCGACATTTCCGGAACAGACCGGAAATACAGAGGAGCTTCTCAGGTTCGCCGACAGCGCCATGTATTCGGTAAAGCACAAGTCAGAGAAGAGCGCGTGCAAATTCTACGGACAGTGAGAGCAGGACGGTCAGATCCTCCCGAATCCTACCGCGCGGCGTACGAGTTCGTACTTCTCCCGTGCAATCTCGGTTGAATACTCGCGTCCGCTGTTCAGAATATCATCGATTATTCCCGAAGAAATAACTTCGTTATACTTGTCCCGGAACGGAATTACTTTGGAGACGACAGCTTCCGCCGCGGCCTTCTTGAGATCACCGTACCCGGCACCGTCAAAGTGCGCGACCGCGTCTTCAAGATTTACTCCCGCGAAAACAGAGTAGATAGTAAGCAGGTTTGATACGCCCGGCTTGTTCTGCTCGTCGAAGCTTATTACACCGTCAGAATCGGTAACGGCTGACATTATCTTCTTGCGGATATCCTTCTCGCTGTCTGACAGGAAAACGGAAGCCTTGGGATTTGTGCTGGATTTGCTCATCTTGTTCTCAGGTGACTGAAGATCCCTTATCTTGGCACCGACAGACGGAATCAAGGGTTCAGGAACGCGGAAAAGCTCGCCGAAACGGTTGTTGAATCTGATCGCGATATTGCGGGCCAGTTCCACATGCTGTTTCTGGTCTATTCCGGTAGGAACATATTTGGGGTCATAGAGCAGAATATCAGCGGCCATAAGATCCGGATATGTTACAAGACCTTCGGTGAAAGTCTCGTGAAGTGCTGATTTTGCTTTAAACTGGTGCATTCTGGTGAGGTCTCCGTGCGGTGTAAAGCATTCGAAAATCCATGACAGATTGGCGTGATAGAGATTCTCCGACTGTATATAGATATGCATATTCGGAAGATCAGGATTGACACCGCAGGCGATATACATCGCTATTGCATTTATTATGTTGCGATGCAAAGCTTCAGGATCCTGAGGTACTGTGATGGCGTGCATGTCCGGAACAAAAAGAAAAGTCTCGTACTCGTTCTGATAATTGACGATCTGGCTGATTCCGCCGCAATAGTTTCCGATAGTCAGCGCGCCGCTCGGCTGCAGGCCTGTAAGTAATCTGTCCATAAATATACCTCCGCATTTTGACGACTAATCTTAACACGTTATACTATAATTATCAAAAAAAGGGGGATGGCAATGCTATATATTCTGACGGCTCTCAGGTGCGAAGCTTCACAGCTTCGGCAGCTTCCCGGCGAGATTATCGTAACGGGAGTGTCACAATCCTGCAGGAATGTCCTGGACAGAATCAATCTTGCAAAAGGAGACAGGATTATGAATATCGGAGTATGTGCCGCCAACCGCAAGACTGCCGCGGCAGGTGATATTTTCGCGGCGCAATCCGTCTTGATGCCTGATGACGGTGACGGGGCCGGAAGGCGGTTTTATCCGGATATTCCCGCAGGCATACTTATTGATGAACTTCCGCTTGTAACTGTGACAGAAATTGAGCATGAACCGCGGGAAGGCTGTATGTATGACATGGAAGCCGGATATATTGCCGGATATGCGTTCAGATATCTGCCTCCATCCTCGTTTATGGCGATAAAAGTTGTGTCAGATGACGGAAGCAGTATTCCTTCCGCATCACAGGTGTCAGAGCTTATCAGAGCGAGGCTGCCGGAAATAAAGCGTACGGCGGATGTATTTGCCGCACAGGACCCCGAGCGCGATTACCTTCCGCTTGACAGGAAACTCACAGAACAGCTCAGACTTACCGAATATATGAATAACGAACTTGAAGAGATAGAACACTACTGCGTATGCGCGGGACGGGTCGGCGAACTTTATGAGATTCTCGGGAAGCTTCGTGAACAGGGTGTTATTCCGTGTACTACCAAGGCGATGCGCAGGGAGGTGCTTGATGCTGTATACTCATATCTACGTTGAAAAAGAGGCGGCAGATTATCCTATAGCGAAGCGGATTCTTGAACGGAACACTTCGGCCGGGGTTATCACAATCAATCACTACAAGGACATTTTTAACAGGGCGCATCAGGATTACCGGATGCAGAAGAGAAGTCCGGCTCTGATACTGGCAGTCAGACACGGCAACAGAATTTTCGCCGGCGCGCCGGTTTGTCAGTCGTTCGGACAGCAGAATTTCTTTTACGCGAGCAGCGTTATGAACTGTCCGTTTGACTGCGAGTACTGCTATCTTAAAGGAATGTATCAGACACCGTATACAGTGGTTTTCGTGAACTTCGAAGACTATGCCGAAGAGGTCAGAGACAGGCTTCGTTCCGGGAACTGTTATCTGTGCGTTTCTTACGATACTGACCTTCTGGCGCTGAACGGACTTACCGGTATAGCGGATGAATGGATTAAGCTCGCGGAGTCTTCCGAGGGGCTCCAGATCGAGATCAGAACCAAATCGGCACCGCAGAGGCTTGAACCATGCGGCAATGTGATATATGCATTTACGCTTTCACCGGAAATTGTCGCGGAAAAATTTGAGCATATGACGCCGCCCTTAGGCGCAAGGCTTGCCGCAGTAAGACGCGCGCAGGAAACCGGATGCAGGGTGAGACTCTGCTTTGATCCCATGATAAAAGTTGACGGTTGGGAGCGAATATATCCGGATTTTATCGATGAAGTTGCACGAAATGTTGATCTTGACAGAGTCATTGATTTCAGTGTCGGCACGTTCAGAATATCGAAAGACTATCTGGGCCGCATGCGCAGGAACTGTCCGGATTCTCAGATTGCCTGGTATCCGTATGTCACGAAGGACAATGTCTGTCAGTATCCGCAGCAGACTGACGCGGCTATGCAGAATCTGATAGTGGATAAGTTGGAAAGCTATAACTGCACAGGGAGAATATTCAAATGGAACTGAAACGCGCGATAGTTACAGGCGCATCGTCCGGCATAGGTCAGGCGATAGCGAAAATGCTGGAAACACAGGGTTATGAAGTTTTCGGAATAGGAAGAAATTTTGACGGCGGAGAATCTTCAATGCACAGGATGGTTATTGATATAACCGATACCGGAGCACTTGTCGAAGCGATAGATGACATAGGAAGAAACGGCGGGATAGACTGCATGGTCAACTGTGCGGGGGAGGCTTTCTACGGACTGAGCGAGAGTCTTGATACTGAGCAGATAAGCAGTATGTGCCGCGTCGATCTTGAAGCGCCGATGATAGCTTCGTGCAGGTGTCTTCCGTATCTTCGAATGAGCCGCGGAATGATTATTAATATTGCTTCAGTGACGGCGACGCGGATAAACACGCACGGTGCGTGCTACGGAGCGCTCAAAGCCGGACTGCTGAGCTTCGGCAGGAGTCTTTATGAGGAGGTCCGCAAGCATGGAGTGAGGGTTGTTACAATCTGCCCTGACCTGACAAGCGGTACCGGTCTGTATCGTAACGCGTCTTTTGAAGCAGACAGAGCGGAAGGATGTTCACTGTATCCTGAAGATGTCGCCGAGTGTGTCAGAACCTGCGTCAGCATGCGTGAAGGTGCGGCTATAACCGAGATGGAGATCAGACCCCAGTACAACCGGATAAGCAAAAAATGACTTTCCGGAAAAAGCGGCGGTGCTTTTGTCAGGTTACGCTTCCGGGCAGAAGACGGTTATCGTCTGTGCCGTCCCCGGTCTGCGAAGTTGCCGGAGAAGACGCGTGATACCGGGCTCTGTATCCGCCGGGTGTCTGAGCTGTGTATTTTCTGAAGACGGACGTAAAATAGCTCTGGCTGGGAAAAGCCAGAGTGGCGGAGATTACTGCCGGCGAATAGTCCGAGTAGATAAGCATATTTTTCGCCGTCTCTATCTTGCAGATATTGATATATTCGCTTATCGTTCTGCCGGTCTGCTGCCTGAAAAGCCTTGACAGATACGCAGGAGACAGATTGCAGACTGATGACAGCTTCTGCACGGTGATTCTTGTGTGGAGATTGTCATATATGAAGTCGATGCATCCGGCGATATGCGGAGATGTTATTTTTTTCTTGCGAAGTCTTCTCATCTTGCCGGCGTAGTCAAGGCACATCGCTTCGTGAAGCTTTGATATGTCTTCGGTATTCCGGCATCTGTCTGCGGCCATAATATAGAAATCACTTACGTCGTAGGCAGAAGACATCTCCATGCCGCACGCTATGCAGTTTCTCGCGGAAAGCGCCGCTGTTATGGTGAAATGGTACTTGATGTTACGAAGCGTATCTTCCGACAGCCTGCCGAGGCCGGGCTTTTTGTGAAGAGGAACGGCCAGCAGATGTTTGACCTTGGCGACATCTCCGTTCCCGATAGCCGCATAGAATTCAAGCTCGGGGTTAAGAGGCGCCCGGAGCAGATCATTCTCACGCCGTATGTATTGCTGATAGAAAATTTCCTTGCCGTAATCCATCGTGTTCACCTGCCATTATGTCCCGAAAATCCATTGCTGTTTAATGTCATAATAACATAAAAAAAGATAATAAAACGATATTATAAGACTGCACGAGATGTTAACTTAGTATTACAAGAATCAGACGCAGGAACACGCCTGCAATCACAGAACAACGGGGGGTAACCTATGAAGGCACGCAAACACATCGCAACAATTATGACTTCAATTCTGCTTTCAGCGGCTTTGTCAGGCTGCAACAGCGCAGTCAGCAACTCAGAAGGGTCAGCGTCTGCCGCGCCCGGGCCGTCGGTTCAGCCTTCGGTGGCAGGTGAGCAGTCCGTGACACAGACTCCGTCAATCGACGGCTACAATCTTCTGTGGAGTGATGAATTTGACGGGAATACGCTTAATCCCGATTTGTGGAATGTTGAGCTGAGGCAGCCCGGATGGACAAATGAAGAACTTCAGGAGTACACGGATTCAGCGGACAACGTTTTCGTGCGCGACGGTGATCTGGTTATAAAGGCAATCAAGACAGAGGACGAGAACGGAAATCCTTATTACACTTCCGGCAAGGTAACAGGATTCGGCAAGACAGATTTCATGTACGGCAAAGTAGTCGTCCGCGCCAAGGTTCCGGAAGGTCAGGGCTTATGGCCGGCTGTATGGATGATGCCGACAGATGAACGGTTATACGGATCGTGGCCGAAGTGCGGTGAGATTGACATCATGGAAGTTCTGGGCAATCAGCCGAACATAGCCTACGGGACAATTCACTACGGCAACCCGCACGCCCAGCAGCAGGGAATTTATACTCTTGCAAGCGGAAGTCTTGCGGATGATTTCCACGACTACAGTGTTGAATGGGAACCGGACGAGATCAGATATTATGTTGATGATGAATTATATTACACGGTAAACGACTGGTTTACGGGAGAAGAGGGCGGAGACGATGTGCCGTATCCGGCACCGTTCAACCAGAATTTCTATGTGCAGATGAATCTTGCCGTTGGCGGAACATGGCCGGGGAACCCAGATGCAACAACAGATTTTGATAATGCAGAGCTTCAGATTGATTATGTACGCGTATATCAGAAGCCTGAATACGATACGAATGTCACAAAACCGCCGATGGTTTTCAGAGATCCTACGGAAGACGGCAACCTCATCTATAACGGAGACTTCTCTGAACAGGACAGTCTTGACGGCACCTCAAACTGGAATTTTCTCCTTTTTGAGGGCGGTGAAGGCAGTGCCCGGATCAGCGATAACGAGATGGTAATAGATTCAACCTCCGAAGGGACGGAACAGTATTCGGTTCAGCTTGTGCAGCCGGATCTGCCGATGGAGAAAGGGAAAACCTACAGGCTGACCTTTGACGCCTGCGCTGCCGAGGACCGCAAGATGATTGTCTGTGTTTCGGCACCGAAGATGGACTGGATCAGATATCTTCCTGACACGTCGCTTGACCTTACCACAGATTACCAGACATACAGCTATGATTTCACAATGAACGATCGTGACGACAATGCCGGAAGGCTTGAATTCAACATGGGTGCGCAGGGCTCAACCGCGCAGATCAAGATTAAGAACGTGAGAATAGAGGTAGTTGAATAGGACTTGAGAGGATTAGATCATAAAGCCATGCAGTCATGGAATAGAAGAATGTGAAAGCCGGATTGGTCAGATGGTTTTACAGATAAAATCAGACAGGGCAAAGGGCCGAAACGGTTGAGTAACCTCCTTACTCGATTTTGGGATTACGTCCCATGAGGCAAAAAGAGCGGGAAGTCGCAGTGGGGCGGCTTCCCGCTTTTTATCTTCGCTTCATCGAGAATTTGCTGCTTTGTGTATATGGCCCGCGCACTTGCAACAGAGCTTTTATTAAGCTATTATCGCTTTTATGAGCAGGATAACGGGAACAATGAAAGCATATAAGATATACAAGGGCGCGATTGCGGCCCTGGTTTTTTTAATCTGCTGCTATCTGTTTATTATCAACACCGTGATTACCGTAGCACTGACCGGTGTGCTTCCTTCACAGAGCAACTTTGTGCTCGACTTCGTGGCAGGCAATATAGCCGCGACAGCTGCAGTAATCGCGGCTATTGTCTTTGCTGTAAGATCTTCCGGAGTAAGAGCCTTTGCCGACAGGCTGACTTCGCCTGAAAAATATGACAGGGTAAGCCGGATTCTCATATACTTAATATTTGCCATAGGCGCGCTGTGGTCTGTGGCGATATACAGCTGCGGACAGCATTTCGACAGTCTTGAGATAATGCAGGCGGTCTACGGAATGTCGTGGAACGATTTTACCAAATTCGGCGCGAAAGACTATTTCTCAATCTATCCGAACAACATCGGAACGACGATGATTTTCTACGTTTTCAGCAAATTCTGCGGTGTTTATAACTACCTTGCGCTGATGCTTCTTAACAGTGTCTTTATAGCACTCGTTTATTACGACCTGTCCAAAATCACAGTGAAAATGACCGGCTCACGCAAGCTTGGGCTTGCAGTCCTCGCGGCAGGTATATTTTTCCTCCCGGTGACAGGTCTTTCTGTGCTGGTGTACGGAACGGTTCCGGGACTTTTTCTCGCAGTAAGATCACTAAGA
>ENA-UOYA01001990-UOYA01001990.1-activated-sludge-metagenome-genome-assembly--contig:-NODE-1990-length-20440-cov-19.692862_pt1 | contig 20440 bp, 25 predicted proteins | sample MGYA00238163_ERZ764804 | MGnify/ENA primary metagenome ERZ764804 (study PRJEB28919, sample SAMN05720223) | activated sludge metagenome | isolation source: Anaerobic digester | place: Hong Kong... | reverse complement strand
TAGTGCAATGAAATACAATAAAATATTTAAAATTTTCATATTTAATAGTGCAAGATTTGAAATTCATAGGAAAAGACCTGTGAAATTTGCATCTTAAATTACCCAATTTAGGTAATTTAATTGTTGAATAATCCATATCTAGTTGAGTACTATTAATCATTAGAATATTAATGGATTTAACTGATTGTCTTTTACTTTTAAATTTTGGGAAGCCTTTTTCTTTTTTGAAAGAAGCTTTCATTGCTTTTTCCAGATTTTTTAAAGTTTGTTGGAGAGTTGTGGATGGTGCTTCGTTTAACCATGTTAACTCTTTTTTCAACTTTGTTAAATCTGTACAATTTTGGTAGAAAAAATTAAATTTATTTGTTGATTTATATGTTTCAATTTCTTTATTCAAGAAGTAATTCCAAACAAATCTTGATTGGCCAAAAATATTAGCCAATTGATTTTGTTGCAATTTATTTGGATAGCATTCAAATTTGAAATTAAGATTCAATTGAAACCAATAAGGAAAAATTATATACATATTTATACTCAAAAATATTTTGGGTAAGTGAATATGAAAGCCCTGTCCTAAAGAACAGGGCTTTCATATTCATCTTCTTTGGCAAATGCATGCAAAACAATCCCATAATTACTTCTCACTTGGTTTAAAAGTTAAAACAGTTTTGATTCTCGGCGAACAAACAACCTTTGAATGTTCACATAACGTGCAACTTAGCTCCTTTAATGTAGTATTTGTTACCTTACAATAGGTTGTTGTTTGTTGAACAAACTGATGGTTACATGTATCTTTCATATTTTTTCTCCTTTTTTATATTATATAATAATTTTTTGGTGATAAATACTGAAAAACAATATTTTTTATGAAATGGTCACACGTTAAACAATTATTGGAATATTTTCAAGATCACTCCACTTCTGACTTTCAGGATCTTGTGGACATCTTATCTAGTTTGGATGCTGAAGAAATCGAAGAGTATGATGAAAGATTTAAACGTTTAAATTCTAAGTTTTTCTCTACTTTTCTTGATGCTGTAATATCTTTTAGTAAATTTGAACAAAGTGTAGAATATGGTGGATTAACTGGCAATAATTATGTTACTAAACATGTCATGGATAATGGGTTAGACGATAATATTTTTTATATGGATATCTTCGATGATGTATATATGGAGGATATGGATGTCATCGTAAAGGAAAAAAAAATAGGATTAAATCAGAAATTTATTTCACATTGGATACAATTTAAAAACATACGAAATAAACTTAAAAACCTGTTTAAACATGATAGTTATAAAGTAATGTTTACTGCACAAGAATTTAAAAAACATGAGGAAATTTTCAACCAATTTATACAATGCGTACAAACTTTATCAACATATGATTTAAAGGATAATTTGGATGCTAATATTTCATTTCATAAATTTATAATAACAAGAATGGAATATTTGTACGATAAAATCAATCGGTCTATTAAACATCTCGTAACATCTAATACATATTTTACTACAAATTTATATAGATCTGAAGTTTTTCAAAATATTCAAAAATTATCGTCAATTTATATTCCTTATTCGTTTTCACAAATATCATCAAACATTAGTGACATATATCATTGTTTGTATGCTATTTTTGGTGATGTTGATCACCATATTGATAACAGTTTTGATGATCTTTCTGATTTGAGGTTTTCTGATAAAAAGTTAGCATTATTTAAACAAATTGAACAAAGATTTGTTGAAATTGCTGAAAAAATAGATATAATATGATGTACAAAATGTATGTGTAGTGTAAATACACATACAAATTTTATTGAGAAATATATGGAACTGTCAGAAGAACGTAAACAATTATGGTATGAGTATATTAAAGCTGTTCGTACAAAAAATAGTGATCTTGCACAAAAAACGATGCATGAATTATCAAAATTGATTTCAAGATCAATCATTAATAACGATAAAGATAATCAGGAACAAGTAAATAATGTTAACCCAAGCTAACAGAAAGTTATGGTTAGAATATATCAAGGCTGTTAGAACACAAGATACAGTGTTTGAGCAACAAGTATTTCGTGATTTGATTAAAAACAAATCACAAGAGTTACAAAATACCAATTTTATTGATCGATTAGAACATTTCATCATTTCAACTGTAAAACCATCATTAAGAATGGTTGATATGGATTTTGAAAAACAACAACAAGAATTTAAATTGAAATTCATGTCGCGTCGAAATGATGAAATTCTTTTTTCATTTTTATTCCACATTCAAGAAACGAATGTGGTGTTTGTTAAAGCTGAGAGTGAAATGTTGGATGGTGATATTAATAGTATAAATCAACCTAATATAACACATATTGGACAAACAATAGCATCTTCATTATCAAAACAACAAAACATGGAAATTTTGAATATTGAAAATGAATTAGATCAAGAATTGAATAGAGGTTTTTAAACTCTATTCAATTTTTCCAATAATTCAAATCTCAACACTCGATCCATCCACTCTGCAATACAACCCAAATTCCGTAATGTTTTAAATACAAGGTTAGGGATAGACATTTCTCCATCTGTTGATACAGCATCTCGTCGTTCATCTTTTAATTTCTTAATTAATTTTTGTAAACCAATACCATCATTTTGTTTATAGTAAGAGTGTGCTAATTGAATAGTTGTTTCAACTTGTTTATTTATTTCATTTTTCATATCATCTGTTATTGTAAACTCATAGTTTGGTTCTTTTATCCATTTATTATGTTTTATGCTAAACTGAGCTGCATCTTTTGAAATAGTTGTGCTGTTTTTTGATTGAGGACTTATTTCAACTTTATGAGTGAAGATAAATATTGGTGTTTCATTCCATAATTTACATTCCATAACTAATAATTTGTATTCATCGCTTTCTTCGTCAAGATCAACTACTAAATGTATATCAATATCAGATTTATTAGTGTAGTTTATATCACAAGAGCTTCCTATAATGATCACATCTAATATTTTCTCTTCGATTTTTTTGAGTTTGATAAATGCATCAACAATCATATTTAATTTTTTGAGAATTTTTGGTTTTATTTCCTCATCTTGCCACAATTTGTAATTAAGTTTTTTATGTATTTGTAATTCATTACTATAATCTTTAGATGGTACCAAATCTTTGAGTTTCATAAAATATATAACCTTGTTGAAATGTATTTAGATTTTTTTAAATACATAAAAAGTATTTTTTATGAAAGGTATAGGATGTATTTCCAATAGTTTAACAGATGGTGATACAGTTGCTGTTGGTAGTGGTAATGTCTTTGCTAATTTTCTTCCAGTGTCTGTTAATAATGACGCAACTACAGGTCATGGTTGTTTTCCTCCAACAGTGATGATAGCAACTACAGGTACAGTATATGTTAATAATAAACCAGTATTGAGGCACGGTGATAGTAATCAACCCCACACATGTGTAACACCACCAAATCCAACCGATTCTGGTACTTTAATTTCAACCAGTAATGTGTATGTTGGAGACTGATATGTATATTCCAAATTTTATACCTTCTGATGAATTGTGTACATTGCCTCAGTTTACTGAAACAAGATCGCGAAATGTAACATCCTTTGGATTATTTTTTAGATCAAAACAACCTGGAGATGTATCAGAATTAAAGATTGCTTGTAGATTATTTGGTATCACAAGTGATATTAATAATAATGATGTTTCAGTTTACACATTTAAAGTTAAATTTTTTGAAAATAATAACTGGTCAACAGAACAAACGTTTACACAAAAAAAGAATACAACATCTAATACTATTACTGAAAGTTGTATAAGCGATGTTAAGGCATTTATCGACACATCAATGCACATAGAATCACCTGTAAAGAATTTTGATACACAAGATAATGGATCTGAACCAACAGAACTAGATGAATTTAATATTACATTAGTAAACGGAACAAGCGGACCAACAGATGGTAGTATAATAGAAAATATACGTACAGGCCCTAAATACACTATGATATGTATTACTTCTACAGAAGATATACATGGTAATAATATAACACCTTCGCAAAAAATAAGATATTGGGATGGTATAGCGTGGCAACCTTTTGAGAGTTAAAAATGAAAAAATTTTGTATTAATATGATAGATGGTATGTTTGATGTTATTGAAGTTTTTATGTATCGTTTATTTAAGATTGTTGATAAGTGTAATTTAAATAGACGTTTTGCCTTATGGGCAGGTATTATTTTAACAATACATGTTTGTATTTGGTGTATGGGTTTAGTTAGTGCTCCGCCAACCGCATATAGTGGTGTAGATGTGGCAGCAATTATTGCTGCTGTTTTAACACCGCTATCATTATTAACAGGAGCGTTAATGAAATTTGGTGAGCAATATAAATCTTTGAGAAGAGCAACTGATGATCCAATTAACTCTTCTGAAAAAGAATCTACTTAAAAATCCAAATATATTTATTAGCGAAAAGTTCTTCTTTCATATGATCCAAATCCATTTCAGATAAAGCCACACCTAATGTGAATTTATTAACTTGCTTGGGTTGAGAAGTGGTGATGTTTTCATATAATTCTTTAATGCAATTTTTAATAGATAAAGGTTGCATTGTTAAATCCATAAGTAATTGATTTTCCGAGAAGGCATCTTTTACTTTGATGGTTTTTTTATTTTCATCCGTCCATTCTGTTTCCATAAGATTGAGATAATCAAAAGGATCATTAAACGCTTTTTCGAGACGTGTTGTCTGTACTCGTGGATATGATGAACGCACGTGATCTGTTTTGTCACCTCTTATACATTTTTCAAATAAAAACCATTCCACATCAATTTTCTCTCTTATTTTGTTATTATATGCATCAAAAATAATAACATTAGGAAATCGCTGTAGTTGTGCTAAATCACCATCCGATGATACAATAATGAATGTATTATGTGGTTCGAGATTGGGTAGATGGCTAATAATATCATCTGCTTCTAAAATAGGTTTATAAAAACATTTAATATTTGTGTGTTGTTCAAAAAAAGTTAAAATTTCTCCACAAACATGTTTCATCATTTTATATGTAAGTAACTGTTGTGTAGTCATCTCTTTTCGACGGTTACCTTTATAAATTCTGTTTGTTAGTGGTATCATTTGTTCAAATTCACCTTTTGTATATAATACTCTCCAACTTTTACCAATATCAAATGTTAGATAAACTTTGGTACATTCTAACTTTTTATAATGCATATTGATTTTAGTCAAAAAAGATTTAAACATATTTCGTTTGTAACTTCTATATTTTTCATCCTGCATATACTGGGCAAATATTTCATCTTCATTATCTGTCTGTAATAATAATTCACGTTCTAATTTAGTTAAAAAATCATCTTGTTGTGAAGTATCTTTTTCAAACATTGCAGATAGCTTAAATAATATATTACTACCATCAACTAATAATACACGTTCTGATTTAATATTGTTGGTAATATCTGTATCAGTACCATAATCAAACATATCATCCATAATACACATCCTTAATTTTGTTCATTTTCTCTAAATTGATGCAATAGATTTGCAATCCACATTTGCACTATTTCTTGATCATTGTTACCAGTGAAACCCTGTTTTACTAAATTTTGAATAAACTCATCATTCCAATGTATCTCAGTGTTTAATTTACCTTGTTCATCCAGATAAGATGAAGTTATTTCTGCTCTTGGTTTACCTTGGTCAAATCGATGAGCATATTCCGTATATTTCAATGATAAGTTAATTGCTTTCATGTGTTCTTCATGAATAGTATCAACCTTATCAATAGTGGGTTGAATTTTTTCAAAGATTGAAATTTCTGTGTTGCTAATATGATCAAACATCTTACTTTCAACATGTTCTTGAGCTGCTGATAGTTCTTTAATATCATAATCCAACTCGTGATATTTGTTTGTAAGATCATCTTGATTTACGTCAAGGTCATTTCTAATGTCTTGTAAGTCAGCTTCATGTGTAGTAACACTATCTTTTAACATTTTAATTTCGATGACACTATTGTCAATATATTTTGTATGTTGTGCTACATTAAACGTCATCTCTTCAATGATTTTAGATTGGTTTTGCGTTGTAGTCAAAAGTTCGTTAACAGTTTCACAAACGTTGTTTAGTGTGGTCAACAATGTTGATATCATCTCATTGTGCGTTTTTTCCAATTGCTGACGTTTAAGAATCTCAGTTTCCAAATCTTCTTCTAACAATCTAATTTTACGATTTATTATATCCTTTTCATGTTGTGTATAAAACATAACATATCTCCTATAATTGATTTTTGATTGGGGTTAAATAAATATCAGAGTTTTCACATTCCACCTTTAATAAACCATTATTACAAACTAATAACTGTTTAGGATGGAATTTATTAAAAATTCGCAATAAACTATGTAATCTATATCTAAATCCAAAGTTATTTAAATCTGATAATTCAGTTACATTACTGTTGACAGTAATTGTACATTTTTCCGCTTTGAGTTCTGATGATAAAATAAGTTCAATACAATTTGGTTTATTATATGTAATAAACACAGTATCACATCCCATCATTTTTTGACTGTCTTTTATATCATTGATTGTTTCGTCATCAAAATGATCAAGTTGAAAAGTTGGTTTTGTAGCTGCTGTGTTGATACCTTTAGGTGGTCTTTCTCTAGGGGTGGCAGTTGCTCCAGCTGCAATATCTTCAAGAGATTTTTCTCGTCCATATATCACACTTTCTTTCATGCAAGTAAAAAAGCTTTTGATTTTACCGTTTTTTGATTTGATGTTGATTGTTCTTACCTCATCGTTTTGTTGTTTTTCAAAACTAATTTCTGTATCAGGAAATTTATTGATTCTATCAGAGAGTTCCGATATTCTATCTCTAGTACATACACTTTTAAAATCAAATTTAGGGCAGTTTTTGCCGAAAATAATAAGACTACTATCCTTGTTAATAGCACTAACAACATCATTTCCCACATACATGACAGTCATATCTAGCTGAGCAAATGTCATTAGAATTTGCTTGAAATATAGACTTTGTGCTGTTTCGATTTCCATTTTAAAACTCCAAAAAAGATTGTAAAAACATTGTGTGATCTGTTGGTGCTGAATAACCAATAGCATGTAAAATATTATTTAACGGATTATCAATCAGTGATTTAACGTGTTCATTCACATCAATATCAACGTATTTTTCAAACCATGATGGGATTTCTTCCAAATCTCTTGGTAATGCAATACTTTTAAATTTACCAATTTTATGTTTGAGTTTAAAGACTCTAATTTTACTACCTGATGTTATCGCTGGTAATGTATATGCTTCTTCATGTTTCCTCATTAGATTATAGAATATCGATGCTGCTACATGACCTGGTAGTCTTGCCTTCATCCCTAGGGTTTCAAACTGTTCTGTGTAATATTCAACTTTTTTAACACCTTTTGGTATACCTAAGTCAAGAACACTGACATTTCTGACATTATTTTTAAATTCCATTATCTGTTGTTGGATGTTTTCCCATGTTTCACCCTTGATATAGTCAAGGATAATTTCGGTCAGTTTTTCTTGTACATATACAGGTAAATTGGATTTTTTGATGTCTAATCCCATTACTTTAGGTTCATTGACACGTTTTCCTTCCTTATCTAAAACGTGTAATATGTATCTTTTCTTTGTAACAAAGATACCACCACTAGCTACAATTTCTCTAGCGCATTTCAAATACTTAGAATGGGATTCGTTAACAAGAAAGTTTTGTTGTGTGAAAGGACCATATGAAGCATTTACATCTTTAGCAATATTATCAGCATATTGCACAACTTCATCTAGTGAAGGTTCTTTTTTTGTTTCAACGTGAGGATAGGTGAAGTAACATGAATTATGAAGTACAATATTATTACCTATAAAATATGGTGCATTTGCATCTTTCACCCCAATATCATATATTGGTTGATTGATTGTATCAACCAACCTACAACTTTTAATCTTAGATCGTTTAATTTCCATATTTTTTACTCCTTATTAATATTTTAAAACAATTTAAATTAGGTTTCAATCGTATAAATACCATTAGAAAAAAGAGAAAAAATATGTTTTTAAGAGGTGGTTTATTAATCGAACCTTGGAAACCGTTTAAAAGCTACGCAAATGATCCTAAGATTCAAGATGTGGTTTTATACGATAATACTATTTATGTTTGTTCTGTGGCGCATAGAAGTGGCGCAACTTTTATTGAAAACGCTAACAAATTTATTTCCGCTGGATCTAGTGGAACTGGTGGAACTGGTTCAGGTGGTTATGGTGGTGAGTGGGATTTATTTACAAACATTCAAGTGTTACCACCATCTGTATCAAATTTGAAATTTGTTAGTTTCACGGGTAGTGTGCCAACAAACGTTGACCAAACAACTTTCGATTATCAAGGTCCAGGGTTAGCATTTACACCAATCTCAACAGCAATTGAATTATATTGTGCTTCAATTCATAATGTGGAATTTAACTTCACAGGTACCAGATGGTGTGAAGTTAAGATACCTGCAGTTAGTTTATGTACGATATGGTTTACTAAACAAACTATTGTTAATTCAGATATGGTTAATGTTGTATATCAACATATTTTTAATAATAATCCTTATATTGATAGCATTGGTATATTTTTTGATTTTGGCCCATCATCCATCAAACGATTAGATATTCGTTGTTATGATCAAAATACAGATACATATACTACACTAAGCCCAACCCCTATTACAGGTAGCATTATTAATGATGAATATATATGTAAGATAGGTATTAATAAAGATTTAAACAAAGTGTTTGTTGATGAAGGAAATGGTAATATTTTTGAAATCACAACACCTTTTCCTTTAGTTGATTTTGAAAAAATATTTGCTGTAGATTTTAAATACCCATCTGCTGGGTTAAACGGTAATCCAATAACTATTACTAGTTTCAGTGATGGTACTCATTTACCACTTCAAAACGTCACAAGTGGTTCCATTATCATACCTCCAGCAAATGCTAATGATGGTGAAATATGGTCTATTGTTAATAACGGCACATATAATAGTTTATATGATTTAATTAATGGTGATGTTATACTTTTTTATAACAATCTACAAAATATTGTAAAACTAGTAAACCAAACCACGCAATTTACAGAAACACAAATAAACAATTTGATTGATAATGCAATAGATGTTTCAGTTGCAGCTGGTAGTATTAATACTGCTATTCAAGATGCTATCGATAACATACCACCTCCAGGTACATTGGATTTGTTATCTTCTGTATTATATAATTACAATGACACAGTTCTAATGTATGATACTGTTAATCAGTTATTATATAATGAAATTAAGTTTAACGTTACAGATGGATTTAGTCGAGCTGTTACATTTCAATTTAACACTGACTCAGGCAATGGGTTTTATAATTATGAAGGAAAGGGTATATTTCGACTTTCGATTACCACAAATGCCCCATTAACAATCAATATTGTTGATACATACTTTAATAATATAGCTTTTGAAACAATATTTGAAAATGGTCTGGATCTATGTTTAACAGATAGCGGCAGTGGGATAAAAGTAATAAGTCGAATTGTCACTGAAACCAATACTATAACTCATCCATCAACAATTTCTCGTATACCTTTAGATGAGTTTCCACTTTCTTCAACACAGGGAATATTAGAAGGACAACCATCTTTAGCATCTTTTACATACACTAATGGATTGGCTATTGATAATAGTAGTGTTGATAGCACAACCTTTTTTCAACAAAGTCTTGCTGTTGCATATCAAAGACAATGTGATGTTAAGTACACAGTTGGATTTGATATGGTTATACCATTTGTTGATACATTAGAGAAACGCGGTGTGTTATTCACTAAAGAAGTATTAACAGCAGATCCACTATCTGTATTGAAGCGACGCGTAATGAGACCTTATGATATAAATCAGGATTTTGGTGTAAAAATTGAAACAGGGGGACTTGGTAATATTGGTGATTTACATATGGTATATATTACTATTATGTATAGTGGAGGAGCATATACAAAACAAGTTGATTTACCACCACATGTAGGTACAAATGATAGACGAATACGTGTTATATTGGATGTACGAAAACAATTAATTACAATTACTGATCTGGATACGTTGGATGAACAAACAGTGTTGTTTTTTTATTTTCATCATTTTCCAATTATATTCCAACAAAACAGAACAGATATTGTTATATATAATCATGTTAATCAATCAGCACAACCAACCTTTACCAATAATATGAATATATTGGAGTGTCGAACTGGTGGAATTGTATCAGAGCCATTTATGGTTAAGTGCACTGTTGATAGTAACATACTAATGCAGATACAACGTAAAAAATTCCAATGGTTTGGACCTGAACATTTGTTAAATGTCAATAGTACAAATTTTTTAAACGTATACACTATAAGAACTGGAAAAGATTGGTTAGAACCAGGAACATTTTTATGGGGAGATAATCAATTAACAATGAATAATAAGATTGTTCCAACGGAGACTCAATATGTTTATTATGATGCAAATTCATCTAAAGAGTATATTGTGGTTCTCGAAACTACTAAAGTACTAAAAATAGTAGTGATTGATAATAGTTCTCCAACTTTTACTATTGTAACTCCGAGAGTTTTTGCTGATACTCATGAATTTGATATAGAAATATCTTGTCCTACCAATGTTACTATAAATTTCACTCAACATCAACCATCAAACGTTACGTCAGGATATGCGACCGCTGCTGATTATAACGGTACGTATAACAATGGTGTATATAAAGCGATAGGATTATTTAATTTGGGTATAATGAAATGGAGAATTGTATGATATACACAGTGAGAATATATAATAGAATAAATACTGAAAGTATTGATATTAGCACACTTTCAGTATTTGATCGATTACAAATGCAATGTTTGATTAAAAGTGGTAAACTTATGACTATTGATGGCAATGGTAACAATAACACAATTTTACTTGCTCAATTACTGAAAGAAGTTTCATCTTTCAGTAATTAACAATAAATCCGTATTAATATCAATCTGGGATGGTTTTGCTTCCATAACTATCCCGTTTCGTTCAATCATGACAGAATGATCTTCAGATAATTTAATTGTGTTACCATTTTCGTCAATAATTTCCCATAATTCCTTAGACACAATATGTTTGTGAATATAGTCTATATGTTTTAGACTTGAAGATATAGTATCTGTATTCATCGATAACACTTGTATATTTTCATTTAATCTAATTTCTTTATTGTCCAAGGAAACAAAGGATTCAGACATTAAAAACAATTCTCCAATTGTCATTTTGCCTATATTCGTATCAACAATGGTATCACCTGTTACAGAATCTGTATCTCCATAAATAATAACACCGCCTTTATCTGTATATTCGCCTGTAACTAGGCGATTAATCTCTGATGCTTGATGTATTAATATTTGACGACCTGATGCAGTTACACTTGCACCCATTCTGCGATCAAAAAATCTAAAGTAACCATTCAACAATGCTCCATAAAAACTGTTTAATTTAATTTTAAAAATGTATTGTAAACGGTCGTAATATTGGTACTCTTCTTTTGTTTTTGCCTGTTTCATTAAGTTTTTATACTTCACACGTTCCGAGAACCAATCAGATAATATTGATGGAAATATTCCATACTGTTCCATTGAAAAAACAGTACCATATCCACTTATACACATGTTATTTGCTTTAAAATACTCTCTCCACTCTTTACCAGATTTGGACATGTATTTATCTTCTATATTAAACTGAAATGATAATACTTTATCAGACCCTTTAATAACATGTTCATATGCTTCTGTGGTGAGTAAAAATTGACCAACTAAGCATTCTGGTGAAATATTTAAAGTCATAATTGCACTTGGATACAAAGAGTTAATATCAACAGAACATACTAATTTATGTAATCCAATAACAGGGTTCATAACATATGCCCCATCAACTTGAGAATCATCCTCTGCTAAAACAGTAATATCTGGTACTATAACACCTTCACGTTCGTACCAACAATAATTACGTACAGCTAAATCAGCCAGCTTTACAGTACCAGATATATGATTCATGTAACCTGTTGACATAAATCTTAGCATATTGGCGATAGTTACATATGCTAATTTATCTTCCAGACCACCTAGAATTTCACAATCACGTTTTGCATATCTCAGAAAATGAACAAAATCTTCATGATACAATTGCTCAAGATTGCCTGTATACGTTAGTTTTGGGAGGTGTGGTAGATATTCATTAGCAATGCTTGCCAAAGTGTAACTTTGACGTTCTCCTGGCTCGAATTTTTTGATTAGTTGTAAGTAATCACTTTGTGTTCTTCCTGACCACTTAACACTGATTTTTTCCTGACCTGTTTCAAAATAAGTTTTAAATTCATGTTCTGAACCGTTCTCAAAACTCAAACGTTTGGAGTGCTTCTTTCCTAAAACTTCTTCTATACGTCTTGTTATATATGGATCATCAAAATTTTCACTATTGTACCCCACTAAACAATCCACATCTTCTAGCAAGTCTAAAAAGAATAATAGTAACTGTTTCTCGTTATCAAATAGTTCTATTTCTGTATTATCCATTAATTCATTATCAAAATCTTCAGGTTCCCATTCAGGTGGTGGAACAGCTAAAACATACATTTTATTGTCCCACTTTTTCATAAATGAAATAGCTGTAATTGGATATATTGGTTCCAACGCTCCTTTGAAATCTCTTGTCATATCAACATCAATTTCAATATCATAAAATCCGATGTTTAATGTGGGAACTTCTTTATTATAGTAGTTTGTTGACACATACTTTAAATCACATGATACATCACTATCATATAATTTGTAACCCTCCATTCGTGCTTCTTTTTTTGCGCTATAAAACTCAAATTGATTTTTAAACTTCAATTTACGTAATTTATTACCATGCATGTCATGGAATGTTCCATGTTCATGGCGTACATAAAAGTACCATTCTGCAGGTCTTGTTAAACAAGACCTTACACCGTTTTTACGTTCCCAAATAAGAACTGTATTTCCTTGTGTTTCCGCAGATATGTATGACATATATACTCCATTAAAAACTTATATGTTTAGGAAGAAAAAACAGATCTTCAATTAACACAATAGGTTTTTCAAGATTATCACCATCAACACTTTCTTTAATAGACTTAACCTTATAGCACATTTTAAAAGTATCTGGTTTATCTAATAGATGCTCACAAGACACTTTATCAACAATATTAATTTCCACACTAATAGTATTATCGTCCGAGAGTTCTTTACTAGTTATGGAAAAAGCGCCGTTATTATACACTCCATTAATTTGTATGCTTTCAAATAATGTATTAATTACATCTTGTGGGATAGGACGATTAATTAATGGACTCAATCCTTTATCAATTAGATTAAATTTCATTTTTAATCTCTCACTACTTGTAATACGGTATCACTAGATGTGGATGGTTTGTTGTATAACAATTCAAAATCATCCAACAAATTTTGCGTTTGCTCTTCAATTTCATCTCTATTAGAACGGTTTTTTCTCATGTCTATAAGAAATTTAATTTGGGCACTGGTTAATTCAAACCCCTTTTTCAAATCAGCTTTAATATCCTTAATGTATGATTGAATATCAGAAATTTTTTGCAATTCATTTACAATACTGTCGATCTTTTGTGCAATTTCGACTCGATCTGATGGGTTAGATGGAATCATTATTGTTTCTCCTTAATGTTATTGAAAGTTATTGGATCATAAATATACAAATGTTCACACGACACTAGTATATCTACTACCATACATGTTCCATATGTTACGTTAGAAATGTTACGAATGAAATGAGGATCAGATGGGTGTATTATAACACCACCTCGTTCCCCCATGATGCTAATATCATGTTGAGGAAATTGAATTTTTCCCCCAACGTGTTCATATTCCTCATCAAATGGTTCTTGTGGATTGAAATGTGAGGAAAGGAATAATGATATTGTAAAATCATTGTATTCCGTGCGTACCCAAGTATTAGCTTCCTTGGAAAAAGTACTGTTGAAGCAAGTTAGAGGTGTTCCGTTGGTCTGATTTTTTAAATACGAGAAAAATATTTTCTCGACTTTTTTGCAGTTGACGTTATACAACTCATTAATTTCTTTATATAAAGGTTGTATTAATTGTATAATATAATCAACAACCGTATGATCATCAACAGCGACCACACTTGTTTGTGTATCAAACTCTGTGTCAACAAGATCTGTTGTTACCAGCAGATCATTGGTTAGTTGCTCACAAAGTTTGGGTGATATAAAGCTATCTTTTATAATGAAAGGGTTTTTCATATATACTATTACTAGATTTAGTAATAGTATATATTAGTTATTAAAAGTCTTCAACACATTGAGAACTTCTTGCAATGTTAAATTTTTGAATTTTTCGAAGTCATGATGTTTATCACTATTTGTTGACTCTTCTATGATATCTGTGTTTTCCCATTCAATATGTTCCATATATAGTGTGGGATCAACTAATACTCTTGATTGTTTTAGAAGATTTTGACCAAGTAGAATTTCATGTGTCATATCACTTCTATCATTTAGGTTAAATAAAACATCTTCATATGTTTTATTTGACATTGATACGTTGAACTTAACAACAGGGCGGTAAGTAATACCGCCATCACTATTTTGAACACTTTGTTTATTTATAACGGGCATGCGATATGCCTGCTTATTATAAGTAAATGTTACCATTTCTCCATCCTCATAATTAGATGGAGCTGTACTAATATCAGTAGCGTGTAGAGAACAAAATGAAGCACCAGTATCTACTTTAGCCATAATACCTTGATTATTATTGAATCCTAATAAAATTAATTCTATTTGACTACCAATAACTTTCTTGACATTTTCTAGCAATATAAATTTACTATTTGTGCCTTTTTTTATTTTTAAAATAGTATTTTCATCGCTTTCGTATAGCAATATACCATAACCAATATCTTTTTCAATACACATTTCGAATAATTTTGTTGAACTTTGATAATTCAATATATATTCATTATTATTAAATGATATCTTATCTAGTCCAATAACTGCTGGTTCAATAATCATATTCCACCCAATGTGTTTGATTGATTTTGTTGTTCTTGTTGTCTTTTTTTAATTTGTGCTATTACTTGGGCAAGTTGTCGTTGTAACATCACTTTCTTTCTGATGAGTGGATCATCACTTCGCACATCGTTTCTAAGTTGTTGGGCACTATCCCGAACACGTTTAGATAATGGTACACGACTTTGATCTTTTAACGTTTGTTGATCTTGACTTAAAGTTGATGCAACTTCCATATCAGAAAATTCACAAAGTAACATTTCGGCTAATAATTGTTCAATTTGTAATATATCACTCATAATTTACTCCTGAGCATTTTCACGTGCTTGCATTTGTCTAGCAATTTTCATCAATGTATCTAAAGAAATACTTTTATGTGATGCAAAGCCATCAAGTTGATTAATGTTATTTTCTTCTTCTTCAAACCGTTTATGTTGATCAGCATCCAGTTGAGTTACATTTGGATTTACGTTTTGATCAATAGTTTGATCTTGTTTTAGTTGATGTCTATATTGCGCAAGTTTAGCAAGTTTTCGTGTTTCGTTTTTTTCTTGAGTTGATTTTTTATTATATGCCTCCATATCCAAGATTTGCTCTTCTGATTTAATCTTAGCTTCTGCTGCTCTAGCCATAGCCTCTGCTTCTTTAGCGCGAGCCTCTGCTGCTCGTGCATCTGCATCAGCCTTTTTAGCTTCAGCATCTGCTGACAACATGGCTAAAATGGAAGAGATTGTAGCTTTTTGATCATCTTGAGATAAGTCACCCACATTATCTTGAGATTCTAGATCATTTACTGGAATATCATTTTCACCAGCACTATGCACACCCTGTTCATCACTCATGTCATCTGGAACATTACTATCATCATTGTTGTTGTTATTTTCATCATTTGGTGTGTCGTTAAATTCCTGTTCCATAGATTGTTCTGTGTTGGGACCTTTTTGTTCCTCTTCTTCAACAGCATCATCATATATTTTAGGCCATACTACGTTTATGATATTAAACTCATCACGTAAAGAAAATAGTAATTCAGCAATTTCAACTTTCTTCATATCAGTTTGTAACTGTTGTTGTAACGCACTTTCAAACTCATTTGCTTGTTCTGCATCTACAAAAACTTTAATAATACCACCCTTATCATCTTCCAGGCCAAATTGAACTGTATCATGTTTGGGTACACTGTTTTGTTTTGTTACATTGCTGACTTTTGATAAAGCATCGGAAAGATTAAAATTTTCACTCATTGGATTTGGCATGTTTTGTGCCAAAAATTGGCCAAAACTATACATTAATCCTTTGCGTTTGTAGGATTTTAATTTACGCGAATCGTTTTTAAATTTGATTACGGGTACGTTTCCAGTGCTGTCAATAATTCGTTTCATTGGTTTTGATTTTTGACCAAATAAATTATTTCGATTACTAGAAATTGAACCAGCAGTTGTGGCACCAATATCTTCATTGATTTTCATACTAAATATACCTGTTATGATATTATTTAGTATGAAAGTTAAATTTGAAACATCTAAGATTGCTGTTCGTTTGCTTCAACACTCTTAGTTTGCATCTGTTTCACAATTGCGGCATTATTTTTTCGAACCTCTTCGATAATCATGTTGTTTAATTGCGAACGAGCTAAGGAAGCTTTTTCCATCTCTAACTTAGCTTTAAGTTCATCTTGAGTCCAAATTTCATAACGTTGAATCATTTCTTGAATATTAATAGGTAAGTCAGAAATTACATACTCTACTTCATCAACTTTAATGCGTGGTTCCATTTTTTAATCTCCTACAAAAAATTTATCTAAAATCGAAGACGAAGGTGTTTGGGATGGTTTCTTCGCTTCTTCCATCATATTATCTACTTGTTTTAAATCATTAGTCAACAGGTCTTTAGCTTTACCAGATAATTTACTAATATTTTCAGAACGAAATGCAATTCGCATAGATCTATTAATCCAATCACAGTAAATAATTAAGCCAGTATCTTCACTATTTCTACATTTAACAGGTTTAAATGCTATTTCACCATAAAATTTCATTACATCATTAAATACCACAACAACAGCACTATCAACAGGATTTAGTTTAGCGATACCACCAGCCACATTATCTTGACCTATATCTTCAACTTTTGTTTTAACAGTATTTCTATTCATTTGTGAACCTGTCCATAAAACCGCATCATAATCAACAGCAATTTCGCGTAATTCATCACTCACTCGTTCATCTTTAATATGTTCAGCTGCTATGCTTCGATCTATTGGTACCAATCTACCCATATAATCAACGACTATGATGTCAGGATTACGACCAAATTTAACTTTATATCTTTCCACTGCGCTTCGCACAGCATTACAGTTAGAATATGGTTTAATACGTTCAATATATAATGAACCTGTTACTATTTCTTTAAAATCTCTCAATGCTTGATTGATTTCGTCTGTATATAAGTGATATTCTTTTGGGTTGTATCCAGATACAATACTATCTATTCGTTGAGCGATTTTTATTTCTTTTAATTCCAACGAAATAATTAATACATGATATCCTTCTATCATACCGTTGTGAGCAATGTTACCCAATGTTATTGATTTACCTCCACCAGAATTACCCATTACCATATGTAGTTCTTGTCGTTGAGGGTTACATGCTTTATCAAGCAAGGGTATACCAGTTGAAATTATTTGATTAGGTTTTGATAGCTCTTTTGTGCGTTCTTCCACATCATTTAAGTAATCATGTCCTGTTTGTTGTGATAAACTAATTTGTGATGCTTTTTGCCATTGTTGTAATATTAATCCATCATTATTAGATGCTAATAATTTCGGGGCATCTAATAATATTAATCTCATTGCTTGTGTTCTACAAAACTGTTCTATTTCAACACAAGCCCAATCAATAATATCCTTTGTTAAATTGTCGTGAATTTTAATCTCGATTCCTGTCTCAACTTTCAATACTATTTGGTTAGGTATGTTTTTGTACTCTGTATAGTATTTTTTGATAAATTGTATTATTTTGTCATAGGGTGTTGAGAAATATTCTTTCTCAATAATACAATTACATAAATTAAAAATTTGAGTATTTGAACATAATAGTTCAATTAGTAGTAACTGCTTAGTAGCATCCATGTCATAAACTCATTGTAATAAGATAGGAAGTTCAATTTTATTATTTTCTATATAGAAATAGGTTTTTTCAACAAAAATTGGTAATATTTTGTTAATATTTAATTGTCCGTTGTAAATTTCTGTTAATGTATTATTAATTATAAAATTATTATAATAATTTATATTATAATTATTTATATTTATTATATTTATTATATCATTTTGGGCCAATTCAAAATCAACAATGTTAATTTTATAGATAGAGAAATTAATATTATGTATTAATACATTGTATGGAATATTTACTTTTAAAAGATTGCCATTATATGTATTATTTGTTGTTTTATAGCTAAAAGATATTATATCAGCATGGTATGGCACCATAAAAAATAAATCACTTGACTTGAATGAATCAAGTGATTTATTTATACTATTTGTAATATTATTCTCAATTAATATTAGTTCACATTTTCCAGCAATTGGTAAGTCAAATAATAACTCAATTAAATTTTGATTATAATTAATAGTATAATCACCAATATTGTTTTTCTTTTCATGTAACTCATTTCCATTACTGTCAATAACAGTTATAGCCACTTTACCCAATATCTGTTTTGATATTATCCATTTTGATTGTGGAATTTGTTGTGAGTGGATTTGTTTTTTTAACAAAGATTTATTATTTTGTAATAAAGATGGAAGGAAAGACATAAAAATACCCCAAAAAATTTTGAGGTATTTAATGAAATAAATTATATTGCTAAGATAATCTAATTTGGAATTTTTTTGAGCAATTGTTGATAATCTGATAAAAGTTTTGGTAGGAAAAAGGATGGTCCACGTTGTATCTCATTTACAATGTATGAAAATTCAACTTGTAATGTATGTAACAATGTTCCTTTTTCGTTTTTATTACCTAATTTTTTAGTACGTTCGCGAAATTCGTATTTAATGCGATTTACTATCTGTTGTGAATCATGAACTAATGGTTGATTCATAATATAACTCCATGTTATTTAATTAAAATTGACACCAAATCTATTTGGTGATATATACTCTAATATCATTCTGAAAAAGTGTCAACAGGTTTTATTAATAAAACTTTCATGGTTATACGTATTACAATAATTATAACCAATCTATAATCTAGTTATGTTTGGGAAAACAAATCAAAAATGGAGTTTATAAATGTATTATGATAATATTCAAGTTATCAAACGTTCTTCAGAAACAGAACCATTCGATATCAAAAAAATCAATCAAATCACTAAATGGATGACGGACTCAATTGAAGATGTCAGTCAAGGTGAACTTGAGGCCGAATTAGCACAACTGCTACATGGTATTAAAAAAATTAAAAGCACCGATTTACATGAATTAGTTATTATTGCTGCTATTAAGCTAATTAGTGCTAAGCGTCCAAATTATCAATACGTTGCATCGCGTGGTGCTTTATTTAAACTACGCAAGGATGTATTAGGTCAATTTGAACCCTGCCATATCTCAAAAATATTAAATGATAATATTGATCGTAAATATTATGATCCACAATTACTACAATCTTATAGTTTTACGGAACTCAATCATCTTAATGATTATATTCAACATGATCGTGACTATAATTTTACGTATTCGGGGTTAAAGCAAGTAATTTCAAAATACCTTGTACGACATCGTATTACTGATGAGGTGTTCGAAACACCACAATTTATGTATATGTTGATTGCAATGGCCCTGTTTAAGGGAGAAACAGATTCAAAGAAGAAAATGGAATTAGTTAAAGGGTACTATGATGCTATTTCAAATTTTGAGCTTAATATTCCCACCCCAATTATGGCTGGTTGTAGAACAACTACTAGACAGTATAGTAGTTGTGTATTAATTGATATTGATGATGATTTAGATAGTATCGCACATTCAAGGGTTGCTATTACAAAATATATCTCACAAAAAGCAGGTATTGGTTTAAATTTACGTCTTAGAGCACTTGGAGATGGTGTACGTAACGGGGAAGTTGAACATACAGGCATTGTACCGTTTATTCAAACTATCGAAAAAACAGTAAAAGAAACGGTTCAAAACGGTATTCGCGGCGGTTGTTTCACCCATTTTCATGAAGTAGAAGTGGTTAAAACCATTAACATTA
>ENA-UOYA01001988-UOYA01001988.1-activated-sludge-metagenome-genome-assembly--contig:-NODE-1988-length-20459-cov-5.354097_pt1 | contig 20459 bp, 21 predicted proteins | sample MGYA00238163_ERZ764804 | MGnify/ENA primary metagenome ERZ764804 (study PRJEB28919, sample SAMN05720223) | activated sludge metagenome | isolation source: Anaerobic digester | place: Hong Kong... | reverse complement strand
CTACACGACGCTCTTCCGATCTCCTTTCATTTGATTTTATTAATGGTTTCCACGATACGGCTAATACAATCGCCACTTCTATTTCTACCAAAGCCCTGCCGCCCAGAATTGCGATTCTATTATCCGCTTTCATGAACCTCCTTGGCGCCCTGGCCTTTACCGGTGTGGCCAAAACAATCGGAGGCAAAATTGCCGACCCGCTCAAACTGGAACACGGTGTGGTCATAGTAGCGGCAGCCCTGATCGCGGCTATTGCCTGGAATCTGATTACCTGGTATTTCGGGATTCCCAGCAGTTCCTCCCACGCTCTTATCGGTTCTTTAGCCGGTGCGGTTATTGCTGCCGAAGGTTTGCGCGCAGTAAATTTCTCGGGTTTCTTAACTATCCTCGAAGCTTTGATCATTTCACCCCTGGTAGCGTTTACTGTCGGTTATATCATAATGAACCTTATTGCGGCTATTTTTAGAAATTTCAACCCGGGCAAAGTGAACCGCAACTTCCGGACCATGCAAATCTTTACCGCCGCCTGGCAGGCCTTCAGCCACGGCACCAATGACGCTCAAAAATCAATGGGCATAATCACTTTTGCCCTGGTGGCCGGTGGGTTTCAAACGACCCTTGATGTTCCTGACTGGGTAAAGGCGCTGTGCGCTTTAGCCATGGCACTCGGCACTTCGGTTGGCGGGTGGAGGATCATCAAGACTATCGGCACCAGGATTATCAAGCTGGAGCCTGCCAGCGGCTTTGCCTCCGACTTCTCGTCAGCATTAATTATTATCATGGCCACACTGTTTAAGCTGCCGGTCAGCACCACCCACGTTATTTCATCCTCGATCATGGGAGTAGGTTCGGCCAAGCGTCTTTCCTCAGTCCGCTGGACTACCGCCCAGCAGATGGTCGTAGCCTGGTTGATCACGCTGCCCATAACCGCCATCTTCGCCAGCCTGACTTATTTGCTCGTATCTGTCTTTTTTTAAATGATTGTGTCGTTGAATCAGTGTAAAGATAAAACAAATTGACAGAAGAATTACAAGACAATCTTAAGGTGTTACTGGGTTAAAAGGAATAATCATATTTTTAATGATTAACTTAACCTCTTAGTGCCGCGGTGTTTTTCCGCCAGATTAAGGTACCTGCCCACTGCTCCCCGGAATCTTGGCAGCTCCTCCTCTTTGATAGCCCTCACCACTTTTGCGGGCGCCCCCATAGCCAGCATGCCCGGGGGGATATCCTGTCCCTGCAGCACCAGGGAACCAGCCCCTATTACCGCGCCGGCGCCGATGCGCGCACCGTTTAAAATGATCGAACCCATACCTATGTAAGCGTCGTCCTCAATGGTACAGCCATGCAGCACAACCCGGTGTCCAACAGTTACCCTTTCACCTACAAAGAGAGGGAACCCGGCATGTTCATGCAGGATGGACCCGTCCTGAATACTTGTACAGGCGCCTATGCTGACTTGATCATAATCCCCGCGCACGACGGTATTGTACCAGATGCTGGCCTGCGGGCCCACCAGCACTTTGCCAATTACCACGGCGCCCGGCGCTATAAAAGCTGTTTGATCTATTACAGGCTCAACTTCCTCATACAGGTAAATCATGTATGTTCTCCCCCTGCTCCCATATTTATTACCTACCATTATCTTCTCAAACTTTTTTTTGATCAAGCATTGTTAAATAAAGCTATGTTTTTATAATTATGAAAAAATTCTGAAGTGCTAATTTAGGCAGAACATACTATAATAATATTTAATATAGTATTTATTCATTATTTAACGAGAGGGAGGCTTTTAATGTCAGTCGCGAGGACCGGCGGCAAAGGGGAATTTAATAAGGACCTGTCCGTGGACGAGCTTGAGATGCTCCTGGATATAAGCAGCATTGTCAATTCACATCTGGATTTGGACGAGATTCTTCAATCGGTCCACTCTTATTTGCCCAGGCTCATACCACATACCAAAAGCGGTATTTTTTTCTACCACGAAACAACCGGCAAGGTGACCATTCACTCCAATATTGGATTCAGCGACAGGCTTTTAAAACAGTTCGCTGAAAATATCTCAAGCCACTTTCTTTTCAAAAAGCAGCTCGCCACCAAAAAAGGCTGGCGGTCCACAGATATCCACCCGGTAGAGGATATTAAAAAGCTTCCCTATTTTCAGTCAGCGATGCGGCGCGAAGGCATCCTGTTCGGTATTGGCGCACCCATAATTTTGGAAGGGGAATTTATCGGTACCATCCACGTCACCCGCCCGGAAAGCCGGGGTGATTTCAGTATCAGGGACCTGCGCATGCTGGAGCTGGTTGCCAACCAGATTGGCATCGCGGTCAAAAACGCCTTGACCTACGAAAAGGACCTTAAAGAAAAAGATCATATAATTACCGTTTTGGAACAGAAGGTAAAGCAGGCTGAAAGGCTGGCCGCCCTGGGCAGGGCTGCCGCCATTATCGCGCATGAAGTTAAGAACCCTCTTACCTCCATTAGGCTTTCCCTTTATTCTGTTGAAAAAAAATCTTCCTGGAAAATGGACATCAACGAAGATTTGAAAATTGTCAAAGAAGCGGTTGACAGAGTCAGCAGGACCATGGAAGACCTCCTTCATTTCTCCAGTGACACCTACCTCCGCTTTGAAGAGATTGATTTAAACGAACTTCTTAAAGATGTGGTTTCAGAATACAGAAATCAATACGGGAAGGGCGTTATTATCGAAACCTCCCTGAACAAACCTGTCCCCGCCATATTGGCTGACTGTGAGAAACTTAAGGAGATCTTCGGCAACCTCCTTTCCAACTCTATCGCAGCTACTGAAGACGGGGGAACTGTACGTGTATCCACTAACCACTCATTTGACCAGGTTTTTGCCGTGGTTGAAGACTGGGGCAGCGGCATTTCCCTTGAGATTCAGCAAAAAATATTTGAGCCCTTTTTCACCACTAAACAAACTGGTACAGGGCTGGGGCTGGCCATTGCCAAAAAAAACATTGAAGCACACCGCGGTACAATTAAAGTTGAAAGCGAACCGGGCTGGGGAACCAAATTCATTGTCACCCTGCCTGTTTATAATCAGGCTCGGCGAGGTGTTGTAAATGATGAATGAATTTTTGAACAGCGAAATCCGGTTATTGTTAGTCGACGATGACCCTCTGGTACGCCGCAGCTTAAGGATGCTTTTTGAACTGCACGATATTTCCGTGGTAGGCGAAGCCACCAACGGCGAGGAAGCGCTGGAAGCGGTAGCGGCACATAAACCAACCATGGTTTTGATGGACGTCAACATGCCCAAAATCGACGGTATCAGGGCAGCCCGCATCATTAAAGCAAGACACCCGGGCATCCAGATTATCATTTTAACCGTGAGCAACCAGCACGATAAGGTGGTACAGGCGATCCGCGACGGCTGCTCAGCTTATGTGCTTAAGGACAGCCCGCCGGAGCAGTTAATAGAAATTGTTGAGAGTGTAGCTGAAGGCCGTTATTTTGTAGACACAGCTATTGCCAATGAGCTGCTGGTAAACCTGGTTCAGGGGACCCCTCACCACCAGGCGCAAAAGGAGCCTTCCCTGCTGACCATTCGTGAAAAAGAGGTGCTGCAGCTGATTGTCAACGGGCACAGCAATAAGGAAATAGCCAGCAAGCTGAACATTACCCTGCGTACCGTAAAAGCTCATGTCAGCAGCATTTTAATCAAACTGGACGTCAATGACCGCACCCAGGCGGCCGTGCTTGCCATCCAGGAAAAAATGATGGAACCCAATTAGACGTGGGAAATGGGAAGTTGGGTCCATATCCCACGACAAAAAAAGTGCGCCCTTTGCCAAGGCGCCAGGTGAGTAGGGGGTAGTTATCTTTTTAATTTCTAAAGTCCTGGAAAGACTGTTTTACTCTAAATAAACAACACCTCCATATTTGAAATGTTATATTTTGTAAAAAACTTATTTCTTGATAACCCTCTTCAGGAAGTATCCCTCAGCATCAATAACATCCCTGAGCAAGCGCAGGTCTTCATCAGTAGGTTCAGCCATTTCCTTGACATCCGGCGGGATAATCAGTTCAAAGTCAACCAGTTCCTGGATCTCCGCCGGCGTCCTGCCCGGTTTTACTTCCAAAAGCATCATTCGCTTGGTTGCCTCGTCAAACCCAAAAAGCGCCTGGTTGGTGATTACTCTGTAAGGTCCGGAACCCAGCACCCCTGCTTTTTCCCTGTAGTCGGGGGACCCGTCGCCAAAACCTATGCTGGTGACAAAGTCAAGTTTCTTGACAAACCTTCTTTTTTCCAGCGCCATAATGGCGATGGTCTTTTCACAGTTGGCCGCCATGGCTCCTGCGCCGCCGCTTCCCGGGAACCTGATGCCAGGCTTGTCATAATTGTGGCCTTCAATGGTTGAACAGATATTGCCGTACATGTCTACCTGCGCGCCGCCGATGAAGGCGTAGTCCGCGCATCCTCTCTGGGTCAGCTCAAAAGCTCCGCAAAGCCCTTTAAGGTAGCAGGCTTTACGGGCGGCCCTGGTGTCACCGACAGACAGCGGCATGCCCATTTCCAGAATGGGGGCCAGCGAGCCGGCTTCATAAATCATATAGAGGTTGGGGGCATGGGTCAGCTGAGCATGCATCGCTGCAATAATCGGCAGGCCTGTGCCCACGAACACTATTCTCTCGTCCTCAAGAACTCTGGAGCCAGTGTAGGCTATCATCTCAAATGGCGTATATTCAGACATTTTTTTACCTCCTCGTATAATAATTTATTAATTTAAAGCTGCTGCTAGGTCAGGATAATAGGCTGGCCGCCATCCATATCCTTTAATTTCTTAAGAGTCTTGTATCCAATCTTCTCGAGGAAATCATCATGGTTCTCGCAGCCAAAGATATACTCGTCGTAGTACTTCTTCAATGCGTCCTTGTTCCCGGTTTTGCGGAAGTCTTCACAGATGCTTCTGAACATCTTGATGTGGTCCATGTCGAACCAGTAGTATCCGTAACTTGCCCCTGGATGGGCGCCGTATTGCACTTCAGTTACCGTGTCAACAACCGGGAAGGGGATTTCGGTCAGGTTTGGATAAGACCTAATGCTTTCAGTGGGAATCACTTTTTCTGTAGTCATGATCGTAGCATTGGCAGCCATGGCAATTTCCGGACAGGTGCAGTAGGCGCCGAATATTCTCGCGTTGCCGTACATATCCGCGGCTGTGGTGTGAACAATACCAACATCAGGATGGCAGGCCGGAAGGAGGTAGACGTTCTTGCCGGTAAACGGACACTCAATCATTTTACCCCTGTTCACCAACTCCATATCTGAACCGCCGTGGTCTCTAACCGGTATAAAGGGAATTCCCATCGATGCTGCTTTAAATCTTACTGACATCCCATAGTTCGTGTAGTCATCCATTTCTATAATCCCGTTGGTAGCAAGGTAGCGTACCATGGGAGCGATGCCGATAATCTCATAACCCCACCAGGCCAGTTCGACGCGCTTTATGGATACACGGTCAGGATCCAGGATCATGGCTCCCGCCAGTAATTCGGGACATATTGAGTTCGACTGGAAGGACAGGGTCAGGTCCCTGGCCCCGTGTCTTATTATTTCATGAATAATGGCAACCGGGACCCTGGTGTTGACAAAGCCGCCGATACCCAGGTTAATACCATCCCTGATGTGTTTGCCCACAGCTTCCTTCAAAGACATTCTCTTGTCTTTCAGGGCGTGGGACTTGTTCACCATCAATTTCCTTGACTCGTCAGGTGTCGGTCCCCAGTATTCAAATTTTTTCTCCTTGTACTCCAGAGTGGAGATGTTTTTAATGTTGGAACTTACTGTGTTTATCATTTTTTTACCTCCTCCTTAAAAAGTCTGATTTCAATACAGCAATCAATTAAACAACGGGAATACGTTATTAAGCCGGTTTCACCCCCCAGTGCAAAAATTTTTAACACCCGGGCCTGGTTAATATATTGTAAAAGCGGGGAATCGCGCTCTTTTTAATCTTACAGGCTTTTAAATACACCAACAATGGACGGGTGGCCTAGTTCAATGAGACATACTGCCATTGTCCTTTAAGACAATATGATAATTTTTATTTGATTAATATAATTATTTTATAGTAGGGACTAAACGCTCTAATAATCCGAAAAATTGTGACTTTTCTTAATTTTTCAACAAAATTTCACTAAAAAACACTAGATAGTACTAGCCCTTTAGTACAATAAGCACTGTTCTTATAGCCAATAGAATCATCTTTATTATGCAAATAAAATTAATTTTTAAGGGGGTTAAATTTTTATAAAAATTAAAGAGAGTGTAGACTACAGGAAAGGAAAGGTTTCAAGAAGCCTTAACAAAAATGCCGGTCCATAATTTATATGAACTAATGACTGTGGGACAGACGATTTTTATTTTTTTATTTGCCAACAATTAATGACCATTTGGACGAATATTTTTGTTTTGGCGGCATCCCGATTAGTCGGCGGGATAGAATCCAAAAAGTGTTTATTTGGATTTTAGAAACCGAAAAGGAGAGTGAATATGTACTGGACAGGCCTATCACCCGATGAAGCCAGGCAATTCCTGGCAAACAAGGACAAATCAAAAAGAGACAAAAGAATAAGCCTTAAAGAGGCGGTCCAAAAGTATGTCAAAGACGGAGACAACCTTGGCATAGCCGGGTTTGTTAACGCCAGGCAGCCCATCGCCATTGTGCATGAGATCATCAGGCAGGGAAGAAAAGACTTAACCCTTTCCTTCCAGTCCGCCGGTCTCGCCCCTGAATACCTGGCTGGAGCCATGTGCCTTGATCCCGCCAAAAACAGCATTAAGAGGATGGAACTTGCCTATCTGGCGCATGAAGCTTTCGGCATCTCCCCGCTTTTACGCTATCTGACCGAGAATTCCTTGATTGAATTGGAAGACTGGAGCAACTACAACATGTCCGCCAGGTTTAAAGCCGGTTCCATGGGCCTGCCTTTCATCCCCTGCCGCAGCCCGATGGGCAGCGACATGTTGAAGACCAACCGGGCTGTTGTGCAGGACTGCCCGTTTACCAACAGGCCGATCATGCTTCTGCCGGCCTCTCACCCGAACGTCGCGCTCGTCCACGTGCAGGAAGCTGACATCTACGGCAACTGCCGGATCCAGGGCCCGCTCTTTACCTGTCCTGAAATAGCCATGGCCTCGGCGCACACCATTGTTACCTGTGACCGCCTGATCGAACATGACGACATGACCCGCTACCCGAACAGGATTAGCATACCCTACTTCGCTGTTGACGCGGTTATTGAAGTGCCTTTCGGCGCCTATCCGGGCAACAGCGGCGGGCTTTACTATTATGATGAAAAGCACATCCCCGAGTTCAGGAACGCCTGTGAGAAGTTCCGCAAGGGTGACCGCGCTCCGCTCCAGGAATACTATGACAACTACATCTTCGGTGTGGAAAATACAACCGAGTTTATCAACAAGATTCCGCTCAGCCAAATCCAGTATGTCCAGAAGATTGAGCCCGGCATCCGGCTTGACGCGGCCTACACGGTATTAGGAAGTTAGGAGGTGGAATATAGTGGCAAAATATTCGGAAGACTTTACTCCCCAAGAGATGATCGTGGTGGCAGGGTCGAGGACCCTGATCGACAATAAAGTGGTGTTTGCCGGCACCGGCCTGCCCATGGTGGCCATCACCCTGGCCCAGCTGACCCACGGCCCCGGTATTGTCCCGGTATTTGAAGCCGGCGCTGTGGGGCCGGAACTGTCCCGCGGCCTGCCTCTTTCAGTAGGCGGTTCCAGAACTACCTACAAGGCTAACTACCTGCTTGGTCTTAACTCTGCCTTTGAACTGACCCAGCGCGGTTTCTGCGACTTCGGATTCATCGGCGGCGCCGAAATCGACCCCTATGGCAACCTCAACTCCACTATGATGGGTTCATTCCCGGATGGCTATCAAAAACCCAAAACCCGCCTGCCAGGCAGCGGCGGCGCCAGCGACATGGCCTGCTCCTGCGAGCGCACCATTATCATCATGGTGCACGAGCCCAGGCGTTTTAATGAAAAAATTGACTACATCACCAGCCCCGGCTACCTGGATGGTTCCCCCAACGCCCGCTGGCGCGCCGGCATGGCCGGACAGGGGCCATACAGGGTCATTACCACCAAGGCTATTATGGGCTTTGACGATGAGACCAAACGGATGAAACTCATTGCCACTCTCCCCGGCGAGACTGTCAAAAGCGTGCAGGAAGCAACAGGTTTTGAACTGATCATCCCGGATGATGTATACGCTTTTGAACCGCCCACAGTCGAAGAGATCCGCCTGATCCGGGAAGTCATCGATCCTAAAGGGTATTTCGTCAGAAAGAAAATCAAGGAATAAAAAAAGAGATAAAAAATTATATACCCCCTACTCACCCGCGCCTTGGCAAAAGGCGCGTTTTCTTTGCCGTAAAAACAATTCAACGGGGTGGTTGCGTGTAAGGGCGGGCCTGTGTATTATTGAATTAAGAGCATGGTAAATCCATGCAGTGTTAAGCGGATGGGGGTTAGTCCGGTGCAAAGGACTGAATTGGTGTGTCCCGGCTGCCGTTGGGAGATGCGGGTAAGCGGCAATGAGAAAGCCGTTTGTGATTCATGCGGCTGTGAATTACCGGTTTATGAGTGTCCAAATTGTCAAAACCAGGGGCTGGTAAAGATAAAAGAAGACGGTGGAGCCGCGGACGCCTATTTCCTTTGTTTCTCCTGCGGGGGCCGGTGGGCCGGCAGCGAACTGGAGCGCTGCCCGGAATGCTACCAGTGGCGTCCCGGCGAAGAATTCGAGGAGTTGATCATCTGCCGCAGTTCGGTAGGTTTTTATGTCTGCGGCAATTGCTACGGGAAGATATTCAAATAACCGGACAGTATCAGTTATCGTAAAAGAGCGCCCTGCGACAGCAGGACGCTCTTTTTTAAACAGTTATTTAGTTTGCCCGTTAGATTTAGGCTGACAGCCTTTGCGGCGGTTTGGTTATAATAAGCGCAATTACACCGGCCGCGACAAATACGGCGCCAATGGTAAACGACATCATGTAGGTGCCAAACATATCGAACATTCTGCCGGCCAGCAGGTTCGATACAAAGCCGGCGATACCCCAGGAGGTGAACAGCAGGCCGTAGTTGGAGCCCTGCGCCGTCGGGCCGAAGTACTGCAGGCAGGTGGCCGGGAACAGGGTGAACATGGCGCCGTAGTTCCAGCCGATGATGATAGCGACCACACAGAGGAGGAACAGGGCTTTGCCGACCGGGAACAGGACCAGCATAGCAACCACTTGAAGAATAAAGGTTACCATAAAGCAAATCCTTGTGCCGGTCTTATCGGCAATAGCTCCGATCAATACCCTGACAAGAGCGTTGGCGGCGTTAAGACTGCTGGTTGCATAAGCGGCCTGCATAGCGATCTTAGCCGTCACGTCTTTGGGCAGCGCGCTTACAGCCACTCCTGCTGCGGCTGCCGCCTCTTTGTTCATTTCATTAATGCCGTGGGCGGCCATAACTCCGATAACCATCAGTCCGGCAAAAGAGCCGCAGAAGTAAGCGAAGTAGAGCAGCCAGAACTGGACGGTCCTGATTGTCTCCCCGAAGGTGTAGTCCCTGCCCACCTTCGGCGCGCCTTCCTTGGGCGCGGGCGGGTTCCAGCCGGCCGGCTTATAACCAGCCGGGGGGTTCGACAAGCAAAGCCCGGCAATAATAGCCATGAAGAACATCGCGATGCCGACATACCTGAACACAGGCAGAGCCCCGCCGAAGGCGTTAATCATGGATGTGGCCAGCGGGCCCATTATAAATGAACCTAATCCGAGGCCTACCACCGCGAGGCCTGTGGCCAGCGCCCTCCGGTCGGGCCACCATTTGGGCGCGGTGGCAATCGGCGGCAGGTAAACCAGGCCGCCGCCAAAACCAGCGATAAGGCCGTAATAGAGGTATAATTCAAATGGAGTCTTAATGGTTGAAGTCAGGAAGAAACCGATACCAACGATCGCGCCCCCGATGACGACAACCGGTCTGGGCCCGAACCTGTCGCTCAGTTTGCCGGCCGGGAAGGTCATCAGACCGAACACTAACACGGCAATAGCGTAAGCAAGCTGCACTTCAGCAGCAGTCCAGCCGAACTGTGCCCTGAGAGGCTTGATAAAAACGCTGAAGGCATATAGCAGTAAACCGCAGGTGGTGCTGCCCAGTAATCCGCCTACAAGAGGAACCCATCTAGGCATAATTTCACGTCCTTTCGTTTTTATTGAATATCCAAATAATGACACTTACTGGTACTAAGAACATAAAATAAGAATGATTCCCTGCTGGATTTTTACTCATCACCTCCATTCCAGCCTAAAAATAAAAACGGTCTTCAGGACTTATAGAAAAATCGCACCGAACACAGCACACGCCGTTGGAACAACTAGTCCCAGCGGGTAATACCGGTCCAGCCGGTTTAACTATACCCCCAAAAACCATTATACGAGGCGGTTACTCTAATACGACCCGGCAAATAGGTCTTTCACCGGCCTCTTGCTTAATATTATACAACAACTTGTTTAAAAATTCCTGCAAAAATTGACGATATTTTTAAAAAATTTTTTTAATTATCTTTTTGTTCTTTTTAATCATTAAATTAATTCATCCTGGCTTTAATTTTAGCGTTGATCCTTTCCATGATGTTAATGGTGCTGAGCTCGTGAAAAGTCTGGATAATAGCGCTTTCCACAGGGCCGTCAACCGACAGGAGTCTATGGTTTATATCGAATTCCACACCATACTCCTTCTTCAGCCTCTTATTTACAGACTCCAGTATTTTCCTCCTGTCAGCCTGTTCACCCATATCCGCCCATTTCTTCTCAGCGGCGGCTGCCGGGTCAAGTTCGGTCCCGCGGCACAGGCAATCTAAAAACATCTCTCTGAATACGTTGAATTCAGGTCTTTTCATCTCTCATCACCTTTTCCGTTTTAATAGCAACCTGCCTTAAATAAATTCTAATAAAATGTAAAACCCGGCGCAAGCCGGGCCTCAAATACACCTGCCAATTTATAATCATTTTTGCATTGTCCTCACTAAATACACCAGCTAGAAAGGCGCCGCTGAGAATCCCCTTGCTTCCGCAACCCGGCCGATTTCAGGCGGCGCACCCCTTTTCTTAAGCTGTGATTCCTGTATGGCCTGTGCTATTAAACAGCCAAGCGAGTCTAAAAAATAGTCGACATCTTCTTTAGCGCCCAGCAGCGGCTGGTGTTTATATTTTGTGGCAAACCGGTGCAAGGGCAATTCCTCCGGCGGCTTTCCCTTCTTCCTCCAGCGGACTGCGGTCCCCTGGTATATGATGACCGCGTTGGTATTGGCCAGCAGCACCAAATAATCTTCCCATAACCTGGCGTATGATGTCTCGCTGAGAGGGAAGGAAACGCCGTCACGAAATACAAGCAGCCCTCTGCGGAAGTCAGGCTGACCTTTTTGGATGGCCTCATAGTCCGGCAACAGGCCTTTCCAGCGCCTGACCAGCTTTACGTAGAGTGAACGTGTGGATATTCTGTCAGCAATATCAACGATCCATGTTTCACCCAGTTTGGGCTTGCCGCCGCCCGGTAACGGGAGGCAGAGTCCCTGCGGGCTGTTGCCTGCTATAGAAACGCCGTAAGGTATATTAAATGTTACTTTTAACAAAATTACACCCCCGCGTAAGGTAAGGACCTGGTTCTATAATTGTATAAAATTTTATGGTTTTTTTCATGAGACTTTCGTCCTAATTTGCCCTATAGGCCAAAGGGCAAAAAAAGCCCCCGTTTGGGGGCTGTAGACAATGTAGGTTCGATTTCAATCGAACAAGGCGCGTCAGCGCCGACATTGTTTTTGAGGTCAGTGCACCATTGTGCGAATAAATTCGCACCTACAACGCTCAGGTTAGTTCGAGCCCGCCGGGGGGCTGTTGTTTCTGTTCATTACTGAGATGGCTAGGTCAATGGGCGTCTGGCCTCCGAATTGACGCGATACCGCCAGGTCGGATTTTTTGTCACCGTCAAAATCGCCAACCAGGAACTGTCCGGCGGGGTCTTTGCCAAAAACCACAGGCCAGCTTTCAATTACAAACTGCTTATTCCTGGTAAGGATAAACTGCCATTTCCCGAGCGTGTTGTCATAAGCGATAAAATCGTCGACACCTTCACCGGTATAGTCACCTGTCTGCACCTGCCACCTGTCACCGGTTACAAAGCCCGCAATCCAGGGCTGTCCGCCGTTGTCAGCGGGAAGCTCAAATTTGTCCCCCGCACTAAGCGCAACCTGTATAGCCCCTGTATTCTTATTCAGTGCAGCGAGGTCTTTTTTACCGTCACCGTTAAAATCACCGGTTAAAATTTGCAAGCCCGCGCCCGCGCCCGCGCCCGCGCCCCAGTTCTCCAGCCAGGGTCTGGCGGGAGTAAAGCTGTCTCCGGCACTCAGCGCCACATAAGCTGTATTCTCGTCCTGTACCCAAAACAGGAGACCATCCCTGCTGCTGTTATTATAACGTCCCGCAAAGAATTTAACCGTGCCCCCGGAAGCGTTGAAGCTGCCCCAGGGCTGCTGAGGGATAAATTTGCTGCCGTCACTCAAAGCGACATTTATCTCACCTGTTTTTTTATCCCAGGAAACCAGGTCTTTTTTTCCGTCATTGTTAAAATCACCGGCGGCAAATTCCTTTGTGCCTCCCTGCCCCCAGTTTTTGAGCCAGTCCGTGGTTGGGGCAAACGACTCTGGATTATATCTGGGCAGAAGCCGGTCCACCCGGCTTAAACCTGCTTGCCAAAGCCCCTTGGCCGGGTCCCCCGCTATAAGGTCAAAGCGCCCGTCTCCGTCAATATCACCAGACAGCAAAACCTTGCCCTTGCCGGCATTAAGGCCGGTTACACGCTCAGCCGGCAAAAAACCTATCAAGTCATAAACCGATACGAATTTATAGCCTCTCTCCTTAAAACCACTAATCAACCTTTTCAGATAAGAATCTGGTTCATGTGCGTAAAACTCTTTTCCCTGTGGTGTTTGCATCTTGTACAGGAATTTAAATTCCTGCGTAGGATGGTAAAAGAAACTGGCCAGGACTGCCGGATCATTTTTATCCAACTGGCTGAATATCCGTTCAACATCCTTGTCAACAGTTATATTATTAAGCGGGGCAGGCACAAAAATCACACTCTGGTTATCCATTCCCGTGCTGTCCCGTGAACTTATATTCTTTAGTGTCTTTTCCCACGGGTTGGGATCATAGAGCAGGCCAAAGTAATTCCCAAAGGTTTTATACTGGTCCAGCGATGCGGTATAGTGAGGTGTTTCCCAGTAATCAACCGGTATACCGGCCCGCTCCATTGCTGCCAGCGCTTTTTGGACCCTCTCTTCAGCGTAGGCCATCTTGGCATACTCCTGCCCACTCTTATCTGAAAACTCAAAGCCGGCGCCGGAAACTTCGTTAAGATGCTGGTGGGTGTACCCGTGCAGGCCTACCATCCCCCCCCTTTCCCGCATGTACATTATGGTTTTATTAAAGTCCCGGATCTGAAAAATTTCGGTATCCCCGACGCTTATTTCAATGTTGCTGGCCGGGTCTTTATAGACGGGTATCAGTGAAATTTGAAAAGGAACTCCTTCTTTATAAAGATAATCAGCGATCTTAACCAGTTTATCTAATTTTTCTCTGGTATCGTAAGTGCCGGGGTTTACATCTTCCAGTCTGATTAAGGCGAGTTTTTGCGAGGCTGCCCACGACGAGTCACCTTGATAATAGAGAGGCGCCGGGTAGAAAAACTCGCGGCCGATAAAGAATACGGCGATTATAATAATTATTGCGGCTGAAAGGTAAATTATTTTTCTTGACAATATGATCACCTTCGTAATAGACACTGAACTAGTTTTTTCTTAAGTTTTTAATTAATTTCAACATTATTCTACTTTATCCTTCTTTCCTTTGTTTGCAGACTCATAGACAGCCCAGGTTGATATAATCCCAATAATTGCATGTATTTTTCCATTGTGAATTTAAGCCATAAAAACACCGGCCAGAGCAGTCGGCACTGTTCCTTCCGGTGTGTTTTCTTAAAGCCTATTCTTTTTTTACCAGGCCCTGATCAATCAGGTATTCCATCAGGAGCTTACCGGTATTGCCGGTAATTTTTATGCAGTTTTTCAAATGTTCAGGTGTGTCGTACGGGTGCGGGTTAAGCACCCGGCAGCAAGTGCCGCCAAAACGGTCTTGAAATAAATCATGAAATTCATGGGCCGCGTTATAGCCTGGCTCACGATCCTTCTCGTTACCGGTCCTCCCCTTAAAAAGACCGATAATTGCCACCGACGCGTTCAGGGCGCCGCATACGCATCCGGCATGTCCGAACCCGCCTCCGAAACCGGTAAACATCCTGACCAGCCCGGCATCCAGTTCGGGGGCAACCAGATCCCGCATGGCAAGAAAAATAGACTCCGAACAGTTATAACCCTCCCTAAAATATCCTCCTGCCTTATTACGCGCCTCTAAAACAAGATCCTGACTCATGATCCGCCTCCCTTTTTAACAATGTTAAGACCCTGAAGTCATTGTATCAAATTATCAGACTCTTTTGTTAAAATCATTATATATTTATAGAATGTTCCCTCTAGAGAAATTCGGTTTGGTAATCAGTGATAAGCACGCTGCCCTGTGCTTCTATGAACCTGACCACCGCCGCTAAAACCTGGTGTGCGTGAACTTTTTCAGAGCTTACAAAAGCAACGCCGATGACAGAGCGCTGCCAGGTATCTTGTTCACCCACTTCAGCCACAGAAACATTAAACCGGTTTTTAGTCCGTTCTATTACACCTTTAATTACTCTTCTTTTATCCTTAAGAGAAGCTGCTTCTCCCAGATGCAGCTCAACGGTCAAAACCCCTATAATCAATTAGATTGCCTCCATAGCATACCTTACCTTACATGCCTTACAGGTAGTTATTCAGTTCGTCCCACCGGTCAATCATACCGTCCGGCCGCAGGCTTGCCAGCTCCTCCCTGCTGCCAAGGCCCCAGGTTACGCCAAGTGTGCGGGAACCGGCGTTTTGACCGGTTATAATGTCAAATTTGCTGTCTCCCACATAGATAGTATCAGCCGCCTGTGTTCCCAAAAATTTTATGGCATTCAACAGAGGCTCCGGATCGGGCTTATGTTTCTTAACGTCGTGTGCGGTGATGATTACGTCCATAAAGCAATCCAGCCCGGTAAAAAGGGTGGTTCTAGAAGTGCCTGTCTTTCCCTTGGAAGTGACAATGCCCAATCTGACACCACGTTTTTTAAGCTGCTCCAATAAAGCGATGGTACCGGGATAAAGCCTGGTGAAAAGGTCAAGATCACGGTGGTAGTAATACTGGTAAAGCTCTTCAAAACGGGACGCGGCTTTCCCCGCAAAAAATTTGCCGATATCCTTTAAAGGAAGCCCGACCAACCTGGCCAGATCATTGTTGTTCCATGGTATCTTCATATCGGCGAATACCAGCCTGTAAGTCCTGAAAATAAGCGGCAGGGAATCCACCAGCGTACCGTCTAAATCAAACAATACTGCTTCAGTTCTCATTTAAAAACCCTTTCTGACTTGGAGACTTATTCATTAAGCTTATTTTTCACTTTTTTATAGTACCGGTTTAGTAAAAAAAATAGCATGGAGCTTTTAAAACCATATACTATAAAAAAGGGTTGCAAATATGTTTAATTTTAACCTCTTTAAAAGAAAAAAACCAGCCCGCAGCAAAGTTAACAGCTCACCTAAAAAAGTTTCTGTATTTAAAAACAGAACTGAAAACCAGATGGAAATAATAATAGGTGATATCTCGCTTAAAATAACCCGCAGTTCAGCGATACCACCCAGCAATGAGCTTACCGTTATCATTCCCAGGGCGGAAATCAGGCGCAGGCGCTATGAGCGAGGGCTGTTAGCCGGGACTGAAGAAATACTGCTTTCCAGCGTCACTCTGGTCGACTCGCCCCGTCACCCTCCTGAAAAGCCAGCTCTGTGATCAGGGCCGGAGTAAATTTGAGATAATCGGCGCTGACCAGGTGAAAGTTGATGCCCCAGGCCTGTCCCGGCAGGCGCAGCCGGGCGGCGGCGCCATGCAGGTGGCTGTAAACAACGTTGCCCACATTATACTTTTTAAACAGCTCAATAAATTCATTCATTTCATGCCGCTCGCTGGTCGGCATAAAATGGAGCATCGCGATAATCTCTTCAGCAGAGCCGGCTGCCCCTCTTAAAGAATTTTCCATCCTGATCAATTCCCTGCGGTATATCTTCAAGTCATCTTCTTTAAAATAATCCGACCCGGGACACCACCAGCCCCTGGAGCCGCAAATGGCCAGACTGCCGACCCGCACGTGATCATTTTGGATTACCTTCATATTTGGGGGCAGTACGGCCCGCACTTTAGACAGGCTCTGCCACCAGTAATCGTGATTGCCTGCCAAACAAATAATCCGGCCCGGCAGCCGGCCGAGAAAATCCAAATCAAAGCGGGCCTCGTCCAATTTCAAAGCCCATGAAATATCGCCGGGCAGTAGAACCAAATCCCCGGCGCTGACCGTATTAGTCCAGTTTTCATATATTTTACGGTAATGTTCATGCCACTCCGCACCGAAGACGTCCATAGGCTTGTACTGCTCAACACATTCCCATCGCTGCAGGTCAACCGGCCGGCTAAAAGAGAGATGGACATCACCAATAGCGTAAATCTTCAATTTGTCCTCACCTGTCCACCCTTCTAATTTAACCCTTTTCCCGGAGAAATAAAAGGCAAAAGCCCCTAGAGGGCTTGGTTTGTAGAGAAAGCCGTCCATACCGCTGATGCGGCAGCAACGGATTAGAAACTGTAGGTTCGATTTTAATCGAACAAGGCGCGTTAGCGCCAAATTTGTTTGAAGCCATTACGACATTGTGCGACTAAAGTCGCACCTACAATTTGTAGGTAACATCATTATCAGATTAGTCTAAGCCCTAAAGGGGCTTTTTATCTGTTGAGATTTTTGATTCTTTCCTCGGGGCCGATGATGTTGGTGATGCGGACCCCGAAGTTCTCATTGACAACAACCACCTCGCCCGTCGCCACCAGGGTGCCGTTGACCAGAACCTCCACCGGCTCATCAACCAGGCTTTGCATTTCAACCACAGAACCTGGCGAAAGGCCTAGTATGTCTTTAATCGGCCACCTGGTCCTGCCAAGCAGGACAGTGACTTTAAGGGGTATATCCAAAATCATGTCCAGGCGCTGCTGGTCAAAGCCGGGCGGCGCCGTCACGGGCCTGGCCGGTGAGGACGGGCGGGGAACTGCTTTAACCGGTTTTACTGCAGGCGGCTCTTGTGGCAATTCCGGTTCGGCAGCAGCAAAAGGCGCCGCTTCGGCTGGTACCTCCATCAGGAATTCTTCGAAACCGGCCGGTTGAACAATCTCACCTGAAGCGCTTGAGTCAGCTAAATCAACAGGCTGGCTTTCCTCTTCAGCCGGGGGTGTAACTGCTTCCTCACCAAAAAGCTGGCCAAGAATCAGCCCCGCTTCCTCCCTGGCAGTGTCCAGCCCCATAACCTGCATGATTTGCGTGTAGAGGATATCGCCTATAGACATATCAAACCATACAGTGACAATAGGTCCCTCCGTGGTAATATTCAGGTAGTCCAGGTCCTCGGAATTATGACATACCCTGGTCTCCGGGGGAGAAATATTTACTGTGCGGTTGAACATTGTGGCCATAGAGGTGGATGCTGAACCGATCATCTGGTTCATCGCCTCGGAAGCCGCGCTGACTCCGATCTCGTTCAACTCTTCGGTTATATTTGACCCGTCGCCGCCCATCATTAAGTCGGCCAGAACAGCCGCGTCCTGGATTTTCATGATCAGCAGGTTAAAACCGGAAAGCCCTTCAATAAAGCGTACAAATATGGTTATATGAGGGATGGCGAAACTGTCAAAAAGCTCTTTCAGACTGGTGATGGTTACCCTGGGACTGGTGATATTCACCTTTTGGTTAAGCAGCATGGAAAGTGTGGTTGAAGCCGAACCCATGCAGATGTTCCCGACTTCTCCCAGGGCGTCTTTCTGTTCATCTGTTAAACCTGCTTCAGGTTCTTTTGCTCCGGATTCTATTGCACTTGTTTCCACAGCCGCGCTTGCCGGCTCAGGTTCTCCGGAAATACCTTCTTGAGCTAAGACTTCCTGCAGCGGTATTTCCACAAAATCCGCGTCAGCAGACTCTGGCTGGGACGGCTCAGCATCTTGAGCATTAAGCAGAGCGTCTATCTCTTCTTGTTTTAGAAGCCTATTAGACATCCTTTTCACCCCCCACCAACGCGGTAATTTGTACGGCAAGCTGTTTGTTTAAAGTTCCTGCCTGCACTTTAAATTTTAACTGCTCACCAATATACAGATCCATATCCTGGTCCACTCTTCTGTCCAGCAGTAAAACATCGCCCTCCTGCAGCTGCAGGAAATCATTGACGGTCACCCAGGTTTGTCCGGAAAGGACTGTGAGTTCAACTGTGGGCAGTCCCAGCCAGTGCTCCATTTTCTTTTTTTCCACGTCATCAATATCTGACGGGTGCGGTTTGAAACGTCTTTGAATACTCATCTGGGATACCATCGGGTCAAGCAGGGGAAAAGGAAGGCAGAGGTTGATAAACCCTTTGGCAGATTCACCTACCTGCGTGGAGAATGACACCAGGGCCACTATTTCATTAAAAGAGAACATCTGATGCAAATGCGGGTTTGTCTCGATGGAATCAACGGAAGGCTCCACCTGGACTATATCTTTCCAGGCTATGGCAAGGTTATCCAGAATCTTTACAGACAATTTTTGAACTACGGACAATTCTATGTCAGTCAAATCGCGAATGGTTTTCGGACTTTCACCGTTGCCCCCGAAAAAGAGGTCGATCATCGGAAAGAGAAACATAGGATCAAACTGGATAATACCTGTTCCTTTCAGGGGACTCATAGAGAAAATCATCAGAACGGTCGGACTAGGAATAGAACGGATAAAATCCTCATAGGTCAACTGGTCGACTGAAACAACCTCAATCTGAATATTGTTTCTCAAATAACCGGTTAAAAAGTTGGAAAGAAGGCGGGCGAAACTACTATGTAAAACCTGCAAAGTCCGCAGCTGCTCTTTGGAAAACTTGTTGGGGCGACGGAAATCATAACGCTTGTAATCTATTTGTTTAACATTTTCCTGCAGTTCACTAATCTTGACATCACCGGTTGACAGGGCATCCAGCAACGCGTCAATCTCATTTTGTGATAGAATATCCATCAGTAAACCCCACAGTTCGGTAGTCGGTAGTCAGTAGTAGGTTGTCGGTATCTACTGCATTCTTTTCGGGTCCTACGACCATAAAATTATCATATTACAATAGCTTTTTGCGTGCAACTTGCTTGTTTATCTGAAAAGCAAATAAACCTGCAGGTGGGATTGATCAGAACACTGCAGTTTGGACATTCTTTTCATCGATAGCGACGCAGGTATACTAATACTTTGTGCGAATGAATTCGCACCTACATCTTCTCACGTCCCACGTCTCAATACCCACGTCCCATTACTGTTCAGCCCTGGCCAGAACTCTGCCAATGGCCTGCAGGATGCGGTCCTGTTGAAAAGGTTTGACAATAAAGTCTTTAGCACCGGCTTGAATAGCTTCCATTACCATGGCCTGCTGGCCCATTGCGCTGCACATAATTATGTTGGCATTGGGATCAAAACCCCTGATGGCCTTCACCCCTTCTATGCCGTTCATTTCCGGCATAGTGATATCCATGGTGACCAGGTCCGGTTTCAGTTTCTTGTACAATTCCACCGCAACCTGACCGTTCTCAGCTTCCCCGACAACATCGTAGCCATTTTTGGACACGATGTTTTTGATCATCATCCTCATAAAAGCTGCGTCATCCACGATTAGAATACTTTTAGCCAAGCTCAATCTACCTCCCGTATTCTCCTTTGTTCCTAAGCCATGCCCAGGGCAGCAAAAAGGCTGCTCAGTGAACCAGTCTCAGGCAACAGAAAAAAGTGCCCTTTAATGCGGTCGTTATTTTGATAAAACAGTGTTTCAATCACCAGGATTTGGTCATCCCAGTATCCGCTAGCCACCAGTGAAGTGCTAAGGAGCGCCCCCAGCATATCAAAAGCAAACATCGGCACTGTTGTGTTCATATTCAAACCGGTCATACCGCCAATAGCATTGATGAAAGAGCCGGTCAAAACGTTTCCGATCTCAGAAACGGCAGATTGGCCGAGTTCGTCAAGTTCTTTGGTGGTGCCGAGTTCGTTCCCCATCAGCATATCTACCAGATCATAAGTGCTTTGCTCCGTGAACATAAACATAACTGTACCCGGGACATCGCCTTCCAGGCTTAAATCTACACAGGACACCACTTCCTCAAGCCCGCCCACCAGCGAGAAAACCTCATCAAAATCAAAAAAA
>ENA-UOYA01001987-UOYA01001987.1-activated-sludge-metagenome-genome-assembly--contig:-NODE-1987-length-20470-cov-5.153564_pt1 | contig 20470 bp, 18 predicted proteins | sample MGYA00238163_ERZ764804 | MGnify/ENA primary metagenome ERZ764804 (study PRJEB28919, sample SAMN05720223) | activated sludge metagenome | isolation source: Anaerobic digester | place: Hong Kong... | reverse complement strand
GAGGGCGGCACCAGGATCATCCGGTTTGACTACGAGGGAGATTTCCACGAGCTTTTGGACAGGATCGGCCGGATCCCGCTTCCTCCCTATATCGAACGGGAGAGCGGCGAAGAGGACAAGGAACGTTACCAGACGGTCTACTGCAAGGTTGAGGGATCCGTGGCAGCGCCGACGGCAGGACTTCATTTTACGCAGGAACTGATCGAAAAAGCGCTGGAGCGGGGCGTTAAAATCGCCTATGTCACCCTGCACGTGGGGATTGGCACATTCCGTCCGGTCAAGTGTGAAACCGTCGAAGAGCATAAGATGCATTTCGAGGAATATGAGATCGACGCGAAGAATGCGGCCGTCATCAACGAGACGAAAAAAGCAGGCGGAAGGATCGTTTCTGTGGGTACGACCTCCGCCAGAACGATAGAAAGCGCGTCATCGGAAGACGGAACCGTCATCGCGGGATGCGGCAGCACGGATATCTTCATTTATCCAGGATACCGATTCAAGGTCGTCGACAGCCTCATAACCAATTTTCACCTTCCAAAATCGACCTTGCTAATGCTGGTATCCGCATTGTATAATAGAGAGAATATTCTTGCGGCGTATCGCGAGGCGGTGGAACAGAAGTATCGTTTCTTCAGCTACGGGGATGCGATGCTCATCCTATAATCGCCGCTTGCATGCCAAGAAACGAAAACAGAGGTAACAATGACGGCAGTAACCTATGAATTGATCAAAACCGACGGCAGATCAAAAGCAAGAAGAGGCAGAGTTCATACCCCTCACGGCACTATCGAGACGCCTGTCTTTATGCCTGTGGGTACGGCGGCTACAATCAAGGCCATGCGCCCTGATGAAGTCAAGGATATGGGTGCGCAGATCATACTCTCAAACACCTATCATCTTTATCTTAGACCGGGCCATGAGATCGTGAAAGAAGCCGGCGGACTTCATAAATTTATGAATTGGGACCGGGCCATCCTCACAGACAGCGGCGGCTTCCAGGTATTCAGCCTCGGAGATCTTCGAAAGATCACGGAAGAGGGAGTGGAATTCCGTTCCCATATCGACGGGTCAAAACACATGCTTTCTCCGGAGAAATCCATGGAGGTTCAAAATGCGCTCGGCTCGGACATCATTATGGCCTTTGACGAATGTGCGCCGTATCCGGCGGACCGCGACTATGTGAAAAAATCCCTGGAAAGAACCACCAGATGGCTCGCACGCTGCAAGGAAGCGCATAAAAACACGGAGCAGCAGTCCCTGTTCGGGATCATGCAGGGTGGAATGTACCGGGAGCTTCGGTACCAGAGCGCCATGGAGATCGTCGAGATGGACCTTCCCGGTTACGCCATCGGCGGGTTGAGCGTCGGCGAACCGAAGGAGCTGATGTATGAAGTTCTCGATGATTGTGTCGACTATCTTCCCACGGATAGGCCCAGGTATCTTATGGGCGTGGGAAGCCCCGACTGCCTCTTTGAGGGGGTGGAAAGGGGCATCGATATGTTTGATTGCGTGTTGCCGACGAGGACTGCAAGAAACGGAACCGCAATGACGTCCAACGGAAAGGTGGTTATAAAAAATGCCGCCTATGAAAGAGATTTCTCACCGCTGGATCCGGAATGCGGATGTTATACCTGCAGAAATTTCTCGAAAGCATACCTGAGACACCTGTTTAAATCCAACGAAATACTGTCCTCCATGCTGCTGACCAATCACAACCTGTATTTTTTGATACGACTTATGGACGGAATCCGAAAGGCCATCGAAGAGGACCGATTTCTTGAATACAAAAAAGAGTTCTATGGAAAATACGGAAAATTTTAAGCATTATACGAAGCAAAATCAGAAAGGAGACCGGAATTATGCCAATCATAATCCCAAAGGGTTTACCCGCATATAAAACACTGAAAGAAGAAAACGTCTTCGTGATGCATGAACAAAGAGCGTTGAAGCAGGATATCAGACCGCTGCGCATCGCCATCGTGAATCTGATGCCCACGAAGGAGGTCACCGAGACACAGTTGATCAGAATGCTTGCAAATACACCGTTGCAGGTGGAATTACAGCTTCTGACCATGGATTCCCACGAGTCGAAAAACACCGACAAGCTGCATCTGGATAATTTCTACAAGACATTTGAAGAAATTAAAAACCAGCGCTTCGACGGCATGATCATAACCGGCGCGCCGGTAGAATTCCTTCCCTTCGAGGAAGTGGACTACTGGAAGGAGCTCAGCGAGATTTTTGAGTATACGAAAACCAATGTGTTCAGCACACTGCATATCTGCTGGGGTGCCCAGGCAGCATTGTATTACCATTACGGAATCAATAAATACGTTATGCCGGAAAAGCTGTTCGGCGTATTCATGCATGAGCTGAAAGACAAAAAATCAGAACTGACCAGGGGTTTTGACGAGGAATTTTTGGCGCCGCACTCCAGGCACACGCAGATCAGAAAGGAAGATATCCTGAAAATCCGTGATCTGAGAATTTTGGCCGAATCAGAAACGACGGGTCCACATATAATTGCTACGAAAGACAAACGAATGGTCTTTGTTCAGGGGCACATGGAATATGACCGCGAAACGCTGCAGCTTGAGTACGAGCGGGATGTGAAAAAGGGACTGGAGATCGGGGTGCCGAGGAACTACTTCAGAGATGACGATCCAAATAAGGGCATCGTTGTAAAATGGAGCGGACACGGCAACCTGTTCTTCGCTAACTGGCTCAACTATGTATATCAGGAGACGCCGTACGATCTGAACAAGCTGGAAGAGGTTATCAAAAAATAAGCGACCGGAGGCAAAAATGGAAATCTGCAGACATCACGAAAGCTGCGGAGGCTGTATCTATCAGGAGTTCCCGTATCAGGAGCAAATCATTTTAAAAGGGAAGGAAGTGAAGCGGCTCCTGGATGAAAAAAAGATCGCTTACGGGAAATACCTGGGCATTGAAGGAAGCCCGAAACGCACCGCATACCGGAATAAAATGGAATATACGTTCGGAGACGAGATCAAGAATGGAGAAATGACCCTTGGAATGCATAAAAAGGGTCGTTTTATGTCTATTGTGACTGTGGATGAGTGTCAGCTAGTCGACCCGGATTTCAATGTGATTCTGAGATCGACCCTGGATTTCTGCTTAGAGAAGGGCTATGATCATTATCACAAGAAAACCCATACCGGGCTTATGAGAAATCTTATCATCAGGAAGGGGGAGCGTACGGGCGAGCTGCTGATCAATGCGGTAACCTCCTCACAGCGAACCTTTGACGGGGACGGATTTGCCGGAATGATCAGGGCGCTGCCGCTGCAGAATCAGGTGGTCGGCGTCCTCCATACCATCAATGACAATATTGCGGATTTTGTCTGCTGCGACAGACTTGAGATCCTATGGGGACGGGATTATTACATGGAAGAGATCATGACGCTCAAATTCAAGGTCAGCGCCTTTTCCTTCTTCCAGACCAATATCCCTGCGATCGAGAAGCTCTATACCGAAGCGGTGGCCTTGATCAAGGATCCGGACGGGAAAACAATTTTCGATTTGTACTGCGGAACCGGTACGATCGCACAGACGCTGGCTCTCAGGGCGAAAAAGGTCATCGGAGTAGAACTCGTGGAAGAAGCAGTGGAGGCGGCGCGGGAAAATGCGCTGCTGAACGGTCTTCACAACTGTGAATTCATCGCGGGGGACGTACTGGAGGTTCTTGACCGGCTGGAGGATAAGCCGGACGTCATCGTCCTGGATCCGCCGAGAGTCGGGGTGCATCCGAGGGCATTGGAAAAAATACTTAACTATGGGGTTAAGCAGATTATATACATCTCGTGCAATCCCCGGAGTCTTGTTGAAAATTTAAGCTTTATGCAAGATTTCGGCTATCGGACGATCAGTGTAAAGGCATTTGATAATTTCCCGTATACAAAACATATCGAATGTGTCTGTCTGATCGAAAAGGATCAGGAAAATACGGCATGATTTTCCTTGCTCCGCATAACTATAGAACGGGAACATCCTTTTCATTTCCCGATTTGTTGATGCGGAGATTCGAATGGAAACAGTAAAATTTAACGATCTTTTTATGTTCGGAACAGCCGCTTCCGCCACCCAGATCGAAGGCGGCGATACCAATCATACCTGGTACAGATGGTGCGGCGAACCGGGTCGTATATCCGACGGATCAAGCTGTATCCGGGCCTGTGATCATTGGAACCGGCTGGAAGAAGATACGAAGATCCTGGCCGGTCTTCAGGTGCAGACTTACCGCATGAGCGTCGAATGGAGCAGGATCCAACCGAAGGCTGGTTTTTTCTCCGCGGAAGCGATAGAGCATTACCGGGAAGAAATCATACTGCTGCAGAACCATGGGATCAGGCCTCTTGTTACGTTGCATCATTTTTCAGAGCCGCTTTGGTTCATGGATTCGGGCGGGTGGATCAATCCAAATAACCAGGAGCTTTTCCTCGAGTACATAAGACATGTCGTCGAAAACCTGGGCGATCTGGTCAGCGACTGGGTCACCTTCAACGAACCGAACGTATATACCATATTCGGCTATGCGCTGGGCATTTTTCCGCCGGGCGAACGCGATTTAAAAAAAACACTGCGGGTCGCCTCCGCAGTGATTGCATCTCATTGCAGGGCTTATCAACTGATCCACAGCATCAGAAGGGAGCGGCGGTTTAAGGGAGAAACCAGAGTCGGCACGGCAATGCATATCCGCATCTTTGACGGGCTCACAGCAGCCGGAAAAGCGACCGCATGCTTCGTTGATTACATATTCCACAGATTATTCCTGGCCGGATTCTATGGGGGCCGTTTTCTGTTTCCGCTGAAGGCGGAGGATAAAATCAGACCGGGAATCTATATGGATTATATGGGGCTCAATTATTACACGCGAAATATCGTAGAATTTGTGCTGGATCCGAAGGTGTATTTCTACAGGTTTATGAACGACACTCATCTGAGCCGGTCGGATCTGGGCTGGGACATCTATCCGAAAGGGATCTACCGCGCTTGCAAAAAGTATTACCGGAAATACCGCCTGCCGATTTATATCACGGAAAACGGGATCAGCGATCGCTTTGACAATCGGAGACCTGATTTTATCAAGGATCATCTGGCTTATGTAAAAAAGGCAATTGACGAAGGCATTCCGGTGGAACGCTACTATCATTGGTCCCAGATGGATAATTTCGAATGGAACGAAGGGGAAAACGGTAATTTTGGCCTTTATCACTGCGACTTTGATACGCAGATCAGAACGCCCCGCGGGAGCGCCGTACTGTATTCGGACATCTGCGGAAAAAAAGAATTTCCCTATGAAAGAAACCGTTTTATAGATAAAAAATGGGGGTACAATAGCTTTATAATAAAGACAAAGGGGAGGAACAAGAATGAGACGCGCTTATAATAAACTGGTGAGAGACAAATTGCCGCAGTTGATCAAAGAAAGCGGAAGAGACTACACTTCCCGCATTTTGGATGAAAATGAATATTATAACGCGCTGCTGGATAAGGTTATCGAGGAGATCGAAGAATACAGGATCAGCGGTAACGAGGAAGAGCTTGCCGATGTTTACGAAGTTCTTGACTGCCTCGTACAGCTCAAGGAATATGAACCGATGCATCTGGATTATCTCAAGCTGATCCGAAGGGAAGCCAGAGGTTCCTATAAGGATAGAATTCTATTGGTAGACGTAGAAGATACTATAGTCTGAAGGAGGGATAGCATGAAAAGAATTCTGGTCCCCATCGACGGTTCGAAGTATTCCGATCTGGCGTTGAAAAAAGCGCTGGAATTTGCGGAAACGTACGGGAGCACCGTGGTGCTGCTTCATGTCAATGATTTTCATCAGCATCTCTTCAATTACAACACCATCGTGGAAGAGAACTTTATGGAACTGTTCAACCAGATGTCGGAGAATATTCTGGAATGCGGAAAAGAAAAGCTTGCCAAACTGGGAGACCGTGTCGAAACGGTCAGGCTTGAGGGAAGTGTAGCCAATAAGATCATTGATTACGCGAATCAGAATGATTTTGATCTGGTGATCATCGGTTCCCACGGAAAAGGAGCGATCCACGATTTTCTCATGGGCGGGGTGGCGCACAAGATCATTCTCCATGTCAATAAGCCGGTACTCATCGTAAGATAGAATCCATTACATAAGCAGGTTTGCAGAACACATAACATATAACATATGTCGGTGTTCTGCAGTTTTTTTTGTCCGCAGGATTTTATCCCCCTATCGGATTCGCATTCTTTTCACGAGAAGAGAGATACTATTTTCAAACAATGTGATAGGAGGCCGACATGGAAAAGCATCCTGGCGGACTGTATGCATGGCAGCTTACGATGATGGCTCTTGGAACCGTGATCGGCGGGTCGTTTTTTCTTGGTTCCTCGGTAGCGATCCACGCGGCCGGGCCGTCTATTTTGTTGTCCTATATCCTGGGAGCGGCATTGGTTTATTTTATCCTTTTTGCACTTTCCGAAATGACGGTTGCGAATCCTGCCGCAGGTTCCTTCCGCGCCTTTGCCGCAAACGCCTTTGGCAAGGGCGTGGGCTTCGTCGTGGGATGGGTATACTGGACTGGAATGGTTCTTGCCATGTCAAGCGAAGCGACTGCGGTGTCCATTCTGATCAGTGAATGGTATCCGGATCTACCCATATCGATGATGGGCAGCGGGATCATCATAGCCGTTACGCTGCTGAATTTGCTGGGCGCCGACAAGCTCAGCAAGCTGGAAAGCGGGCTGGCTGCATTGAAGCTGCTTGCCATCGCATCCTTTATCGTCATGGGACTGTTGCTGATTACCGGACTGTTTTTCGGAAATGCTCCCATTGGAGCCGGAGAAGTTCTGAGAGAGCCTTTCATGCCCGGGGGAATCAGAAGCTTTGCGGGAAGCATGCTTATCGTCATTTTCTCGTATGCCGGATTTGAGATCATAGGTCTGGCCGCATCGGAGGCAAAGGATCCCCATCGAACGGTACCGAGAGCGATCCATTTTACCATCGTAAGCCTGGCGTCATTTTACATCGTTTCGGTCGCAGTCATGCTGCCATTGATTCCAACGGCAGCTCTGAACGAAGAAGTCAGCCCGTATGTCGCCGCTCTGGAACGCTGGGGCATCAGTTGGGCCGGAATCGCGCTGAATATCGTTTTGATCACGGCGATCATTTCCACGATGCTGGCGTCCATGTTCGGACTCGGCAGAATGATCCGGTCCCTCGCAGATGAAAAACAGGCCGGCAAAGAATCCGGCCGTCATAAAGAAAAGGATACGGCGAACATTGAAAACTGCCAATTATTGACGGATGCATCGCCGCCTGAAATCCGATATCATAAAAGCATGAAATATGTCGGTTTTGCAGGGAGGATGCTTCTTGATCAAACGGTTTGCAGTTTTATCATCATATAAATATACGCTCTGGTTTACAGCCTCGTGTTTTTTCCTTTCAACGGTCCTGATCCTGATGTCGAGAAAAGCGGAAGGCTTTGCGCAGTGGTATGCGGCTACGATTTATCCCGTTTTCCCAAATACTGTCGGCAGAATGTTTTCGGCTTGGAACGTTTCTATCTTTGAAGCGGGGATCCTGGCGGGATTTCTGCTGCTTATCCTTCTATTAACGGGCGGCATTGTGCTCACTTTGATTAGAAGTCCTCTCAGAAGAATCTATCATTCCCGGTTGACACGAGGTTTTCTCTGTCTTCTTGCAGGTCTGACCCTGATTTATACCCTGACCTGTGCGATCAATTATCAGCGGGACGGGATCGGCGCCGTGCTGAACCTGCCTGTTCAAACGGCTTCAAAAGACAGCCTGAAAAAGTTGAATTACATACTGGCGGAGGAGATGGTTCGGCTGACGGGAGACCCCGATTGGGATTACCGTATCCTGTCATCGTGGAATCCAGCCGACATTGAGGCCGAAGCGGTCAGCGCAATGAAAAAGCTGGGGAAAACGGAACCGTCCCTTTCCGGGTATTATCCGAAACCGAAGCCCGTTCATCATTCGGAGGTCTTGTCCGCTTTTGGTATTGAAGGCATATTTTCGCCGTTCACCATGGAAGCGAACTACAACAAGGCGATGACGTCGTTTCTTATCCCATTTACTATCAGCCATGAATTGGCCCATCTGAAGGGTTATATGAAGGAAGAGGACGCTGGATTCATCGCTTATCTGGCATGCAGAGAATCGTCTTCCAAGGTGTTTCAGTACAGCGGGCTGTTCCATGCTCTGATCTATTCTCTCAATGCGCTGAAAGCAGAAGCGACTGCGGAAGAATTCAATGAAATATACGGGAAGCTGCCGGAACCGGTAAGACTGCAGCTGCGATATATCAAGGAACAGAGTACGATCCAGACAGCCAAATGGAAAGCGGCGACCCATCAGGTCAACAATCTGTATCTGGCTGCAAATGCACAGCCTGGGATGAAGAGCTACGGGCTGATGGTCGATCTTCTGATTGCCGAGTACGCGGATAGAATGGAAGCGGAAAATATGAACATACTACTGGAATAATCAAATTTCCAGGAGGATGTTATGACAGAAAAGATATCACAAAAGATGGGAGAAAGGGTAAGTTATCACGACTCGGTGGAGGAAATGCTGATCCGGATCCGGGACGACGGCCTTTCCAGCGTGTTTTCAAGGTGGGATCCCCAGGAAAAGATCCGGTGCAATTTCTGCCTGTCGGGCACGAGCTGCTGGCTGTGTACAAACGGGCCGTGCAGGATCAACGAAAAGAGCGGAGCAGACAAAGGAGTCTGCGGGATCGGTCCCGACGCCATGGCTATGAGAAATATGCTGATCCGGAACATCATGGGGGCTGCGACATACGACCACCATGCGTTCGAGGCATTCAGGACTCTGAAGGCGACCGGAGAAGGGAAAACGCCGTTTCAGATTACGGACAGCGTAAAATTAAAACAGCTCTGCGCTGCCGTGGGTATTGAAAGCAATCAGGACGTCAACAAGCTGGCTGTGCTGCTGGCCGACTTTTTCGATCATGAGCGGAAGGTCACTCCGGACGAAAGCAGCAGGATGGTGGAGATCTTTGCGCCCCGGAAGCGCATACCGGTCTGGAAGGATCTGAACATTTATCCGTCGGGCGTACAGCATGAAGTCGAAAATTCCATCGCCAGCTGTCTAACAAATGTAGACGGCGATTACGTATCCCTCGCGAAAAAAGCGCTGAGACTGGGACTTTCCACGATTTACACCGCACAAATCGGTCTCGAGATGACACAGGATATCCTGTTCGGAACGCCGGCGCCGCATGAAGCAAACGTGGATCTGGGCATCATGGATCCTGATTATGTCAATATCGCATTTAATGGCCATCAGCCCTGGATCGGCGTCGCCGCTCTCCAGAAAGCCAGACAGCCGAAATATCAGGAGATGGCGAAGCAGGCGGGAGCAAAGGGGCTTAGGATCGTCGGATCAATCGAAACCGGACAGGAACTGCTGCAGCGATTTGAAACGGACGACGTTTTTGTCGGGCTGATGGGAAACTGGCTGGCTATCGAGCCGTTTCTCGCAACCGGAACCGTCGACGCTCTCGTGATGGAGGAAAACTGTTCTCCGCCGGCTATCGATGAATATGCGGAGAAATACCAGGTCGCGCTGGTCAGCGTGAGTACCATCATCGGAGTTCCGGGCACGCAGCTTGAAATGCCTTACTATCCGCAGAAGGCGGATGAAATGGCGGAAAAATGTATTGAAGCAGCAATCGGGAACTTTAAGAAGCGGCACGGAAAGATCATCCCCTTAGTGCCCAAACACAAGACGAAGGCGATCGCAGGATTTTCGACGGAGGCCGTATTGGGCGCCATCGGAAACAATCTGGATTCTCTCGTGGACGTCATCGCGAAAGGGCAGATCAAAGGAATCGTTGCCCTGGCAAATTGCTCCACCCTCCGAAACGGCCCGCAGGACTGGAATACGGTAACGATTACCAAAGAACTGATCAAGGGCGATATTCTTGTTGCGGCAGGAGGCTGCGGTAATCACGCGCTGGAGGTTGCCGGGCTGTGCGGTATGGACGCCGTCGAACTTGCGGGAGAGGGGCTTCAGGGCGTCTGCAGGGCATTGAAAATCCCGCCGGTTTTAAGCTTCGGAACCTGCACCGACACGGGCAGGATCTCCATGCTAGTGACTGCGCTTGCGGACCACCTCGACGTCGACATTCCCGATCTGCCCATTGCGGTAACCGCGCCGGAATGGATGGAACAAAAGGCGACAATCGACGCGCTGTTTGCCGTGGCATACGGGGCCTACACACATCTTTCACCGACGCCGTTTATCACCGGCGCGCCCAGGCTTGTCAAGCTGCTGACGGAGGATGTGGAAGCTTTGACCGGCGGAAGAGTGGCGCTGGGAGACGATCCCGTCGAGGCGGCCAAGGATATCAAGGCGCATATCCTGAAAAAAAGACAGCAGATGGGATTGAAAAATTAACCGTTCCGTTCATTCGGGACCAGAGCAGGTTAAATAATATAAAATCCTTCCCGTTCGCATTTTATTCTTAAAAAAACACTCATATTCTGGGTGTTTTTTTACTTTTCTACTGGAAAAGCCGCTCAATTCTTCTGTTATTCGGGGTAAAGCTGTCAAAAATGACTGTTTTTCAATGATTGCAGGAGGAAAATGTTGGAATTATTGATTTGAATTACGTGTTTCAATTGATTCATAATATGGACAAGAGGGGAGGGACTTATGAAAAAGACAAGAGATCAATGGGATTACAGGGGGCTTTTAACAACTGAATAGAACGAAAGAAGTTAAGAACTCCTTGTATTTTTTCGTCTCTTTCGCTGTAGCAAAAGGTCTAAAAATAACACGTTTAGACAAAGAAATGAGATGAATGAAAAGGAGGATTCTAATGAAAGAAGTACGTAAAATAAGATGGTTGGCATTTCTCATCGTACTGTGTATGCTCTTCACCATGACGCCGGGAACGATATTCGCCGACGATGTGGTTGATCCGTCCGTTTTAGATCAGCCACTAAACAATGAAGAAAATCCAGTGGAAGGAGGCGATCCGCCAGACTCCGGAAATCAACCGGAAGGAGATAATCCGCCAGATCCCGGAACTCCACCGGACAACACAACACCACCGGCAATTCCTAACCCGCTGACGCCTTCTAATGACGGAGAGCCATCAGATGAGGTGACGTCTGGGGACATCGAAGGATTCGACAGTATGCCACCGTTAGAAAATGAAATCCAAATGCTGAACATGGTGCCGATGTCTTCTGAAAAGTATGGAACCATTACAATCACTAAAAAAATTGAAGGCGATCCAACCTCTCCCGCAACGTTCACATTTGAGATTAAAGGTAAAAAAGATAATGACAAGAAGATAGTTACTATCGATGTGAAAAATGGCAAAGTGGGAAGTAAAACCGTAGATATTTATTTTGCCGGAGAATTTGATTGGTCTGATTTAGCTTACAAATATAGTGTCAGGGAAATAGATATCCCTTTAAACTTTTCTACAGATGATTCGGTAAAAACAGCATCATTGGGTTTAATATGGCCCTTTAACCGTGATACAGTGGAATTTATCAACACCTATACACCACCCGAACCTACTTCAGGAAGTATAGAGGTAACCAAGAACGTCTTTTGTGAGGTTCCTGATACTGAGATACCAGATGAATCCTTTGAATTTACGTTAACTGGCTCGGGTATTACTCCAATCACATTTTATCTAAAGGATGGGGAATCAAAGATTATTGATAATCTTGCCCCTGGAGATTATTTTGTAACAGAGGAGGATTGCAGGAACTTCCGGACCTTAGAACAGTGTAAAATGGTCACAATTGAAAAAGGAAAGAATCTTATAGTAGAATTCGATAATGAATATCTTCCTCAGGCGCCATCTATTACTGTTTATAAAGAGGTCGCTCTTTATCATGGCGAAGGAATCCCCGAAGCAGGCCAATTTGGAAAGGATCTTACTCTGACAGAACTAGGCAAATCGGTCATATTCAAGATCTGGTTTGACTCTAATGACGCATGGGCCAACATCTATGACTATTTAACCCTGATGGACAGCTATGACAGGAATGGCACGATCAATGATATAACAGAAGAGCTGAAGGAATGGAACGGAGAAGAATTTGTCATACCCGACGGATTCTATCCGGATGAAACTTATTACTATATCGACACGCTGCCGTCTAAAGGGACCTATACGAATACCATAACCGTTCTTGGCGATGACGGGGAAGCACTCTCCTCCACCTCTGCTGCTGTTACAGTGAGCCATTCGTCCGGCGGCGGCGGTGGCGGTGGTGGAGGCGGAGGCGGATCCACCCACTACTATGAGGTGACGTATGACGCCAACTATCCGCCCGGAGCCGAACCGTCATCAGGAAATGTTCCGACGGACAACAATAAATACACCTATAACAGCAAGGTCTCCGTCAGAGGGAACACAGGCGGGTTGACTGCAGAGAACTATGTTTTTGACGGCTGGAACACGAAGGCGGACGGGACCGGCACCATGTATCAGCCGGGGAGTACCTTTAATATTAAAGAGGATACCGTACTGTATGCCCAGTGGAAACTGGCAGAAGCACCTGCCGTTGATGGACCCGTAATAGATAGCGGTGTTCCTGCAGATGCAGATACAGCAGAGCTGGACAATGTGCCGAAGACTGGATCGGCAGAACCGCTCATTCCGATGCTTCTGTTGGGGTTGCTCTCCTTAGCAGCAATCACACTCGGCAGGAAAAGGCTCTGGAACTGAGAATGAAATAATTAAGCCGTAAAATCAAAGAGAAAGGGGTAGGATGTGTGAGAAAAAAAATGAAATCGATCATCCTGGCCCTTTCTTTTCTTTGTCTTGCCGTCAGCGTGACATTCTTTCTTCTGTATTTTATAGACGGATATCAGGCTCGGCAGGAAAAGGAGGAGTTGATCAGGAAGAAGACCGCAACGGAGACAGCGATCTCCGATCTCAAACAGCCGAAAAAAAAAGAGATCCTGCCGCAATATAAGGCATTGTATGAAGAAAACCCTGATCTGATCGGCTGGGTCAAGATAGATGGGACGCCGCTGGATTATCCCGTCATGCAAAACGAGGAGGACAAGGAATATTATCTGCACAGAAATTTTAACAGGGAGTATGAGTACAGCGGTCTGCCGTTTCTCGATCACCGGTGCGATATAAGCGAAACGAGCACGAATCTGATCATTTACGGTCACAATATGAAGAGTGATTCCATGTTCAGCTGCCTGCTGAAATATAGGGATAAGGACTATTATTTTCTGCATCCGGTCATCCGGTTCGACACCATCTATGAGGAATCGGAATACCTTATCATTGCGGTGATTCAGTCAGAAGTGTTCAGAAAATCGGACGACGTCTTTAAATTCTACAACTTTATCCGGGCCGATACCGAAGAGGAGTTCAACGAATATATTAAGAACATGAAGCAGCTTTCGCTGTACAGTACCGGGACCGGAGCGGTCTTCGGCGACCAGCTGCTGACCCTGGTCACCTGCTCCTATCATACGGAGAATGGCCGATTTGCTGTCCTGGCAAAAAAAATCAGGGACCGGGATGAGACATGAATTCTATGAAAAATTTGCATTCTACTTTTTTTTTTGATAATATGATAGAGAATTATCAAAATGGAGGCGTATCATGTTTCAAATACCCAAATTTAAAGCACCGGATTTCAGCAGCGAACGATTCAGCACTGCGCCGAACGTGACAACAAGCAAGGTGACAATGAAGGGAGTGGCGCCGGACAATTATCATGCCACCTCCATGTATCCGGAGTATTATAAAATAAACGGAGAATGGATCCTGATGCCGCAGACGAGAATGGACTGCGTTCCTGTGATCCATCCGGACGGAAGTCTGGAAGCCAAGGAATTCAGACGGCTTGAAGTTGGTGAAACTGTCATCACCGGAAGGTCGGACGACGGATCCGAAGGAATATACCTCTACAGCGAGGGTTTTGACAAGGAAGGCGGTCAAATCGACACCTTTGCATTTCGCAGCGGCAGATCGAGAGAAACATCCTTCGACGTTGACTACGAAAACCTGGTCGACCTTTTGCGTCATGACAGGGAAAACGGCTATATCATATGGGTTTTGGGTCCGGCTGCGATCTTTAATATCGGCGCCAGAAAGGCGATGGAATACATCATTGACAACGGTTACGCCCACGCGGTATTCGGCGGGAATGCCGTCGCCACACACGATCTGGAAGGCGCATTGTTCGGCACGGCTCTCGGACAGGATATCTGCACGAGGGAAAACAAGCACAACGGTCATTACAATCACCTCGACGCCATCAATCTGATCAATAAGTCCGGTTCGATCCCCAAGGGCATCGAAGAACTGGGAATCGACAACGGTTTGATCTATTCCTGCGTAAAAAATAATGTGCCGTTCGTACTGGCGGGTTCCATCCGTGACGACGGCCCGCTGCCCGGCGTTATCGACGATATGTCGGCGGTGCAGGACGCCATGCGGGAACATACGAAGAAAGCCACAACCGTCGTGTGCCTGGCGACACAACTGCATACCATCGCTACAGGTAATCTGACCCCGTGCTATACGGTACACAACGGCGAGGTAAGGCCGGTGTTCATCTATGCAGTCGACGTTTCCGAATTCGTTTTAAATAAATTAAGGGACAGGGGAACTCTTGAGGTTACCACAATCGTATCGAATATTCAGGATTTTCTGTTCAAACTGACTCACAAGCTAAAAAAATAATCGGATTCAGCAGGTTTTCAAAGATCCGGTCTTTCGCCGGATCTTAATTTTTTTGGATGACCTGATCATAAAACATCAACATTGCTCCGGCTGTGGTTCGCTCGGCCAGCGGAAGCGTGCATTGGGTGATGCGGTAATATCTTTTTTCATCATCAGGGATGCTCCGGAATCTTTTATATATCTTTAGAGCCGTCCTGGCGTTGAATTTGACATAATGCTCAATGGTGCGCAGCAGATAGGCTCCGTGAAACGCCTGAAAGGCGTTTACGTTCGCATAGGTGCGCTTCACAAAATTTTCATACTGGCGGTGGTCGTCCAAAAGCCGGATATTGACATGCTGGGGGATGGTCACATCCTGGATCAGGTGCAGAGCCGCGCCGAAGTAAAAAAGGGATTTCGGGATCTCCCGCTTTTTCCAGAGCCGTACCGCATCGGCATAATACCCGACCGTCAGAGCCAGCGCGTTGCTCCTGCCATACAAGCCTCTTTTTTTTTATAGGGGTTGTAAAAATGGTTGGAGCTTTTAAAATCCTGATCCGCCCAGACGGCGCCTGCATTGATCTCATCCAGATACTTTGCAAAGAACTCATAAGCGCACGAATATCTGTCATTTTTCAGGATAGTCAGAGCATGCTGGTTAATATGGGTATGAACCTGGCACTCCGTTTTGATGATCATTTTTTTAAACGGGTTTAAAATCCAGAATGCGGATTTTAAAAACTGGTGATAGGCGTTTTCTAACCGAAAAATCGGAATCCCTCCTCCTATTATAAATTTCTTCCTCTTCATGATCTTCCTCTTCAATATTATTGACAGGAAGGCCTTTTTTTAGTAATCTATTGTGTAGATTCCGAAGGACCGAACGCTGGAATTGATCATGAGACGATGCCGCAAAGGCGTGAAATAAGGAGGACACATATTATTATGAAGAACATCAAAACGATCGCAAAACCAACTCTGAAAAAGACGGCGAGCAAAGGCTGCGGAGAATGCCAGACTTCATGCCAGTCGGCTTGTAAAACATCCTGCACCGTCGCAAATCAGGAATGCGAAAACACAAAGCGCAGATAATCAAACCGAAAACAGTGGCGTAAGCCACTTTTTTTATAACGTTGGCACTATCGTTTCGAAGATATTCTTTAACGAAAGGAAAAAAATGATTCACAAGTATCAGTATCATGGCCGTTATATCGTTCTTGACATAAACAGCGGAGCGGTGCATGTGGTCAGCAGTATCGTCTACGACATACTGGATTATTATGCAGATAGACCGGCCGAGGAAATTCCGGGGCTGCTCGCCGAAAAATATAAAAAAGAAGACGTTCTCGACGCATTGGAGGAAATTCAATACCTCGTCGATCAAGAGATGCTCTATACCGACGATTCCCAGGTGACCAAGGATATGCTTGAGGGAAGGGGGGCGGTCGTCAAAGCAATGTGCCTCCATGTGGCGCATGATTGCAATATGATCTGCAAATACTGCTTCGGCGACAAGGGGGCATTTGAAGGTGTCCGTTCTCTTCTTTCCTTTGAAACGGGAAAGAAGGCGATCGATTTTCTTCTGGAGCATTCCGGAGCCCGCCGAAACCTTGAAATCGACTTTTTCGGCGGGGAACCGCTGATGAACTTCGATGTTGTAAAGCGGCTCGTGACTTACGGGAGGGAAGCCGAGAAGGTCTATAAAAAAAATATACGGTTTACCATCACCACAAACGGCTTGCTCCTGGATGATGTAAAAGCGGATTATATCAATGAAAATATGGACAATGTGATCCTGAGTATCGACGGCCGTCGGGAGATCAACGACAATATGCGCAGAACGGTCAACGACAAGGGAACTTACGATATCATAACGAAGAACTACCTCCGATTCGTTGAAAAGAGGAAGGGAACCTATTATGTAAGAGGCACCTTTACCCGTGAAAATCTGGATTTTTCGGAGGATGTAAAGCATCTGGCCGATCAGGGCTTTCAGAATATTTCCATCGAGCCGGTGGTGACGGATCCCTCTGTCAGCTTTGCCCTGCGGGACGAAGACCGTGATGATATTTTCAGGGAATATGATAAGCTGACTGATTTATATCTGGAATACGCCAGGAGTGGAAAACAGTTTGCATTCTTTCACTTCAATATTGATTTGGAACAGGGGCCCTGTGTCGTCAAACGGGTTTCCGGATGCGGGGCCGGAACGGAATATGTAGCTGTGACGCCGGAGGGGGATATCTATCCGTGTCATCAGTTTGTCGGCAATCAGGATTTCAAACTGGGCAATGTCTATGATGACTGTTTTGAAAACCGGCTGTATGACGAATTCAACAGAGCCCATATTTACAATAAAAAAAAATGCAGGGAATGTTGGGCGAAGTTCTATTGCAGCGGAGGCTGTCATGCAAATGCTTACCATATGAACCGCGATATACGGGAGCCGTACGCCCTTGGCTGTGAACTGGAAAAGAAGCGGATCGAATGCGCCATCGCGATCAGAACGATCCTTGCTGATGAAGAATAATCAGACCGTATCTTTACGAAGACACATTTTTTATAATGAATCAAGGCCGTTGAAATTTCCGGATGCAGGGGAATTCCATCGGCCTTTTCCATGAACAGAATACTTATCCTATTTAAAGTAATACTTTTGGAGTAGTTCCCCTAGTTCTCTTAGGTTACTGAAAAGTATCATACAATAGCCCGGAAAATTACACTCTGGCATGATGAAGCCATTTTGAAACGATTTATAATGAAAGAAAACACCTCAAATGTAAATTTCAACGCCTAGGCAGGAAATTTCAACGAGGGAATTATTAACACAAAAGGAGAAACTGGAAATGAAAAAACACAAAATTTTAGTTGTAGCTCTGGCTCTGGCCGTCATGCTCACCGGTGCGGGCTACGCCTACTGGACCCAAACCTTAACCATTGAAAATACCGTCACCACCGGTAATATGGATGTCGGTTTCCTCTGCCCTGAGGATGATGATTGGGATGACGGATATATCAGTGGAAATCACTCCGATCTCGTCGATCTTGTTGTCGATAGAGCGGCTGACAGACAAAGCATTGCGTTCACCGTTGGCAATTTCTATCCCGGAGCAGGTGCGTCTCTTGACTTTGTCGTGAAGAATACCGGATCGGTAGCTGCCAAAATTACCAATGTAACAGGAAATGTAACTGAAAACGACCTTCTTTGTGATGCTCTTGACTATAAGTTCAATAAAGTTAAAGTTTATAATTTCCTGGGCATTCCCTATCGTGAGGAAATTATTGACGTAGAAGCAGATACCGTTTCTGCATTGGCGAGCGGACTTACCGGCGCGCTCAATAACATTATCATCCAGCCCGGAGATATTCTTGTACTGGAATCTGATGGTTGGTTCGAGACCGGCATCGGCGGTGAGGTAGAAGCGCCTGGCTATGAGATACTTATGCCGGCAAGCATAAGCGGCAATGATTTCGAAAGCCAGACTGCTAAATTTACTTTATCCCTCAACTTCACTCAGGTAAACTAAGAAGCTGAACGCATTAACCGAATAGGAAAGTCGCAAGCATATTAGAAGGAGAGCTGGCCCGAATCGAGTCAGCTTTTCTTCAAAGGAGAAATGAAGTATGAAAAGTCGAAAGATGGTCATAGCTGCAATCACGATTGCAATCATGCTGCTTGGCACCGGTTATGCCTATTGGACAGAGACTCTTACCATCAACAATACGGTAAGCACCGGCTATTTAGATGTAAAATTTATTGACGCCGATGCTTGGGATTATGATGACAGTGAGACCTTTTCTCATCGTTCCAACCTGGTCATTGCCCATAAAACCATTGCCGCAGATGGTCAGAGTATATCTCTGACCGTTGAGAACCTCTATCCCGGCTCAGGGGCATCCCTGGATTTTCTGATTGAGAATAAAGGTACCATACCTGCGAAGATCGGAACAGTAACCGGTACGGTTATTAAGAATCAGGCCTTAGCCGACGCCCTGGACTATTATGTGGATACGGTCAAATTCTATAACGGAAGCTGGCAGTTCTATGAAATAGATCCAATTGAAGCAGATACAGTTGAAGAACTTGCTTTCGCATTACAGCAAACTCTGGACGACATCATTTTGAATCCCGGTGACAAGCTGTACCTCTACCGCACCCAGGAGCATCCCGGATACGATATTGTCATGCCTGCCAGTATAACGGGAGACGACTTTGAAGATGAGCAGCTGATATTTAACCTGGGACTGACCTTTACTCAGGTCAACTAAATATAACTGCTGAAAGTTTTTTCAGATCATGAGCATGAATAGGACGAATCGTAAACTCCTGATGAAGAGAGAGTACGATACGTCCTATTTTTATAGATCGAATTCTTGTCTTTCATCAATTGATGGATGAAAGCGATACGGGTATAATAAAAGAAAAACTGATTGATCAAGGGGGAATATGCCATGCTGGAGGTATGCCTGCTCGGCTGCGGAGGAATGGTTCCGCTGCCCGACAGGAGACTGGCCTCCATGCTGATCCGCCAGAATGGCAGAATGATTCTGGTTGACTGCGGGGAAGGAACTCAGGTTGGAATAAAGCTGGCCGGCTGGGGCTTCAAATCCATTGACGCCCTCTGTCTGACACATTACCATGCAGACCATATCGCAGGTTTGCCCGGTTTTCTGCTGACCTTGGGAAACAGCGGGCGTACGGATCCCTTTACCATATTCGGTCCGCCTCCGCTGGCGTATGTCGTGAGCGCGCTGGCCGTAATCGCTCCACAGCTCCCCTTTGATATTCAGCTTGCCGAATTATCAGAGCAGGAGGAAAGCGAAGGCCGAATCAGAGAATTCATCATAAAGGCCCTCCCGATGGATCATTTGATTCCCTGTCTCGCATATAGCTTTGAAATAAAACGAGCCGGAAAATTTGACCGGAGCCGTGCAGAGGAGCAAGGGATTCCAAAAAAATTCTGGAGCCCTTTGCAAAAGGGGAACCCGGTGGAATACGAGGGGCGGATACTGATGCCTGAAATGGTGACAGGTCCGCCGCGAAAGGGACTGAAAGTCACTTATTGCACCGATTCAAGGCCGACAGCCGAGCTCGTTGCGTTTGCCGGAAATTCGGATCTTCTGATCCTGGAAGGGATGTATGGCGATGATGCCATGCATGATAAGGCCGTCGAAAGGAAGCACATGATTTTTTCAGAGGCGGCAGCAATCGCAGCACGAAGTCAATCCAAAGAGTTATGGCTGACCCATTTCAGCCCTTCCATGAAAGTGCCGGAGAATTTTATCATGTTTGCCCGGGAGGTTTTTCCCGATACCATGGTTGGCAGCGATCTTCTGACGACACAGTTAAACTTTAATGATAACTGATCTGTGATCGAGAGTAAAAATACCTTATTTATTTATTTCAAAAAATAGACCGGGTTTCCCCGGTTTTTTTCATGTCAGTAAAAAAAGAACAAGCCAGAAAAAATGGGAATACTTGGAGGAAATGTAACATCACATGGAATTCTGACGATTTATATTTATTGCTTACAGCATGGCATCAAGTATAATTAATATTGGGACAGGCCAATAATTTTAACAGCAATATTGTGTGGGCTGAGATGTACAGTTTTTACTGGTCACTTGTTACTGTACGGAGCGAATAGTGAAACCGACACACTGCATTTATGCATGTGTTTTTTTATCATATTGGGTTCTGTTAACTAAGTATGAAGAAATGAGATCTGAAAGACCTTTGGTAGGC
>ENA-UOYA01001984-UOYA01001984.1-activated-sludge-metagenome-genome-assembly--contig:-NODE-1984-length-20497-cov-4.162704_pt1 | contig 20497 bp, 17 predicted proteins | sample MGYA00238163_ERZ764804 | MGnify/ENA primary metagenome ERZ764804 (study PRJEB28919, sample SAMN05720223) | activated sludge metagenome | isolation source: Anaerobic digester | place: Hong Kong... | reverse complement strand
CTGAGAAGAAGCAGCTTACAATCAACTATCTCTACATTACAGATACTAACGGTATTAGTGATTATCAGAAATATGTTATTGACAACGCTCCATATTCAAATGATGATATGCTTAAGCACCTAAACAGCAAATCATTTGATGAATTGCAGAGTTATGCGGCTGCTTTCACAATTGAAAACATTAAAGCAGCTCGCGCCGGCTGAAAAAGTCTGGACAATTAACACATACCGAAATAAACGGTAGCTTATTACGGCCGTCTGCAGGTTGCAACGCCGCCCGCAGACGGCTGACGCCCGAAAAATAGCGAATGAAAGTTTAGGTGATTTAAAACATGAAAGGTCAAATATCATCTATTGCAAAACGAATTTTCTTTTCATTGATTCTTCCGGTTTGCATGTACGCATTTCTTTGTATAGTAAACCCAGGCAACTTCATGCATTTTAAAACATTTATAATGATGTTTACACAGTGCCTGCCTTATGTTGCAATTGGCTGGTCAATGCTTTTCGGCATGTCTGTTGGCCTATTCGATTTCAGCGCTGGCGCAAGAATAGTTTTATCCGGTCTTGGCGGTATTCTTCTTTCACAGAGCTATGGCCTTTGGGGATTTGCATTGGGCTGCTTAATAGTTAATATTATCCTTTCAATTATTGTCGGAGCAACATATTCTTATTTGAAAATACCTTCAATAATTGCAGGCTTTGCAGGTCTCTTGATTTTTGAATCTTGCAGTGTTATTATTGTTAAACAAATGAAAAATACCATTTCTAGCCAAAATCTTATCCTTGGTAAATCTCCGTACATTTACATTTTTATAACAATTATCTTCTTGATAACATACTTTGTATACAATAACACAAAATTTGGATATCAGATTAAAGCTATCGGAGGCAATGAGCATGTTGCACGCAGCATGGGTATTAACTCAGGCCGCTTAAAGCTGCTCACATACATTATCGGCGGTGTTTTTCTCGGAGCCGCAACAATAATTTATGTCTCCTATGCGGGCACAGTTCAGCCAAAGGATGGTATGTCGAGCATGAACCTTTGCTTCACCCCGATGATGGGTGTCATGATTGGTCAGCTTTTGACCTCTTGTAATCCCGTTATTGGTACATTTATCGGTGAGCTTTGCATTACGATGGTTTCAAGCGGCATGGTTGCCTTAGGTATTGAATCAAGGCTGCAGAATGTTCTTGTAGGCACCTTCCTTATCATTTTCATGGCGTTCCAGATTAATAAGAACAGTGATTTTGTTAAGAAGCTTACCAGAAAAAAGACTGCGGTACCCGCGCAATAATCATATTTTTTCTTAGGAGGTAATACAATGTTTTACGAAAAAGACGGCGCTGTTGTTTATTCATACGATAATGAAACCGTAACAGTTGAGGCATGGGGCCCGAATGCACTTCGTGTTCGCTCAACCATGAACCCTACATATACAGATAAAGACTGGGCTCTTCTGCCTGCACAAAAAACATCCCCCGTTATCGATATTTTTATCGACAATAACAAAATCCCCGGCGTAGTGGGTAATTTATATCCCGGGGTTGATAGAAGCTATGCAGCTATCACCAACGGTAAAATTACCGCAAAATTCAATAATGACGGTAACCTTACTTTTTATAACCAGAATGGCAAGGTTCTCCTGAGCGAGAGGTGGACCCGCCTTAAAGACAAGCCCTCTATGTCACTTAACAGGGCAGGCAGAGAGTTCAAGGCGGTCAACGGTAGTAATTTCCGTGTTGCTGCCCGTTTCTGTTCAAATGATGATGAAAAAATCTTCGGTATGGGCCAGTATCAGATGAAATACCTCAATCTTAAGGGCTGCTCCCTTGAATTGGCTCACAGGAATTCACAGGCTTCCGTACCTTTCTATGTTTCAAACCTAGGTTACGGTTTCCTTTGGAACAACCCTTCAATCGGCAAATGCACCTTTGGTTTTAATGAAACCGAATGGACTGCAGAGAGCATTAAACAGCTTGACTACTGGATCTGTGCTGGCGACACACCGGCTGAGATTGAAGAGACATATGCTGCCGCGGTTGGCAAGGCTCCTATGATGCCCGACTATGCCACTGGTTTCTGGCAGTGTAAGCTTCGCTACAAGACACAGGAAGAGCTTCTTTCTGTTGCTAGAAAGCATAAATCACTCGGCCTACCCATGAGCGTTATTGTTGCTGACTTCTTCCATTGGACCCAGCAGGGTGAATATAAATTTGACCCGAAGTACTGGCCTGATGTAGAGGGTATGTGCAAAGAGCTTAAGGAAATGGGCATTGAATTGATGGTCTCCATCTGGCCCACAGTTGACTATCGCAGTGAGAATTTCTCGGAAATGATGGAAAAGGGTATGCTTGTCCGCACGGAGCGCGGCGCAAGAATTAATATGCAGCTTTTCGGTCAGGAAGTATTCATGGACCCGACTAACCCCGAAACAAGGAAATTTGTCTGGGGCAAAGCAAAACAGAATTACTTTGATAAGGGAGTGAACATTTTCTGGCTTGATGAAGCTGAGCCTGAATACACAGTCTATGACTATGACAACTACAGATATTTCCTAGGCTCCGACCAGGAAGTGGGCAATATTTATCCTGTCATGTACGCAAAGACATTCTTTGATGGTATGAGAGAAGCGGGCATGGAGAATCCTCTGAATCTCCTTCGCTGCGCATGGGCAGGAAGTGCTAGATATGGTGCCCTTGTCTGGAGCGGTGACATTGACTCTACTTGGGAATGCTTCGGCCGCCAGCTAAGAGCAGGTCTCAGCATGGCTATTGCTGGTATTCCGTGGTGGACAACAGATATCGGCGGCTTCCACGGCGCTGATTATCGTGACCCCGAATTTCATAAGCTTCTCATTAGATGGTTCGAGTGGGGTTGCTTCTGCCCCGTATTCCGTCTGCATGGCAACCGCAGTCCGCTGGAAGGCTTTGATGGTGATATGATAAGCGGAGTTGCTTCCTTTGGCAGCGGCGCACCAAACGAAGTATGGAGCTACGGCGAGGATAACTTTGAAATAATGAAGAAGTATCTCTTTGTTCGTGAGAGAATTCGTCCTTATGTCACAAAACTTATGGCTGACGCTCATGAAAAGGGCTCACCTGTTATGCGTCCACTCTTTTATGACTTTGACAAGGATGCAAAGGCATGGGATGTCGACGACGAGTATATGTTCGGACCTGATGTTCTTGTTGCTCCTGTTTATAAAGAAGAGAATACGCGCTCAATTTATCTGCCCGAAGGCGCATCATGGACATATGCCTGGGACGGCAAAGCTTATGAAGGCGGCCAGACAATCACTATGGATGTCCCCTTTGATGAGATCCCCGTATTTCTTAAGGACGGTGCAGTTATTCCTATAAAGGGTTAATTACAAGCAATTATAAAGGAACTTGATTCTATGAAAATTTATTCGGTTTTTGATAAGGAATTCAGACCTTACGGCAAAATTGTTGAGGGATATAACACTGCTGAACTGCTTAACAAGCTTGTTGAGGTCAGTGAAAAGCCTCACGACCGCACTCTTTATGTTGCGAGTGATTCAAAACTCGAAAGTCTTCCAATTGCCAAAAGCCTGTCCGCCAATCTGTTTGGCGGGCAGGATATACAGATAGGTTACTGCAATGGCTCCAATACTGTGCTCAACGCCCTTGAATACCATAGGGACAGTGAGGTTAACATAAGCCCCGATGATTTTATTCTTTTGCTCGCGCTCAGGGAAGATATTATCGAAGGCAAGCTTGATTCCTCCGTTGTAAAGGCATTCAAAGCTCCGGCAGGTGTTATGGTTGAGGTTTTCGCAACCGCCCTGCACTATGCTCCCTGCAACGCTAAGGCAGGGGAGGGCTTCCGTGTTGTTGTCATTCTTCCCAGAGGAACCAATGGGGCGGCTCCTGAAATCACTCCCTTAAATTGTGAGGACAAGATGCTGCGTGCCCGTAATAAATGGTTGCTTGCACACCCTGATTCGCCTGACGCCGTAAACGGCGCCTATGTTGGAATTACGGGTGAGAATATAGACATTGCAGCAATTATCTGAAAACGAGGAGAGATATCGATGAAAAACATTCCGCAACTGAAACTAGGTTTGATTTCTGTTAGCAGAGACTGCTTCCCCATCGCATTGTCCGCAACGCGCCGCCATGCGGTTGCAGAAAGCTATAAGGCTAAAGGCAAAGATATTTTTGAGTGTGACATTACAGTCGAAAATGAAAACGATGCAATGAAAGCATTAGCTGCTGTTAAGGATGCTGGTTGCAATGCCATTGTTGTATACCTTGGCAATTTTGGCCCCGAAACATCTGAAACAATTATAGCCAAATACTTCGACGGACCGGCGATGTATGTGGCAGCCGCTGAGGGTGACGGCGACCTTCATGATGGCAGAGGCGACGCATTCTGCGGCGTCCTCAATTGCTCCTATAATTTAGGTCTTCGCAACATTAAGGCTTACATTCCCTCTTATCCTGTCGGAACAGCCAACGAAGTGGCTGATATGATTACTGAGTTTGAGCCAGTAGCAACTGCTCTTATTGGGATTGCCGGCCTTAAAATCATTACATTCGGGCCCAGACCGCAGGACTTCATTGCCTGCAACGGTCCGATAGGCCCGCTGTATGAGCTTGGTGTTGAGATTGAGGAGAATTCCGAGCTTGATTTGCTCGTAGCTTACAATAATCACAAGGATGATATCCGCATCCCTGCCGTTATAGCGGAAATGACTGCGGAAATCGGTGAAAACAATCCGTATATTGGTGTTCTGCCCCGTCTTGCTCAATATGAGCTGACACTTCTTGATTGGGCTGAGGAACACAAGGGCGCAAGAAAATATGTTGCATTTGCCAACAAATGCTGGCCGGCTTTCCAGACAGAATTCGGATTCGTTCCCTGCTATGTCAATTCACGCATGGTCGCAAAGGGCTATCCTGTTTCATGCGAGGTAGATATTTATGGATGCCTGTCAGAGTATATAGGCATATGCGTTTCCGGTTCACCTGTTACTCTTCTTGATATTAACAATACTGTTCCCGCTTCAATTTATAATGCGGATATCAAGTGCAGCTATAACTGCCGTCAGGATGAAACCTTTATGGGCTTCCATTGCGGCAACACCTGCTCCTGCCTGCTCAAAAACCCGCATATGGGCTATCAGCTCATCATGAAGCGCTCGCTTGAGCCGGAGCTTGAGTTCCCGGATATTACCAGAGGAACAATCGAAGGTGATATCAAACCCGGAGATATTACATTTTTCCGCCTTCAGGGCACTGCCAAGGGAGAGCTTAAGGCTTATATAGCTCAGGGAGAGGTTCTTGACGTCCCCACACAGAGCTTTGGCTCGATAGGCATCTTCTCAATCCCCGAGATGGACCGCTTCTACCGCTATGTTCTTGTTCAGAAGCAGTATCCTCATCACGGAGCTGTTGCCTTCGGCCATTACGGAAAGGCTCTTTTTGAGGTGTTCCGTTATCTTGGCATTCCAGATGTGGCATATAACCGTCCCGCATCCCTGCCATACCCAGATGAAAATCCTTTTTCATAATGCCTTTTTGCTTCCAGTTTATACATACAAAAAGAGCCGGATTTTGTTCCGGCTCTTTTTGTATCTGAATTTGTAATTGAGGGCTATTGTGAAACGTCAACTGAAAGTAAAAGTGGTTTATAGCTATTTAGAGTAAGCTTGCCCGTAAGAGCAGTTTCGCTTATTAAGTCAGTATAAGAGGTTACTTTTTCTCCGTTAATATAAACATTGACATTTTTAATTGCTTGCGTGCTCAGGTTGCAAATATTGATTAGAAGCCTACCGTGATATTCGACGCTTTTCCATTCTACATTTTTAACTACCTGCCCTGTCCACGCATTTTTCAGCATAACGGTGCTGCTCTGCAAATCGAGAATAACTTTCTGCAAATTACCCTGGTTAACATACCATGGGAGCATGAATTTAGTTAATGTCAGCAGAATTGTCATACAATTTCTATTCTTTTTTAAAAATGAGCTGAGGGACTGAATATTAAATATGGATAAAATACTATCAATGGCTTTTATAAGTTTTTCAAAGGTTTTTGAAAAAAAGTCAATTGGATTAAAACCATATATTTCGCAGTTATTATAAAGCTCATTTAGAGCACCTGCTTCCTGCTTTTGCCCGAGCTCATCGTAATCCATACATTTGCTTAATAATATTACATCGTTGCCTCTTTTTGCAAACTCATTCACCGCCGTTACTGTGCTTTTCGGCACATAAACTGCATTCGGAACTATAAGCATTTCACCGTCATTGAGTTTATCAATTTCGTCCTCATTGACAAAGCCTATTTTTTTGCCCGTATTTGAAGCAGCTTGGTATGCTGTGAGAAGAAAGTTTGTGTAGTATTTATCAAATCTCCATGAGGTATCCGAGAACATTATATATATTTCTGGCTTCGCCTCGTTAAAGGCATGAACCTCTTCGGCAAGCCTGTTAAGGTCAAGCGAAGCCTTGCCAACGGAGGCTATGCATTGGGGTCTCATCAAAATGCTACCGTTAAAATCACTCTTATCATCATATGAACGCTCCCATACCCAGATTTCTGAGGAGCTTCTACCGTGAATTGCGCCAAGCCACATATCTGCACCGACATGGGCGGCGATAAGCTCCCTGTCCTTATCATTATAAAAGAGCGAGCGGTCACCAATAATATGATCCTCGGAATTGTTTATCGGTTTATCAGCTATTGAGGAAGCATAGTCATACCAAGCCATTTTATTTGTAATGGTTGAACTGCCTTTTTCATAAAGGGATGACCATGTATCGCATCCGTTCATATCGAGAAATTTAGAATAAAGTCTGTAGTCTGTTCCTCTTGAAGAGGAGGTTTCGTTATAGGTAGTATAGCTCATGATTTTTGCATCAATCGGCTTTGAGCAGTATTCCCTGATTATCTTTGCCATCCATTCATGCCAAGAGGCGAAAAACTCGTCGTTAAATTGAGACCATATTTTGTAAAGAACCGTTGAATCATTTTGCTGCGGCATATAAACGCTTTCAAAATTAGAATAATTAGTGCCAAGCTCATTGTTAAGCGCTTGAATATTACCGTATTTTTTAGTAAGCCAACTGACCCACGCGGGGTGGTCGTATTCGGAGCAGCAGGTTTTGTAAACCGGTTCGTTTGAAAGGCAGAAGCTGAAAAGCGAAGAATAATTACATATCATCGGAATAAGCGTTCTAAGAAAAACCTCAATCACACGCCTGGCAACAGGATGATTTATATTGTATTTAATAAAAGCATCATTCTGATTTTGAAGGTCAGGATAAATATTATAGAGGAAGGAGGGGAAATAATGAGGTGAAAGAAGCAAAACAACCTTAACATTGTTCCTTTTGGCACTCTCAAGCATAGGAATTATTGAGGAATAAATCGAATTGGTATTAATATCAAACATATCATCCTCGTTGAGCCCCTCATGACTGCCCTGACCAAGAGGAACAATTACATTGTGCGGCCCTATTTCGTTCTGTATTACCGAGCATCCTAAATCATTGAGAATAGGGATGTCCGATGCTATTTGGCTAAAATGACCATAGCCTGTCATATAGACAGGTTTCATTATACCGTCAGTTTTAGCGTAGAGTGTGTCTCCTTTTATTGAAACTGTGCTGTAATCATAGACAGGCACGGAAAGAGGCTGCGCAGAGCCGTTTATGTATGATAGAAGAGCCGCTTTTGTTTCAACATAGAGTGAATTTACACTTTTGATTGTTGAAGAAAGCTCCTCCGCATATCTGTTCTCATAATCACTTTCAAGAATTGATGCATATTTATTGAGAACGGTTATTTTCATTTTTTCATATGAGCATTCATATCCCATGCTTTTGCATTGACTTAGCATTCCCTCAAGCTCTGCTATGTTTGCCATGTAACCTTCAAGGTTCAGAGCGGTGATGTCATCAGTAACAGGTATTTCGGCGGCGCCTGCGTTTATCGGAGAAAAAACAATGCACATTATCAGAACAGCTGCAATAATTCGTATGAAGCCTTTTTTCATTTGTACTACCTCCACTTAATTCAGAGTTTACCAAACAAATTTATTGTATTTTTTATTCCATATTTTGTCAAGTTAATAATAAAAAGATAATGAACAGTATAATAAGCGGGGAATGCCCCGCTTATTGATTTTAATAAACTAAACTTTCATTGTTCGATATTACTTGTTTTTTTTTGTCTGATATATATTTTTATATAGTAATAATAAAAAAATATAAATAAATGTAAAATATTTACGCTAAAACAGTCATAATAAAGTTAAATATATTATTGACTTTCGTTTTAAATATATTATAATTAAGTTAACAACTGGTTATGACAACATAACATTAAATATTATAACAACATTACAAATGAGGGAAATATGTCAGATAAAATACTAAAATATCTATCAATTAAGAATAAAATTATAGAAAAAATAGATAATGAAGAATATGAAGTCGGCAGTTTAATTCCAAGTGAACGCGAACTGATGGATATTTTCCAGATGAGCAGAATAACCGTCAGAAAGGCAATTGATGACCTGGTTAACGAGGGCTATCTTTACAGAGTTCAGGGTAAAGGAACTTATGTGAAGAGTGTCGATGTCAGACATGACCTGTTTTCAATTACCAGCTGTACGGAAGATATCAAAGCAAGGGGAATGACGGCTTCAAACAGGGTAATTCTCAGTGAACCCGTTTCTGCCGATAAAAATACAGCAAAAAAGCTTCGGATTAACGAAAACGAGCCGGTTTTGAAGCTCAAGCGCGTATTTTTTGCTAATGATGTTCCGATAAACTTGACTACAACCTATCTGCCGCTGACAATTTTTCCCGGGCTTGAAAAACATGATTTCAGCAAAGAATCATTGTATTCAGTGATTGAAAATAAATACGGAATAAAAATAACACATGCGGTGCGCACTCTTGAGGCAATTCTTGCAGACAGTGAATCGGCAGAGCTGTTGAAGATAAAGCAGGGTCAGCCACTGATTCTCTTCAGCTGCGTGACCTACGGAGAAGTATACGGCAAGGAAAAAATTATTGAAGCATTTAAATGCCTGTATCGTTCGGATATGCATAAGTTCTATATTAATCAGGTTAGATAAATTTGCGCTGCAAATTTATTTATAAATTATTATTTGAGGTGAATTGATGTGAAAAAAAGAAGCAAAAAACTCTTATCATTGATGCTGGCTGTTACATTAGCATTTGTTGCCGTTATTTCACTGGCTTTTTCAGGCTGCACTAATAAAGACAACAATAATAATACAACAGGCGGCACAGGCACTACTGCTAAGCCTGTCAGCGGCAAAATTGCCCTTGTTTGCTCATCCGCAGGCGCAAACGATAACGGCTATAATCAGACAGCAATTAACGGACTCAAGAAGCTTGCGAGTGAAACAGGTGTCGAATATAAGGTCGTTGAAACAACAACAGATTATCCAGGCACATTAAAGAGTCTTGCGCAGGCAGGCTACAACCTTATTTTCTCTCTTGAGTATGACTTCACGGCATTGATTGAAGGCGTCGGCGGTGAAAAGCCTCTGGCCGAGCAGTTTGCAGATACAACTTTTGTTGTTTTCAATGCCAATCCAAATGTTGATACTAACGGCAATGTTATTCACAAGAATGTCATCTCGGTTATGTTCAATGTTAATGAAGGCTCTTTCCTTGCCGGTGTATTGAGCGCACAGGTAAATGAGAATGCAAGCGTATTGTTTGACTCGTCAAAGTATTCCTTCAAAACAGGCGATGCAGGCCGTAAGGTTGGCTTTATTGGAGGAACTCAGTCATCCGGTATTGAAGTATTCAGCTTCGGTTATGCGGAAGGCATCAACTATGTTGCAAAAGAGCTTGGAGTTAATTACACCTATTATTCAACCTATGATGCGGGCTTCACAGACACTGCAAAGGGTGCAACAACAGCTGGCACATATTACAGCGAAGGCTGCAATATTGTTTATGCAGTTGCAGGCTCGGTCGGTGATGGTGTTGATGCAAAGGCTAAAGAGGTTAAGAGGCTTTCAATCGAGGTCGACGCAAACAAAGACGCAGCACAGCCCGGTTATGTTCTGACAAGCGTTCTTAAAAATACCAATGTTCCTGTTTATGAGCTGGGCAAAAAGCTTGTTGACGGTTCGCTGGCATCAGTCGGCGGTACAGTCATTAACTATACCCTTGAATCCGGTGCGACCGGCATAACCGACCTAAAAACAATCGAAGCTGCAATTAAGACTGATGCCGCAGCGCAGCAGAAGTGGGCTGACATTAAGAAATATGTCAACGATGTATCCACAAAAATCAGCAACGGAACTATCAAGGTTACTAATGCTCAGGTCGGCGAAACACTTGATATCTCCTCACTCAGCAATGTTAAATTACCGTAATTATTAAAGCTTTAGGTAAGGGGCGAAATTAATGAACATTATTGAAACTGTAGACATTACAAAGAAATATGGGGATTTTACAGCGAATAATGCGATTAATCTTGCAGTTCAGGAAGGCGAAATAAAGGCTATCGTCGGTGAAAACGGAGCCGGTAAAACAACCTTGATGAATATGCTTTACGGATTAATCAGCCCTACAAGCGGCAAGATCCTTGTTAAAGGGAAAGAAGTTTGTTTTTCGTCCCCGCTTGATGCGATTAACGCAGGTTTAGGTATGGTGCACCAGCATTTTAAGCTGGTGCCCAGCCTGACCATTTGTGAAAACATTCTTCTAGGTATTGAAATTCTGAAATCCGGCAAACTCGGAAAAACTCCATTTATAGACATGAAAAAGGAGTTTGAAAGTGTGCAGGAAGTTGTAGATAAATTTAAGTTTGATCTGAATGTCAGGGATAAGGTTGAGAATATTTCAATCGGTCAGCGCCAGCGTGTAGAAATAATGAAAATGCTTTACCGTAATGTTGACATTCTCATTCTCGATGAGCCAACGGCAGTCCTGACACCTCAGGAGGTTGATGATTTGATTGTCAACCTTAAGGAGCTTAAAGCTCAGGGCAAAACAATTATTGTTATTACTCACAAGCTTGGCGAAGTAATGGAGCTTTCAGATAGCGTTACGATTATCAAACGCGGCAAGGTTGTTGGTGAAGTAAAGACAAAAGACACAACTGAGAAGGAACTGGCTCAGATGATGGTCGGGCGTGATGTTGTCCTTAGCGTTCAAAAAGAAGCAGAGGATAACTCAGACAAAGAAGTAATATATAAGCTCGAGAATGTATCAACTAAAAACATAACAGGCAAAGAAGTGCTCAGTGACATTAACCTTGAAGTTCATAAAGGCGAGATTCTCGGCATTGCTGGCGTTGAAGGCAACGGTCAGAGCGAGCTTTTAAAGGTTCTTACAGGTATTATGACAACCACAAAGGGTAAGGTCAGCCTTAAAGATAAGGACATTACAAACTGGTGGCCGGCGGACATCAGAAGTGCCGGAGTCGGTATGATTCATGAGGACAGATATGCTCAGGGGCTTTGCCGCGAGATGTCAATTAATGAAAATATTATTGCGGGATATCATAATAACACTGATGTCTGCAGACACGGTTTTCTGAATTTCGGCTCAATTTCAAAAAAGCGTGACAGACTGGTAAAGGATTATGATATCCGTGTTGCAGACCCCGAGGGTGAAGTCTCCCAGATGTCGGGTGGTAATGCCCAGAAATTGATTATAGCAAGAGAGTTTGACTCAAATCCTCAGGTGCTCATAGCGTGTCAGCCAACCAGAGGCGTTGATGTCGGCTCCATAGAATTCATACACAATAAAATCATAGAGCTAAGCAGGCAGGGAGTAGGTATTTTGTTGATATCCAGCGAGCTTTCTGAAATAATGAGCCTTAGCGACAGAATAGCGGTAATGTATAAGGGTAAAATTATTGGCATTGTCAATGCTAAGGATGCAAGCACAACTCAAATAGGCTTGCTCATGGCGGGCATAACGGATAAAGGAGAAAAAGTATCATGAAGAAAAGAAACACCTTTGTCATGAGTTTATTTAACTCACTTCTCCCTGTGCTCAGTGCCTTTATTATTGGTGCAATTATTATTTTGCTTATCGGTGAAAATCCGATGACTACTTATTGGATAATGCTCAAGTATACACTTTTTGATTGGGGCGGATTCCTTAAAACCCTTCATTATGCTTCTCCCCTCATACTTACAAGCCTTGCAATAGCAATAACCTTCAAAGCCAACATTTTCAATATGGGTGTTGAAGGCCAGATGCTCGGCGGAGCATTTGTTTCATGCATTCTCGGTTTTTCATTGAACGGTCTGAGCACACCTATACACATCTTAATTTGCATTACGGCCGGTATTCTGACAGGTATGCTTTTTGCAATCGTTCCCGCAATATTAAAGGCATATTTCAAGGTTAATGAGATGGTAGTAACACTCATGCTCAACTATGCAATTATTGAAATCCTGCGTGTTCTTGCTCAAACAATTTTCCGTGACCCTTCATCGGGCTATGTTTCAACACCTGCTGTACTTCCATCTGCTATGTTCAAAAGGCTCGGTGGGACAAGCCTGACATTGTTTACCTTAATAACAATTATTGTTTTTGCTGTTATGTACACCGTGATGAAAAAATCACGCCTTGGTTATGAGATTAAAGCAATCGGCAGAAACCCTGAGTTTGCGGAAGCCTCTGGAATGAATGTCAGAAAGAAAATAATTTACATGATGCTCATTTCCGGAGCATTGAGCGGGCTTGCGGGAGCAGGCTTTATGATGAGTGAAAAGTTTAAATATACTCTTGATTTTTCAGGAAATCCCGGCCTTGGTTGGGATGGTATGCTGATATCCCTTCTCGGCAGTCATAACCCAATAGGCATTCTGATAGCTGCAATTCTTTACAGCGCTCTTAAAACAGGCAGCGATAGCATAGGCATTTTCGCAAATGTGCCCAAAGAAATTGTTTTTGTCATCCAGGGTATGATTATCCTCTTCCTTTCAATAAAGTTCTTGGATGAAAGGACAAAGCTCTTCGCAAATTTCAAAACCCGCTTTATCCCCAAAAGAACACCGGAGGAGGCTGATTGATAATGAACTTTCAAAGAATACTCTATGATATGCTGTCTTACAGTGCTCCGATTATTTTGTGTGTTCTCGGTGGCAACTATGCCCATAAGGCGAATGTGCTCAATATATCTCTTGAAGGAATGCTCCTGATGGGTGCCTTTTCTTCTGTGCTGTTTGTAATGATTTCAGGCAACATTTTTCTTGGCTGTATTATCGGTATTTTGGCAACGCTCATACTCGGAGTGGTTTTCTCAGTAATGTGTGTAACAAAGAAGGGCAATCCGATTATCGCTGGCCTTGCAATTAACCTGCTCGCATCTGCCATCAGTGCATTTGTTCTTAAGGCTATGGGCCTTGCAAACCTGAATGTCAATAATATCGTTGATGTCGCAGGGCTAAAAATCAATATTCCGATAATAAAGGATATACCGTTCATCGGCGGCGTTATCAGCGGGCATCCGCTCATAACATATGTAAGCTTCATCGGCATTTTTATAATGTGGCTTATTATGTACAGAACCAAATTTGGTGTTTATGTCCGTGTAACGGGTGAGAATGAAGATGCCGCAACAAGCGTAGGCATTAAAACAAACAGAATTAAATATATCGCGATTATGATTGGCGCGTTTTGCTGCGCTCTTGCAGGCATAAACCTTGCTCTTGAAAAGATGGCTCTGTTCACAAACAATATGTCTGCAGGTATCGGCTTCATTGCAATTGCCGCAATTTTCTGCGGGAAGGGCAAGCCTGTCCGTTCATCGGTTTACGCAATAGTATTCGGCCTTGCGCAGTCACTTGCAACTAACCTCAATATTTCTGCTGGACCTGCCTCTGGCCTTTTCAATACTCTGCCTTATTTCATGATTATCGGCATTCTTGCGGTTGTGTCTGTTATACAGCTTAAAAACAACAGAATAAGAGGATTTAAAAATGAGTAAAACGGCAATTATCGTTGTGGATATGGTATATGATTTCACAAATGAAAACGGACTCGTTTACTATCCTCAGAACAGAGAGATATTGCCAAATATAAATAAAGCAGTAGAAATATGCAGGGAAAACGGTGCACTGGTAATATTTATGCAGCATTGCTACCGAAAGGACAAGCCTGATAAAAACCTTCTTAATATGCGCCCAAACTGCATTGAGGGTAGTGGTGGAGAGGAAATAGATGAAAGCCTCACTGTTTTACCTCAGGATTATGTAATTAAAAAAAGAAGGTACAGTGCATTTTTTGGCACGGACCTTGACCTTGTATTAAGAGAAAATGATATCCGCAGGGTAATAATTGTCGGCACAAAAACAAACTGCTGCATCCGCGCTACTGTTACGGACGCATATTATCTGGATTATGATGTCTATGTCATCAGGGAATGCGTTGCAACAAATGATGAAATTGTCAACAATGTTCACCTGACGGATATTGATAAATATCTCGGCCATGTGATAAAGCTTGAAGAGCTCGGAAGTGATTTCTTTGAAAAAGTATGATGTTTTAACAAGCGGATATGTAAGCCTTGACCGAATAATAAATGTCCTGTCCCCTTTAAAAGTCGGGTTTACATCAATAGTAGAAAACAGCGATAACAGTAAAATATATTACGGCGGGTGCCCGGTTAACATTGCATATGAGCTTGCGAAGCTTGGCATCAATTCAATGCCATATATCCGTGTGGGCAGTGATTATAAAGAAACGGGACTTTTTGATTATCTCAGTCAGGCAAATGTATGCCTTGATGCAATCGAAGTTGTTGAAAATGAGTCAACCTACAATTGCTACTTGATTGAGGATGTCGAGAAAAATCATGTTACAATTTTTTATCCAGGTGCAATGAATGGCAAATATGCTAAAGAAATGAAGGACGAGTTCTTTGAAAACGCAGGCCTCGGCGTAATTACAGTCGGTGCGTTTGAGGATAACTCAGAATTTTTCAACAAGTGTAAAAAGCACAATCTACCTTTGATTTTTGGCATGAAGTGCGATTTTACAGCCTTCCCGGAGGATTTTCTTAAAGAGGTGCTTGAATACAGCAAGGTAATATTCATGAATCAGTCAGAGCGTGAAACTATTGAACATCTCTATAAGTTGAATTCTGTTACGGATTTCTTTAATACTGGAAAAGCGGAAATAATAGTCGTAACGCTTGGTAAGAGAGGCAGCATCTGCTACACCAAAACCGAAAACAGTTATGATTCAACTGAAATAAGAATCGCACGCTGCGAAAATGTTGTTGACACCTCAGGCTCAGGCGATGCTTATATGGCAGGTTTTATTTACGGCTATCTGAAAGGTTACACACCTGTTGAATGCTGCAATTTCGGCAGTATTCTTGCATCATTCATAGTTGAAAAAATGGGCTGCTGCACAAATGCACCCGATGAAAAACAGCTTCTTGAAAGATACAGGGAGTTTACGGAAAAGAGGAAATAAAATGAAATCGCTTTATGCAAAGGTTGATAAAGGCATTTCAAAATATGTGATTTTTTCGGGAGACCCCTGGAGGGTTGATGTCGTTGCAAAATACCTTGACAATGCCGAACATGTTGCATTTGCCCGTGAGTTCAACACATATACGGGTTATTATAAAGGAGTAAAAATAACCGCTACTTCAACGGGTATCGGCTCGCCCTCTGCAGCAATTGCTATGGAGGAAATGTATTCAAACGGTATGGAAGTAGCTGTCAGAATGGGTACGGTAATGGCTCTCAGGGATGATATGCTTGGCAAGTTTATTATACCTGTCGGTGCTATGAGGGAGGAGGCTACAAGCCTTACCTATGTGCCACTGAGCTATCCTGCGACTGCCGACCTTGAGCTTGTTAACTGCATGAATAAAACTGTCAAGCAGTTCGGAAAGGAATATGTCAACGGTATCAATTGCACAATGGACGGCTTTTATTCACAAATGAAGGAATCAAGACTGTCCAAGGAAAGGCAGACCGATATTTACTCTACATTTGAACGGCTGAAAAAACTGAACATATCGGGCATAGATATGGAAAGCAGCTGCATACTTACCCTTGCAAGCCTTATGAAAATTAGGGGCTGTGTAGTGACAATCACAACGGTTCTTGAAAACCTGAAGGATGAGCTTAGGGGAGAGGATAGAACGGCTGCAGAGGATTTATTATGCAGGGTTGTTCTTGAAGGAATATATCAATTTGATAAAGAGGGATTTAAAAATGAGTAATTCAGAGTTTTTCGGGCTAAATAAACAATTCATAATAGGCATGGTTCACTGTCTGCCTCTGCCGGGGACGCCAAAATTTGACGGTGATATGAAACGTATCAGGGAACAGGCAGTAAACGATGCTATTACGCTTGAAAAAGCGGGCGTTGATGCTCTTATAGTCGAGAACATGGGTGATGACCCTTTTTCAGAGTTTCTTGATATCGCCCAGAGCACTGCTCTGGCAGTTTGTGCGGCTCTTGTTAAGCAGAGTGTCAAAATTCCTGTTGGCATTGATGCCGCAATGAACGATTATAAATCGGCAATTTCCATTGCTCAGGCAATCGGGGGGGACTTTATAAGAGTTCCGGTTTTTGTTGATACCGTGCAGTACAGCGGCTGCGGAATAATTAACCCGTGCTCAAGAAATGTAATGTATTACAGAAAGCAGCTCGGTGCCGAAAATATTAAGATATTTGCCGATATTCAGGTCAAACACACAAATGTTGTCCTTCAGAATGTTAGCCTTGAGGACTCTGCAAAGGCAGCTCAGGATAACGGCGCAGATGCTCTGATTGTGACGGGTACACGTATTGGAGCCGAGACTCCGATAGAAATTATTCAGAGAGTGAAAAAGGTTGTCAAAATACCCGTTATTGCAGGCAGCGGTGTAAATACTAATAATATAAAAACACAAATGAATATTGCTGACGGTGCAATAGTCGGCAGCAGCCTTAAGCAAAACGGAGTAATTACAAACCCAGTTTCATACGAATTAACAAAAGCACTAATGGATGCTTTAAGAAAATAGGAGACGAAAAAACTATGATGAGACCGATGAAATTAGCTGGAAGTGAACTGCTGTTTGGGCAGGGCTGCCTTGAACACCTTAAAACGCTCATAGGAAAACGCGCAATTATTATAATGAGCGGCAATGTAATGGAAAAAACCGGCATTCTGGACAAGGTAAAGGCATATCTGAAGGAAGCAGGGTTAGATACCGCTGTTTTCAGCGAGGTTGAGCCAGAACCCTGCTTTGCAACAGTTCTAAAGGGAACGGAATTGATGAAAAGCTTCTGCCCGGATTGGATAATTGCTCTTGGTGGCGGGTCCCCCATGGACGCCGCAAAAGCTATGTGGATTTATTATGAGCATCCCGAGCTTTCAAAGCTTTCTGATATTGAAGCACCGAATCCATTCCCAAAGCTTAGGAGCAGGGCAAGGCTTGTTTGTATTCCCTCAACTAGCGGAACTGCAAGCGAGGTGAGCAGAAGCATTGTTATTACCGATGAAAAAACGGGCATAAAGCACGGCATAGGCAATATGGAAATGATGCCGGATGTGGCAATATGCGACCCTGAGGTTACAGCCTCCATGCCGCCGAAAATTACTGCCGAAACAGGTCTTGACGCTCTGACTCATGCCGTCGAGGCATATGTTTCCAACCGCGCAAATTATGTCAGTGACATTCTGGCGGTTCAGGCGGTAAAGGATATATTCGAATACCTGCCCAAAGCCTTTGATGAGGGCTCAAATATGGAATACAGGGAGAGAATGCTTAATGCTTCTCTTATAGCTGGACTTGCTTTCACAAATGTTTCCCTTGGTATTGTTCACTCAATGGCTCACACAGTAGGCAGCTATTTCAAAATTCCGCACGGGCTTGCGGATGCAGTTATTCTGCCGTATATAATCAAATATAACTGTGCCGACCAAAAGGCGAATGAAAGGTACAGCGAGCTTGCTAAGCTTGTGGGGGCGGATAATTTTACACAAGCAGTTGAGAACCTTAAGGTTAGGCTCAATATTCCCAAGAGCTTCAACACCTTAATTGAGGATGAAGCAAAATACAATTCCATGATAGATGAAATGGCTCAGGTCGCCGCAAAGGACGGCTGCACAAAAACAAACCCGATTATCCCTTCTCATGAGGATTTCGTTTCACTTTTCAAAGAGGTTTATATCGGTTAAGGAAGGTTTATTATGAAGTTAATCTGCTATTTGTCAAACGGTTATCCCACGCTTGAAGAGAGCGCAAAGCTTGCAGAATATTATGTTCAGGGCGGCTGCGATGTTATAGAAATTGATTTGCCCTCAAGGAATCCTTATCTTGAAAGCGATTATATAGCCAACAGAATGGCAACGGCGCTCAGGGCGTGTGACGATTATGATAAGTATATGGAAAATATACTTGAAATCAGGCGGCGTTTACCCAACACAAAATTGTTTATCCTATCATATGAAAATACAGTTAAGGAAATAGGGATTGAGAAATTCGCTGATTTTTGTAACAGCAATGACATGAAGGATATCATTTTTGTAGGTCTGGAAAACGAGGACATCAAAAACAAGCTTATTGAAAAGGGACTTAAGGTTTCCTGCTATGTTCAATCAATGATGCTTCCAGAAGAGGTTGAATCCGCAAAGGCATCCAACGGCTTGTTTAATATCAGGCAAAAGCCGCAACCGAAAAAATCAACCCTGCATTTCCTACTCTTGCAGACTGTATAAGGCACTTGAGGGAGCAGGGAATAGAGAGACCGATTTACTGCGGCGTTGGAGTTTCCCAGCCCTCTGACTTCAAAATGGTCAAGGATGCAAAGGGTGACGGCGCATTTGTAGGCAGCACAATTTTAAAGCTTTATGACAACCCTGAGAAGCTGATTGAAACGATTAAATCCTTTAAAGCTGCAGATATAGATTAAGGCAACTTCCTCCAGGCAATAAGGAAAACTGACACCGTTTGATATGGTGTCAGTTTTCCTTTATGTATTTATTCCTGCTTTTCTGGCTTGCGAATGCTGATACTTTCTCTCGATTGCATAGAGCTTTCCGTCTTTCCTGAATCTTGCTCCTGTCTGCTTAAAATAGAATTTAATACCCTTTTCAATGCATTGCTGGCGGATATGAAGCACCCAGTCGTAATTGCATATCCTTGCAAAATTTCCGCTTTCGCCTCCGACAAGCACTTGAAGAATTGAAGGGTTAAGATATTTACTCATATCAATATCAGAAAGCAAAGGCTCGCAGATAACGAATTTTCGGGCAATGGGAACTGAGTTTAACACCGGGAAGCGTATATCGCACTGCCTTTGGTTTTCCATTGTTACTCCAAAGGAAACATTCGGGTAACCGCTGCCCCAGTCGTCGGGAATGCAGTCCATGAAACGTACAATCCTCTTGGTTATAATAAAAAAATTGACATCGCTTCTAAATTTCATTATTTTCCAGATGTCTTGCCTCCATTCATCGGCCTCTTCAACAAAAAAATCGGAGGTCATGCAGCAGAAGACCGTTCCGCCAGATTCTATTTTGAATCCGCCATCTCTTTTTCTTTTAATCGGCAAATTGAAGTTGGATGTTTTTTCAATTATTGATGCATCCCTGCCGACAGAGCTATCCCTTCTGTATACATAACAGTTTTCGCAGCCCTCCGAATATTTTTTGCAGCCGTGCCAGGGGTTCCAGATACTGTCTGCCATTTTATCACCTGCCAAACTTCACTGAGATTATAAATTCAATATTTTTTCTAAAATTATTCTCATTTATAAATATTTGTGTTATAATGCTTTTGGAAACAGGAGGAGTAATTTTTATGGAGCAATTCAACAATAAAAAATTAATAAGGTTTTTTTCCATATTAAGACGAATTTTTCCCTCAGATTCCGTTGAAGAAAGTTCTATGCGTGAAAAAGACAGAAAATTGATAGAAGATGGTAAGCTCGGTGAGCCTGTTTTTCACCCCGTGGCTTATTCGAACGGAAAGCTAAACAGAGAAAAAATCCTCACAGGCTGCTGCATTTTTTATCAAAATAAGAACATCGATCCTGATGATATCAGGCTTATTTCTGATGCCGGCTTCGATTTTGTTTTGTGTGAAAGTACGGGGGATTTTGGGAATATGGTTATTGAGGAGTGTGAGCGAAACGGGCTCGCCCTGCTTGGCAGCGATAATCGCGTTCCTCATTTCAGAGACTTTGAAAAAGCTGTTAACACAGGTGCTGAGTATTTCAAAGGTTATAAATATAATCCCTGTAAAATAGGGGACCGTGGCCGTGATGAGCCCTGTGCACAACAGTTCCCTATGCTTGAGAAATTCAGAAAGCTATATCAAAGTGTTTTCCCGGAAAAGTTTCTCTTCTACAATCTTTACCCAGATGGAGCAGGGTCAAAACTGCTGGGCGCTAAGAACTATCATGAATATGTCGAGCAATATGCCAAGCAGGTTAATACTGATTATATATGCCTTGATGAGTATCCGTTCTTTTCTTTTACTGCGATAAACAGGG
>ENA-UOYA01001980-UOYA01001980.1-activated-sludge-metagenome-genome-assembly--contig:-NODE-1980-length-20531-cov-6.592206_pt1 | contig 20531 bp, 17 predicted proteins | sample MGYA00238163_ERZ764804 | MGnify/ENA primary metagenome ERZ764804 (study PRJEB28919, sample SAMN05720223) | activated sludge metagenome | isolation source: Anaerobic digester | place: Hong Kong... | reverse complement strand
AACTTTAATAACTCAGGGAAATTTGACTGCATTCCGTTTCCCCTCCCACCGGCGGATTCATTTTGGCAATTCTCACTTCAAGATGCACTATTTGTGGAAACGACGATTTTATTCGTTCCAATATCCGATAGGCTGCATTTTCCATAAGTTGCGATGGTTTTAGCATCTCCGATTTCACTAATTCGTATGCGGCTGCATAATTTATAGTATCTTCAATGTTGTCGGTTTTACAAGCTTTAGAAAGATCGGCTTCGATACGGAGATTAACCATAAATTCGTTCCCAACCACCGTTTCCTGAGAAAATACGCCGTGATGGGCGAAAAAACGCATATTCTTCAGTTCTATAACCGTTTTCATTTATTTCAACTTTTTTAAAGCTCAAATGTAACGAAATGTTCTTACATTTGTTGTGTGAAAACAAAAAATAACATGACAACAAAACCCAATCAAATCATCGAAAGGCTTTCAGCTTTGAGAAAATTCATGGAAATGCAGCATCTGGATGCTTTCATTGTTCCGAGCACCGATCCACATCTAAGTGAATATCCGCCAAAAAGATGGGAATGCAGAAAATGGATTACCGGCTTTACCGGATCGGCAGGAACTGCAGTAATCACAAGGAAACAGGCAGGTGTATGGACAGATTCGCGCTATTTTCTTCAAGCTGCACAACAACTGGAAGGAACAGGATTTGATTTGTATAAAATGGGTATGCCCGAAACACCGGATATGATCGACTGGGTCATTGAACAAGTAGGCAAGGGCGGAAAAGTTGGCATCGATGGAATGGTGTATGCAGCATCGGAAGCCAAAAATCTGATAAACAAACTCGAGTCGAAAGGGATTGAAACAGAAACGGGATTTGATCCTTTTGAAGAAATATGGGAAGATCGGCCGGAAATACCCAAAAACAAAATTTTTACCCTTTCCGAAGAAATTACAGGAGAATCGACTAAAAGCAAAATTGAACGAATCATTAAGGAAATCGATAAAGCAGGAGCTGACGGAATTGTTATTGCAACACTCGATGCCGTTGCTTGGACATTTAACATCAGAGGCAATGATGTAGAATACAATCCGGTGGCTGTTGCCTATGGGTATGTTTCGAAAAATGAATCCATTTTGTTTATCGATTCCGACAAACTCACCCCGTCAATCGCTTCGGAACTGCAATTGCAAGGCATAAAAACGGCTGATTATAACCATATCTTCGATTATATTGAAAAACTTCCTGAAAAAACAACGGTTTGCGTAACAGAAAGCAAAATAAATTATTCCCTTTATAGAGCACTTTGCGAAAGATGTAAGGTTATTGATCGCCCTTCGCCAATCGACCTGATGAAAAGTATGAAGAACGAAACCGAACTGAACGGTTTTCGCCGCGCAATGGTGAAAGACGGAGTGGCATTGACCCGATTTTATATGTGGTTGGAAAAAGCAGTACCTACAGGTAGGGTAACGGAAATGACCATTGCAGAAAAGTTAAGGGAATTCCGTTCGAAGCAGGATCAGTATATGGGTGAAAGTTTCGGTACCATTGCGGGTTATGCTGCACACGGAGCCATCGTTCACTACAGTGCTACTCCCGAAAGCAATTCAACTATAGAACCCAAAGGGTTGCTGCTTATCGATTCGGGAGCCCAATTTATGCATGGAACAACAGACATAACACGTACAATTGCCCTGGGTGAAGTCACTCCTCAAATGAAAAAAGACTATACCAAGGTACTAAAGGGACATATTGCGTTGGCAACAGCTATATACCCCGAAGGAACACGAGGGTCGCAGCTTGATATTTTGGCTCGCAAACCACTGTGGGATGATTGCGAAACCTACTGGCATGGTACCGGCCACGGCATCGGCCATTTCCTTAATGTGCACGAAGGCCCGCAAAACATTCGCACGGAAGAAAATCCCACTCCGCTCAAAAAAGGAATGGTTACTTCCAACGAACCGGGTATCTATCGTACCGATCAATACGGCATCCGCATAGAAAACCTGGTAGTTGCCGAGGAATACAAAAAAACCGAAGATTTCGGTACATTCTATCATTTTGAAACCCTTACCCTTTGCCCAATCGACACTAAACCTGTTGAAACGGATATGCTTACCGAGAAAGAAAAAACATGGCTTAACAACTATCACCGGATGGTATACGATAAATTGCAACACCATCTGAACGATGAAGAAAAAGCCTGGTTGAAAGTAAAAACAAAAGCAATATAAAAAGAATCATTCAAAATGGCGCTTATCAAATCAGTAAGAGGATTTACCCCGAAAATAGGAGAAAATACATTTCTGGCCGATAATGCCACCGTGATTGGTGACGTAATTATTGGAAACCATTGCAGTGTATGGTTTAATGCCGTCTTACGTGGCGATGTCAACTCCATCCGCATCGGAAACAGGGTAAATATCCAGGATGGCACAGTGATTCATACCTTATACGAAAAATCGGTTACCGAAATTGGCGACGATGTTTCAATTGGTCACAATGTGGTGATACATGGAGCCAAAATAGAAGACGGGGCACTTATCGGCATGGGGGCTATCGTATTGGATCATGCCGTAATTGGTGAAGGGTCCATTATTGCTGCCGGCGCGGTGGTTCTAAGCAATACAATAGTTGAACCCGGCAGCATATATGCAGGCGTTCCTGCCAAATTCGTCAAGAAAGTCGACGCCGAACAGTCGAAAGAAATGAATCAAAAAATTGCCCGGAACTATCTCATGTATTCCGAATGGTATAAAGAAGAAAATAAATAAATCGTTTTGCTTATTCATGGAATAATCGGACGATGGGTTCATAAGAACCGCAACGAAAAGTGTATTGTTTCTCCTACATTTCGATTTGTATGATTATACTCATAATTATCCTTTTTATAGCCGGTTATTTGTTGATTGCGATGGAACAATCTATCCGCATCAATAAAGCAAGCATTGCACTGCTACTCGGCACCTTACTTTGGATCATTTATCTTTATATTGCTCCCGATATTGTTCCACAGGTGGCACCGGATCAATTCCGACATTACCTGGATTTGAATCCTGCGTTGCAATCCTATTCTTATAAAGAGCAAATCAGGGATTTTGTAGTCAACTTTCAAATTCTCGAATCCCTCGGCGATATCGGGGAGACCATTCTGTTCCTCCTGGCAGCGATGACGATAGTAGAAATCATCGACGTACACGGAGGGTTTACGTATATTACCGACCACATCACTACCCGTCATAAAAGGCGTTTGTTGTGGCTTATTGGTTTTATCACGTTTTTCATGTCTGCCGTACTCGACAATCTTACCATTACCATTATCATGCTCATGCTTGTCAGACGAATCATACCCGATCCGCGTGAACGATGGCTGTTCGGTGGGATTATTGTGATTGCGGCAAACAGTGGAGGAGCTTGGTCGCCCATAGGTGATGTGACTACGATTATGCTGTGGACAAAAGGAAATGTAACGTACAAGATTATCCCTCAACTTTTCTTGCCAAGTCTCGTTTCCATGGCAATCCCTACTTTTGTGGCGCAATTTTTCTTTCATGGCAAAATTAAAGACAACCCGGAAAAGACGAATCCTCATCCACAAAAGAAACCACAAAACTACATGTCTTCTTCCGATCGATTGGCTATTCTGATTTTCGGGCTGCTCATTCTGGTCCTTTCTCCCGTTTTTAAAGCGATCACCAATTTACCGCCTTTCATCTGGTTACTGTTTGGTGTAAGCTTGATGTGGATTTATACAGAAATCATTTACAATTATAAAGTAACCATCGACGAGAAAAATAAAGTAAGGGTATCAAAAGTATTTAAACGATTAGATTTCTCTACGTTGATGTTTTTTTTAGGCATTCTGCTTGCTGTAGATGCCCTTCAAAAAGCCGGAATATTGGGAAGTGCATCGGAATTCCTGGCTCAAAAAGTGCCCAACATTTATGAACAAGGGATTTTAATCGGATTACTTTCATCCGTAGTAGATAACGTACCCTTAGTGGCTGCAGCTATCGGAATGTATCCGTTGGTTGATCCGGCAACATTATCTACGTTCGCAGATCCTGCCTTTATGCAAAATTTTGTACCTGATGGCATATTCTGGCATTTTATCGCCTACTGTGCCGGCGTGGGCGGCAACATTCTTATTATCGGATCGGCGGCAGGTGTGGTTTTCATGGGAATAGAAGGGGTATCTTTCGGATGGTATTTAAAACGCATGACCCCCATTGCTCTTATCGGCTATCTGGCCGGTGCAGGAATTTATATTCTGCAACACATGCTTATCGTTTAAAAAAACGATTTTTCATCTTTCATGAGCAGTGCCTCGCCGTTCGGTTTTGACCATTTTAAAAAGTTGATCGTTGGGACGGATTTTCGCCGGAGTTTTAATGGAAAAATGATCGCCTTTCGCCGCTTCGGTAACTGTTTGCAAGTTTACCCGAATATCGTGGGCCGTAAAAAAAACAGCACCGGTGGTCGGGCCGGTAATCAGCAATTCATCGCCCTCTTTAACCGATTGTGTTTCCACAAGAAACTCAGCCACACTCAGGTTGTTGAAAAATTTAATGGCTTTACCCACGTACACTTTTCGCTTGGTAGCCCCTGATCCGTAGCGATGCGTCCACTCGCCTAAACGTTGGCCGAGATAATACCCGTCCCAAAAGCCACGATTGAAAACCGAAGCCAATTGTTCGTTCCATCTGTCGATTTTTTCCTGTGTAAACGTATCGTCACAATATGCCTGCACAGCTTCTTTATAACAGGCAGTTACAATGCGTACGTATTCTGGTCCACGGGCACGACCTTCGATCTTAAACACCCGAACACCGGCATCCATCATTTTATTCAAAAAATGAATGGTCTTCAAATCCTTAGGTGACATGATGTATTCGTTATCGATATTCAACTCGATTTCACTGTCTTTGTCTTTCACGGTATAAGCACGACGACAAATCTGATTGCATTCGCCCCGATTGGCCGATAGATTCTTCTCATGCAAACTCAAATAACACTTGCCCGATACAGCCATGCACAAAGCCCCATGTGCAAACATTTCGATGCGGACCAATTCGCCCGAAGGACCTTTTATCTGCAGGTCAACAATGTCTTTATGAATACCTGCCACCTGATCCAAGTTCAATTCGCGTGCCAGTACAACCACATCGGCAAATTGAGCATAGAACTTCAACGCTTCGGTGTTGGTAATATTGAGTTGAGTTGAAAGATGCACCTCCATTCCGATACTGCGAGCATACATCAAAACCGCTACATCGGCAGCAATAATGGCGGAAAGGCCAGCTTCCTTTGCAGCATCGACTATTTTGTGCATTAACGATAGATCATCATTGTAAATAATGGTATTTACCGTTAGGTAGCTCTTGATATTGTGCTCTTTGCAAATCTGTGCAATACGGTGAAGATCATCTATCGTGAAATTGTTTGAAGACCGGGCACGCATATTCAGCCCTTCAACCCCAAAATAGATTGAATCGGCTCCACCCTGAATCGCAGCCATTAATGACTCATAAGATCCTGCGGGTGCCATGATTTCGTAATTGCAACGGTCTCTCATACTGCTATTCTCCATGGCAAAAGTACTGCTTTTTCCGTTTTTATGGAAATATACTTAAAAAACCATCTCACAAAACCACTATTGGTTTATTTTTTAAGTTGGTTTCGTACACTTTACCCGAAATTTTATTTTATCTTTGCGAAAACACATTTTTATAATTGATAACGCTGTAAAACATGAAAAAGTATTTCCTAATTTCTTTATTCGTAGGATTGGGAATAGGGGTTTTGAATGCTCAAGATCAAAAAAACCGCTATGCCGAAATTACCGATCCCAATTTGATTGCACTGAACAAAGAACCCGCACGAGCCGGTTTCTTCTCATTCACCAATGTAAACGACGCTCTTAATGCGCCATACTCTTCAAAAGGAAGTGAATCCCTTCTTTTGAATGGTAAATGGAAATTTCATTACACGGATAATTTCAACGAACGTCCGATGGATGGATTTTGTGAAGAAAATTTTAACGACAAAAGTTGGAATGACATCAATGTTCCCGGCAATTGGGAAATTCAGGGATTTGGCGTACCTATTTATGTAAATACGGGTTACGAATTTGTATCGCCCGGTTATCCTCCCTATTGGGATAGGCCCAATCCACCGCTGGTTCCAAAGGAGTTTAATCCTACGGGAACATATCGAAAAGAATTCGAAATTCCACAATCGTGGATCGGAAAAGATATCATTCTCAGTTCAGACGGCACAAAAGGAGCCGCCTACTTCTATCTTAACGGTAAATTTCTGGGTATGACCAAAGACAGCAAAACTCCGGCCCGTTTTAATATTTCCCGTTTGGCAAAAGCCGGAAAAAATGTGTTGGCCATACAAATCCATCGGTTCTCGGATGCTACTTACATGGAATGTCAGGATTTTTGGCGCTTATCGGGATTGGAACGCGACGTTTATGTCTATGCCCGCCCAAAAACACATATTGCCGATTTTTTTGCACACACTCCATTGGATGAAAACTATAAAAACGGAAAATTTGCATTGGAAGTAACGATTGCAAACACCGATAATGCTACCGAAAATTTCAGCGTTTCGTATGAATTGAAGGATAAAGATGGCCAAGTTGTGAGCAATGGATCGCAATCAGGCAATACAAAGGAAAATACCTTAATAACTTTTGCGAACGATATTCCAAACGTCAAACAATGGTCGACAGAAGAACCCAATTTATATACGCTCGCTATCGAACTTAAAGATGGCAATAACAAAACCCTTGAGGCTACAGCTGTAAAAGTTGGCTTTAGAACGGCCGAAATTAAAAACAAACAGTTTTTAATTAATGGGAAACCGGTTCTGATTAAAGGAGTAAATACCCACGAACACAACGAATATACAGGGCACTACGTTAGCGAAGAACTCATAAGAAAAGATTTTGAACTTTTCCGTAAGTACAATGTAAACACAGTACGTACTTCTCATTATCCTCAATCCGAATTGTTTTACAAACTGGCCGACGAATACGGCATTTACGTAATTGATGAAGCCAATATAGAAAGTCACGGCATGGGTTATGATCTTCGTAAAGGAGGAACGCTGGGAAATAATCTTTTATTTCTTGAAAGTCACTTGAACCGTACCCGAAACATGGTGGAACGCGACAAGAATCATCCTTGCGTAATCACATGGTCGTTAGGGAACGAAGCCGGAAACGGTTACAATTTTTACGAAACGTATCTTTGGATAAAAAAACGCGATAACTCGCGACCGGTACAATATGAACGTGCCGGAATGGAATGGAATACGGATATTTATTGTCCGATGTACAGTACTCCTGCCGATATCGAAAGATATGCACAAAGTCCGCGATCCGATCGTCCGCTTATCCTTTGCGAATATGCTCATGCAATGGGTAACAGTTTGGGTAATTTTATCGAATATTGGGATATTATCCGAAAATATCCGTTGCTGCAAGGTGGCTGCATTTGGGACTGGGTTGATCAAGGAATTGCCCAAAAAGATAAAGAGGGAAACAAATTCTGGGCTTACGGAGGTGATTTCGGTCCTAAAGGGACTCCATCATCAGGCAATTTCTGTATCAATGGGGTTATCTTTCCCGATAGAACTACCAAACCCCAAACCGAAGAAATGCGTAAAGTGTATCAGAATGTTTGGTTTAAAAATTTCGACCCTGAAAAAGGCACTGTAGAAATATATAACGAGAATTTTTTCATAGATTTAAGCCAGTATAATTTCTTCTATACCATTAAATCGGAGGGTAAAAAACTGACCGAAGGAAAGCTCACAATAAATGTGAAGCCTCAAGAAACCGAAAAAGTAAGCATCCCGAATTTTGCATCTTTTGCCAATTCGAAAAAACAATTGAGCATCGTTTTCGAAATGAAACAGCGACAAGACAATCGACTTATTCCTGCCGGATGGGTTGTTGCTCGTGAACAATTTACCGTAAACGATTTTCCCAAATTACAACTTGCATCTCATCTCAAAACAGCTACCGTAAAAGATGACGGAACAACATTAATTGTAAACGGGAGCAACTTTAAGGCAATTTTCGACAAAGCAAGCGGAGTGCTTACTTCATATAAAGTTAATGGAACAGAGTATGTAAATGATGGTTTCGGACTGCGTCCATTCTTCTGGCGGGCACCAACCGATAATGACTATGGGGCTCAGCTTCCAAGAAAATTGAATGCTTGGGAAAAAGCCAGCTATCAAGAACTGAAAGCAGAAGATTTCAAGGTGAGTCAAGGAGATGAAACAACCATCAGTTATCGTTATTCCTATCCTCAAACCAATGCAATTAATACTGTAACTTATACGATATATAATAACGGAATCATTCGGGTTGATAATCATTTTGATGCTTCTCGCTGCGAACTCCCTTTCATTCCTAGAATTGGGATGAGAATGCAGTTACCCAATTATATCGTAAATGCAGAATATTATGGCCGAGGACAATGGGAAAACTACGATGATCGTAAAACTTCAACATTCGTGGATCGATATTCATGCCCGATCAAAGAAATGGTAACCAAATATATACGCCCTCAAGAAAACGGACATTATGTTGATGTCAACTGGCTGGCTTTAACGCAATCGTCAGGTAAAGGATTGCTATTTGTTGCGGATGACACATTTGAATTCAATGCTTCAAACTATTTACTGGAAACCATTTCAGATGGTGAATCACTGAATCTTGATGCACCGGTTGGGGCTGCTCCTCGTCCCAAACATCTTAACGATTATAAACCCTCTCCATTGGTCGATCTATTTATTGATTACCGCATGCAGGGATTGGGTGGAAATAATAGTTGGGGCGCTTTACCACTTGATCAATATATGATTAAACCCTCTTCTACCCCCGTTGATTATGGGTTCACAATCATTCCTATCAAAAACAAAAAAGAAATAGACGACTATTTCAAGAAATAATGGAACTATATCCCAACAAAAAACGGATAAACCAAAAAAGAAGATTATGGTTTATCCGTTTTTTATAATGTTTTAATGTCGAATTTACATATAACTTTTCATTCCACTATTTCATTAATAAAACTCTCTACTTCAGTGTAGGCAATAGACATTATCTTTTGGAGCTCGCCGCCTACCTGAGAAGCAAATAAAGCTGAATTCATTTGGGAAATATAAATATTGCCATCAGCTTTCTTATAGACAGAAATACGACAAGGCATCATTGTGGAATATATTCGAAATTCATCTTCCGATAAAAGTCTGTATGCATAAGCAGGATTACACAACTCCATGTTTTTAATGGGAAGAATTTCTTTGCCATTTTTACTCATCGTTTCTTGCAAATCATGTATATGCATAACTTTCCATCTGCCGGCATGAATTATTCCTGTTAATTCGGATATTGTTTCATCGAAACCAAGTTTACTCTTGTATTCAAAAAACATCGGTTGCATAGAATATTATTTATGATTTTTTTAACAATACCTCTTCAATAGCTTTTTTCAAGACGTCTTTAGGCAGTGCTCCTTGAGCCATTTGAGGGGATTCGCCTAACGGGCAGAATAGTAAAGTAGGAATACTACGAATACCAAAATCTGCAGCTAGTTCCTGTTCGGCATCGGTGTCAACTTTGTAAATATAAATCTGCCCATCATATTCTTGAGCAAGCTCTTCCAAAATAGGCGCGATCATTTTACAGGGACCACACCAATCAGCATAAAAATCAATAATACAAGGCTTATCGCCAAGATATACCCATTTATCGGGATTTTCTTCGTAATTTGCAACTTTTTTCAAAAAATCAGCTTTTGTTAAATAAATTGGTTTTGCCATAGAAATGTTTGTTTTTGGTGAATTAATTTTCTGTTCCTGCTTATCTGCCTTCCCGGCAGAAGCATTTTCTTTGTTTTCCTTACGATTACTGCAAGACAAAAGCAATAATCCTAAAGTGATGACTGTGAAAAGAGTTTTTATATTCATTTCGTTTTGTTGTTTATATTTTAGGTAGTTGATTATGTATATTGTTTCATCACACACGCAGCCAATTGCAAAACACGTTTATCTTTAATAGAATAAAAACAATTTTTCCCACTCTTTCTACAGTTAAGAATACCTTTGGCACGCATATCGGTAAGATGATGAGAAAGAAGCGACTGAGAGCAATCCATCTCTGACATCAACTCAGAAACCGATTTTTCCTCATCTTCAGACAATTGTGAAATAACGCACAAGCGGATCTCATTTGCTACTGCCTTTAATAGATAAGCTGCCTCCTCAAATCGTTTTTTATCCTTTTTACTCATCTACTTTTCCTCGAAATTATATCTATATATGAACATGTTTTCATATAATGAATAGCAAAGGTACATCATTTTTTTAATCAACAAACCACAAAAAAGCTTTTTATAATAATTTAAGATAGTATGTAAGTTTGGCTTCGATAATGCGATGAGCAGAACGAGAATAGTAATCCTCTCTTCGGTTATTGAGAATATCACCCAATCCAAAATAATACCTTCCTTCGAGATCAAAATCGCCGATGCCGGTTTTTAACGCAAAACCGATACCGGCTATAATTCCGTAATCGAATTTATGAGAAGCATTTTCATATCTTTCCTCAGGAACAGCATAGGCATGCTGGTCGGTTGATTGCTGCACAATGTATTCTGCCAAAGCATCACTCATTGAAGAAGATTCGCTCAAAAGATAGCCTATCTGAGGACCAATATTGAAAATAAACCGACTTTTGTTTCCAAAATAAACATGCGTCATAAAAGGTATCTCAAGATAATTAAGGGTGCGAGAGTAACTATATTCGGGATTATTTTTGTAATCTTCTGTCCAACCACACTGCAAAAAGTTCATTTCAAGGATTAATCCCAAGTTTTTCTCCGAAATATATTTAGCTGAAACCCCTCCTTGAAAACCTTTATGCGTATTCTGACTAACCTTGGGAACAAAATCAACATTCGAAAAAATCATACCTCCTCCGGCCCCCACATATAATTCCGGTCGGAATTTGTTTTTTTGTGCAAAAAACGGAAAAACAGATAAAACACACAGTGTAAGCAAAAGAAAACGCTTCATCGACTCTTATCGAATTTTATAACTTTATAATCAGGGCTATAATAAACCCAATATAATCCCGTGTTAATGAACCCACCCCAATTGTTTACTCGTTCAAAATTGAAGGCAAACTGAACAGTTTTTACTCGAAGATGATGAATATTTTGTTCGAAATTCTGGCCATACCGATAAATTGCGGTCAAGAAAAAAAGGCCAGTGTCATAGCCAAGCATTGCGTAACGAGGATAAATATTCATTATATCTCTTCTATACCATTTCCTGAAATTGGCAATAAACTCCTTTGTGTCGGCATCATTATCGTCTACAAAAAAAGAAGAATAAATATAAGTGCCAAACTTATGATAATCGTTTTTGAATTTTGAATCATACGTCTGCCACTCAGGATAACCAAACAAACGAATAGTATAATCGGTATTATTTTGCTGAATCATTTTTAATGCTTCCAATGTTTGACGCAACGAAGAAGCATCAGCCGAAGTAGGTACAATTACATTTTCCTTGTTCGCCACCAAAAGTGGAAGTAATGTTTCTTCCAACAAATTATCTATTGTAACAATTCGATAATAAATATTGTTTTGTTTCAGATCGGTTTGTAAAGTATTAATAAAATCATCTTTATCCGACTTCCCATTCACTTTCAAAAAAACAATATTAGAATTCTTAAATGTTTCATTAAAAATACTCGATGCTTTAGCATAAATATAAGACTGAGGTGAATTTACCTGAAAAATATTGCTGTTATTCAACACTTCGGTATTTTTCGATGAAAAAGGAACTACATATTTTATATTATAAAACGCTGAGAAATCGGATAAGATTTTAATTTGGTTGTCGGAAACACCTCCAATAATCAAATTCAACGACTTCATTTCGACAGTTTCAAGCAAACTTTTCAGCTTTTTAAGATCATCCTCTTTGCCAATTTCAAAAACATACAATTCGATATTTGCTCCTTGATCTTTTAATTTGTCCACAGCCAAAAGTAATCCTTCATAATATTCCTGCAAACGAAAATGCATTTTATCGGTTTCATCCAGAAAGGGCATCAACAACCCCACTTTAATCACATCTACTTTTACAGGATGTTTATTTGGGCGAAGCAATAAGTTGGTTTTTATTTCTTCAGCCAATCGATTCCCTTTACCTGACCGACCGGTAACCACAGGGATTAACAACTCCATATCGACTTTCAGACTGTCGGAAGGCAGCGAATTGACACGCTGAATTTCATCAACGGAAACGCCATATTGACGAGCAATACTATAAAGCGTATCGCCTTTTTTAACTTTATGAACTACGTGCTTGATTTGACGATCAGAAGAAACAAAAGTTTCATTTGATCCGGGAAAAGGTATGCGAATGGTTTTACCAATCTGAAATGTTTCTTCCGACAAACCGGGGTTGGCAGCTATAATGTCTTCCGGCTTAATCGAATACATACGAGCCAAAGAATATAATGTTTCTTTAGGCATGATCGTATGATAACGGTAATGCTCCTCTTTTCCTGTAGCCGCCGGCTGCGGAATAATAAGCTCTTGCCCAACCTTAATCATCTCTCGCGCTGTAGGATTATAACGGTAAATTTCTTCAACAGTTATATGATACATTTGAGCCAGCGAATATACAGTTTCGCCTGGCGAAACAATATGTTTGAAAGTATTGGATACAGTTGAAGCAGTTATAGGAGACTGATTTGTTGGAGGGTTTTGAAATGTGGAAGTTTGGTCAGTATCTTTAATAGGAATATATAAAACCTGACCACTCTTCAGCCCATTCTCTATCGATGGATTAAATTTCAATATCTCATCTGCATTTACAGAAAATGTACGAGAAATAAGATAGAGACCTTCACCGGCTTTTACGTGATAAACATAAAACATTTTGCCGTTCATCGTAACTTTTTCATAGGGAAGCTCCTGTGCATGAACAGTACAAAAAACAAAGAAAAAAATTATTGCGGTTAATTTACCTAAAGAAATATGACGCATCTCTAGTTGTTCTTGATTTCGCTTTTTTAATTTATTACAAAAATAGGAATAAAAGTGAGAACATCAGATTAATCAATCAATTATCAGTGTAATTTTAAATTATTAGCACATTAATCCATGAATTTTAATATTTCAGGTCTTCTTCCGAAACCCTCCTTCTTTCTTTATCACGATAGCGACGATATTCCGGAAGAAAATCTTCAAATTTTCCGTTTTCGTTATATTTCCGGATAATTTTCTGTGCTTTATTAAACGATTTCTCTGCTTCGTCAAACTTCAACTCATGCATTTGCCGAATAGATTCGTTGGTGAATTTCGCTGCTTTTCGAGCATCTTTACTCGTAGAATTACATGATATGCATGCACAAAAAATGCACACAAAAATTCCATATGCAAGAGGAGATATTCGCATGTTCATCCTTTCTTAATTGAATTTGTTTAAAAGGGAAGATCTTCCTTATCCACATTCATCGAATCGTCGATATTGGAAACCGATGGGGTGGTTTCCTTGACTGAGGACATTTTTCTCTTGTTCATTTTTGAAGGGAATTCGCGATAAGTCGTTTTTTCTACAGGATCTCGGAAGAGTGCGTATTCACTGTCAAAATTCATTCTCGCAATGCCGGTTGGACCATTTCGATGTTTGGCCAAAATGATTTCTGCAACACCTATGAGCGAATTCCCATTTTCATCTTCCGTGATTTTATAATACTCCGGACGATGAATAAAGCAAACAATATCCGCGTCTTGTTCAATAGCTCCCGATTCACGAAGATCAGCCAATTGCGGGCGTTTACCTTCATTACCCTGCCGACTTTCAAGACTTCGATTCAATTGTGACAACGCAATTATCGGAATATTCAACTCTTTTGCAAAACTCTTTAACGAACGCGAAATCGTACTCACTTCTTGCTCACGACTTCCGAATGTCATGCCACTGGCATTCATTAATTGAAGGTAATCGATAATGATTACTTTAACGCCGTGTTCCCGAACCAAACGCCGTGCTTTGGTTCGCAACTCGAATATCGATAAACTGGGTGTATCATCAATAAAAATAGGGGCATTATATAATTGTTTTATATTTTTGTCAAGCAACATCCATTCCTCTTCTGTAAGGCGTCCACTTTTAATATTTTCACCTCGAATCTGACAAACATTTACAATTAATCTGTTTACTAGTTGTACATTGGACATTTCTAAGGAAAAAATTCCTACGGGATATTCATAATCTAAAGCCATATTTTTGGCCATGGATAAAACAAATGCCGTTTTCCCCATTGCCGGACGTGCAGCGATAATAATAAGATCGGAATTTTGCCAACCCGACGTCATCTTATCCAACTCTTTGAAACCTGTACGCAGTCCGCTGAGTCCGTCCTTACGATTTGCCGCAACCTGAAGATTGTCTAAAGCTTCTTTAATAATAGGATTTATCTGAATGACATCCTTCTTCATATTACGCTGCGATATTTCAAACAAACGTCCTTCGGTTTCCTGCATCAGATCATCCACATCTACAGTTTCATCAAAAGCTTGCTGAGCAATTTCAGAAGAAAAAGAAATGAGTTGCCGTGCCAAATATTTTTGTGCAATAATGCGTGCATGATATTCGATATGTGCTGAAGACGCTACTTTTTCAGTCAATTCCGCTATATACACGGCTCCTCCAACCGATTCTAACTCACCCCGTTTTTTCAGTTCTTCAACAACCGTAAGCACATCAATGGGCTTTTGTTGAATAGCTAAGTTCTGAATGGCTCCGAAAATCATCTGATGAGAAGGATCATAAAAGCTCTCAGGCTTGAGTATATCGCTAATAACAAAATAAGCATCTTTTTCGAGCATCAGTGCGCCTAAAACTGCCTCTTCAAGTTCTTTTGCTTGAGGCGGCAATTTCCCGATATCCGGAACCAGGACAGGTTTTTCTACTACTTTTACTTTTTGCTGACGTTTCTGCTTTTCCATTTTTACTGTTTTTTTCCTGCTAATTCAATTCAATCAACGCCGAACTTATTTACAAAGATGCAAAAAAATTCGTGTAAAAAATAATGACAACTTTGAAATTTTCCTCTATTTTTATTATATCTGAAATGATCGGAAAATTAAAAAGTATTCTCAGCTTGAGAAAGTGAATCAAGCTTTCCAACATCAATTAATTGCAAGTTTCGGGGAACATATCCATACAACCTCTCTCTATTGCAAATAGAAAGATAAAAATCGACAATAGAAAATTTCTCGGGAAAATTATTCATGTAATTAAAAACATCAGGATGTAAAACATGTATCCCCGAAAAAGCTAAAGGGGTGTATTGCGTGGAATCAAAATCGGAAATAGGAGATCGCCTTTCTCCTGTTTTAGTATTTATCCAACCTTTAAGCAGATTATTTTCATCGAATAGCAGATAACGAGATGTATTGCGGCGACTGACTACTAAACTCGCCAAATACGTATGTTTCTTGTGAAACTCAAACAATTCGTCAAGATCAATATTCGAAAGAATATCGACATTGTGAATGAGGAAAGGTTTTCCATCGTCGAAAAACCATGCGGCTTTTTTAATAGCACCACCTGTATCAAGAAGATCATTGCGTTCGTCAGAAAATTCGATTCGAATGCCGAAACAATTTTTTGATTGAACGAAATCGATAATCTGCTGTCCAAAATGATGGATATTGATAATAATTTCTTCAAAACCTGCCACTTTCAGTTTCTCTATCACATACTCGAGTAAAGGCTTTCCCTTTATTGAGATCAATGCTTTTGGCATTGTATCGGTCAACGGCCTCAATCGGGTACCTAAACCCGCAGCAAGAATCATCGCTTTCATGATATAGAGAAATTAAGACATTTTTGAAAATCAATTACGGCTTTTAAATTCCTGCTCTAAATTTTGTTCTCGATGAATTAGCACAACTTTTATACCGAATTTTTTGGAAATATGTTCCGCAACATGTTGCGCTGCATAAACCGAACGATGCTGACCTCCCGTACATCCAAAAGCAATCATCAGATTAGTAAAGTGCCGATCCATATATCGTTTGACATGATTATCAACCAATGGATAAATAGTATCGAGGAATTCAACTATTTCTCCGTCTTCTTCCAAAAATTGAATCACCGGCTCATCTAAACCAGTGAAATTGTTATATCGTTCAAATTTACCCGGATTATTGATAGCTCTGCAATCGAACACATATCCGCCTCCATTACCCGAAGGATCGTTTGGAATTCCCTTCTTATAAGCAAAACTTACTACCCGCACTTCTAATTCGCGCTTTTTAACATCGGTGAACTGTTTGAGCTCAGTCATCTCATTTAGCACCTTAGTAAGATAAGGATATTCATCGAATCCGTCTTTCAACAACTCGCGTAAATTATTCAACGCAAAAGGAATACTTTGTATAAAATGTGGTTTCTTTTCAAAATACCCTCGAAATCCATAAGCGCCTAATACTTGTAGCGTGCGAAAAAGGACAAATTGACGCAATCGATCCAAAAACTTCGATTCATCAACATCCACGTATTTATTCAATGAATCGAGATAAGTCAAAATCAATTCATCACGCAACTCGGATGGAAAATTGGCCTTTGCTTGCCAAAGAAACGATGCCACATCGTAATACACAGGGCCTTTTCTTCCCCCTTGAAAATCGATAAAATAAGGATTTCCGTTCACCAGCATCACATTTCGCGACTGAAAATCCCGATACATGAAGGTATTGCTTTTGTCTTCCAACAACGTATCGGTAAACCTATCGAAATCGTTCTCCAACAAATCTTCTTGAAAATCCATTCCGGTAGTTTTCAAGAAACTATATTTGAAATAATTTAAATCCCAATTTACCGAACGGCGATTCAATTCAGGAAGAGGATAACACACATTAAAATTAAGGCCTTGTGCACCTTTAACTTGAAAATCGGCCAGTAGCGCAATGGTTTTATGCAGCAGCTCTTTTTCTTCGTGACTGAAAACACCTGTAGCACGACCTGCTTTTATCGCATCAAACAAAATCTCGTTTCCAAGATCTTCCTGAAGATAAAACATTTCATCATTTGAAACTGCAACAACTTGGGGAACATTAAGATGCTGTCTGTAAAAATGGTTGCCTAACTCAATGAAAGCTCGATTTTCTTCTCGCGATTCTCCGGCAACACCTATAAGTGAAAAATCGTCTTTTTTCAGACGAAAATATCTTCGGTTAGAACCCGACGAAGGTATAGGTTCAATATCAGGATTCGATTTTCCCGTATAATCTTTAAATAAGGAGAAAAGCTGTTGCATAAAAAATCGTTTAATTTAGTTTTCCAATTGCTCCAACCAAGTCTTAACCTCTGCATCGCTCGGCATACGCCAATCGCCTCGAGGTGACAAATTAACAGAACCAACTTTAGGCCCATCCGGCATACAGGAACGTTTAAATTGCTGAGAAAAAAAACGTTTATAAAATACCTTTAACCACTTCACAATTTCTACTATGGAATATTTACCTCCAAACGCTTGAAATGCAAGAAAAACAATTCGTTTGGGTTCATCCCCGTAACGAAACATACGGTAGAGAAAAAAATCATGTAACTCATACGGGCCTATAACTTCTTCGGTCTTCTGAGCAATTTTACCTTCTTCGTCAGCCGGCAATAATTCCGGACTGAAAGGAGTTGCTACAATATCGTACAAAACCTCCCTAACAGACTCATCCATCTGGGTTTCAGCTATCCAATGGACAAGCGATTTTACTAATGTTTTTGGAACGCCGGAATTTACACCGTACATCGACATTTGATCGCCATTGTAAGTAGTCCAACCTAACGCGAGTTCCGATAAATTACCTGTTCCAACAACCAATCCATCAACCTTATTGGCATAATCCATAAGGATCTGCATGCGTTCACGTGCCTGAGCATTCTCAAAAGTAACACTATGATCATTTATATCGAATTCGATATCCTCAAAATGCTGTTTTACAGCATTTACAATAGAAATTTGTTTCAGCGTTGCCCCAATGGATTTTATGAGCATTCCGGCATTTTTATACGTTCTTTCTGTCGTACCAAAGCCTGCCATGGTAATACCATATATATTCTCTCGAGGAAATCCAAGAATCTCAAATGTTTTTGCTACAACCAGCAGGGCAAGTGTAGAATCCAGTCCACCTGACACGCCGATAACCACTTTATTGAGGCCGGTATGTTGCAGCCTTTTTATCAGCCCATGCACCTGAATATTAAATACTTCACTTAAATTCTCATTTTCGCTCGATTGAGTTGGTATAAAGGGATAAGGATTTATTTTTCGGTACATATACGGAACGGAAATCGGTTCAATTGCACAAACAATCTCCTTAAAAGATTTTTCTTTGAGAGGAAGATAATTGGAGTTTTTTACCCGATCATTACGCAAGGCATCAATATCGATATCTGCAATAATTAGTTCATTTTCGAGAGAAAATCGTTTGCCTTCGGCAAGCATTACGGCATTTTCAGCAATAAAACAAGCTCCGGAAAAAACCAAATCGGTGGTAGATTCTCCATTTCCAGCCGATGAATACACATAAGCCGACAAACAACGTCCCGATTGTTGTAAAATCAATGATTTACGATAATTGTTTTTACCCACAACTTCGTTGCTTGCAGAAAGATTAAAAATGATATCGGCTCCTTGTAAAGCTAGATGTGAAGAAGGAGGTATAGGCATCCAAAGGTCTTCACAGATTTCAATACCGAAATTTCCAAAAGCGGTTTGAAAAATCGTCCCGCCTGTTGAAATAGGTAACTTCTCGCCATTAATTTCCACGATAAAATCGGTCAGCGTTTCCCCGCTTGCGAACCATCTTTTTTCATAAAATTCATTGCTGTTCGCAATAAATATTTTGGGAACAATGCCCAAAATACCCTCAGCTGAAATCACAGCGGCTACATCGTAGAGACTATTTTTCACTTGCAATGGTAATCCAACAATTGCAATGATAGAAAGCTTATCCTTCATAAAACCGGCGAGATCTATTAATGAAGAAACAGCTTTTTGTTGCAAAGACTTCTGAAAAAAAAGATCAGCACAAGAATATGATGTGATACAAAGCTCAGGGAAACAGATAATTTGAACATGCTCATTAATTGCTTCGCTGATTATTGATTTAATCTCCGCCACATTATAATCGCAATCGCCAACTTTAACTTTCGGAGAGGCAGCGGCAACTCGTATGAATCCAAATCGATTAATGTCCATAAAAAATGATTTGCGAGGTTATTATCACAAAGATAAGAAATAGTTGTGGTACAACGTAAGATAATCGAAACATCATTCAGTTCCGATTTATTTTATATTACATTTACCTTATTATCAATCGATTGGATGATAGAAAAAATGTCAGGGAGTTTGTCTTTGAGCGAAATCATAGAATCCAGAATAAGATCGGCTCCGGCTTTTTTCAATACCGAATCAGGCAAAGGACCGGTATTGACAGCAATCACAAAAATTCCTGCCTTATGAGCAGCTTCCGTGCCAAGGGGAGCATTTTCTATTACAAGGGCTTGATTAGGTTGTAAATTACCTGCTTTTTTTAAAGCAATTAAAAAAGGTTCGGGATGAGGTTTGCCAAACTTTACATCGAATGCAGTAACCATTGTATCGGAAGTGAAAATACCCGGAAAATCTTCATCCAGTTTTTCTAGCAGCGACGGTTGTCCCGACCCGGTTACTAAAAAGGGGAGCAATCCGTTTGATTTAACCATCTCCAATACCTCTCGAGCACCCGGGATAGTCTTTCCTGAATTGTATTGTGAAAAAAGTTCAGTTTTACGACTATATATTTTTTTTATTTCTTCGTCTGTAGCATTACGACCAAATTCTCTCTGAAAAATAATATTTATAGTTGATTTTCCAGTTCGTCCTTCGTGCAAATAAAATTCTTCCGGTTTTGTTGTTTTAAATCCAAATTCTTGCATAGTTTGCTGCCAAGAACGAGCATGAGCAGGCATAGAATCGTACAATACGCCATCCATATCAAAAAGAACGGCATGAAGATCAAAATTCGGATAATGATGAGTTTGAAGATATTTTTTAAATGGTTCTATCATTTACCAATATGAAATTAAATACAAATAAATAAACATTACAGGAGAAAAAGTTTTTCTCCTGTTAAAAAAATTCCCACACAATTATAAAAAAGCTATATGATGCGTTGCAAATATTTTATCCCTTATAAAGAACGGACAATTTTTGTTTTATTGCTTTTGTTTCTTCTTCGTAACCCGGTTTTTCGAGCAAAGCAAACATGTTTCTTTTGTATGCTTCAACTCCCGGTTGATTGAATGGATTAACCCCTAATAAATAGCCGCTTATACCACAAGCTTTCTCGAAAAAATAAATAAGTTGACCTAACGATTCTTCATCCAATTTCGGAATTTCGATAAGAACGTTTGGCACGCCCCCATCAACATGAGCTATAC
>ENA-UOYA01001979-UOYA01001979.1-activated-sludge-metagenome-genome-assembly--contig:-NODE-1979-length-20536-cov-6.833065_pt1 | contig 20536 bp, 21 predicted proteins | sample MGYA00238163_ERZ764804 | MGnify/ENA primary metagenome ERZ764804 (study PRJEB28919, sample SAMN05720223) | activated sludge metagenome | isolation source: Anaerobic digester | place: Hong Kong... | reverse complement strand
GGCACCGTCGTGTCTTTGATGTACGCCCACCAGGCAATGGCAAGGCCGAGCAGCATCACGATGGTCGCCGAGAGCTTCACGAGCTTCGGAACACCGTGCATTGCGTGCATCAGATGCTCGTTGAACGCGAGGCTCCCCTTCCAGAACTCGGCACCGGTTTCCACACCGATGAACGCGTCATGGAAGAAGAAGCCTGCAAACACGGCCCCAAGGGTGAGGACGACAAGCGGCACCAACATCGGCGCCGGGCTTTCATGCGGATGATAACCCAGCGTGCCATCATCATGACCATGGTCGTGGTGATGATCGTCATGGCCATGCGCATGGTCATGACCATGATCGCCATGACCGTGCGCTGCGTGCTGGATGTGCTCGCTGCCCGACCAGCGCGGCTTGCCGAAGAAGGTCAGGAAAACGAGGCGCCATGAGTAGAAGCTCGTCAGAAGCGCTGCAAAGACGGCGACCGCAAAAGCAACGCCGCCCGCCTGCGAACCGCTGGCATAGGCCGCTTCGATGATCGCGTCCTTCGAATAGAAGCCCGCAAAGCCGAACACGCCAGCCACGCCAACGCCGGTGATGGCCAGCGTACCCGCCATCATCGCCCAGAAGGTGAGCGGAATGTGTTTCCGCAGGCCGCCATAGTAACGCATGTCCTGCTCATGGTGCATGGCATGGATGACCGAGCCAGCGCCGAGGAACAGCAGCGCCTTGAAGAAGGCGTGCGTGAACAGGTGGAACATCGCCGCGCCATAAGCGCCGACGCCCGCTGCAAAGAACATGTAGCCAAGCTGCGAGCAGGTCGAATAGGCGATGACGCGCTTGATGTCGGTCTGCGTGGTGCCCACGGTCGCCGCAAACAGCGCGGTGGCTGCCCCCACATAGGTCACAAGGTGCGTCGCCGTTTCCGAAAGCTCGAACAGCGGCGAAAGGCGGCAGACCATGAACACGCCTGCGGTGACCATCGTTGCCGCGTGGATGAGCGCCGACACAGGTGTCGGGCCTTCCATCGCGTCCGGAAGCCAGGTGTGCAGGCCGAGCTGTGCCGACTTGCCCATCGCGCCGATGAACAGGAGGATGCAGAGCAGTGTGATCGTATCAATGCGATAGCCGAGGAAGCCGATGGTCGATCCGGCATAGCCGGGGGCTGCATGCAGGATTTCAGGGATCGACACGGTGCCGAACACCAGAAACACGCCGAAGATGCCGAGCGAGAAGCCAAAGTCCCCCACGCGGTTGACGACGAAGGCCTTGATGGCCGCCGCATTTGCGCTGGGCTTGTGGTACCAGAAACCGATCAGCAGATAAGAGGCAAGGCCCACGCCTTCCCAGCCGAAGAACATCTGCACCAGGCTGTCCGCCGTCACGAGCATGAGCATCGCGAAGGTGAAGAGCGAGAGATAGGCAAAGAAGCGCGGCTGGCTGGGGTCTTCCGACATATAGCCCCAGCTGTAGAGGTGCACGAGGCTCGACACGCTCGTCACGACGACAAGCATGACCGCCGTCAGCGTATCAACGCGCAGCGACCATTGAACGTCGAGATTGCCCGAGCGGATGAAATCGAGCACCGGCACGACCTGCGCTTCGGCATGACCGCCGAGGAACGACAGGAAGATCGGCCAGCTGAGCGCGCATGAAATGAACAGCGCAGCGGTCGTCACGGCCTTGGCCGCGACATTGCCGATCATGCGGTTGCCCAGGCCCGCAACAAGCGAGGCCAGAAGCGGCAGGAATACGATGAGCTTGATGGTTTCCACGAGGCTCAGCCCTTCATCCGGTTGACATCGTCAACCGCGATCGTGCCGCGGCCACGGAAGTAGATGACGAGAATGGCAAGGCCGATAGCGGCTTCACCGGCAGCAACCGTCAGCACGAACATCGCAAACACCTGCCCCACCAGATCGCCCAGATAGGCGCTGAACGCGACAAGGTTGATGTTCACCGCGAGCAGAATGAGCTCGACCGCCATCAGGATGATGATGATATTCTTCCGGTTGATGAAGATGCCCAGCACCCCCATCACGAAAAGGATCGCCGAGACGACCAGATAATGCTGGAGCCCGATCACAGTTCCACCCCCTGCCCCACTGGCTGGTTGACGTTGCGCACCGCATCTTCGGGACGGCGCTTGACCTGATCCGAAATATTCTGCGGGCGCGTGTCCTTGCGTTCACGATGGGTCAGCACGATTGCGCCGATCATCGCAACGAGAAGCACCAGACCGGCGGCTTCAAAAATATAGAGATACTTGGTGTAGATGAGCGCGCCCATCGCCTCGATATTGCTGAGGTCTGCCGAGACCGGCGCTGCGCGATTGGCAAGCTCGATGCTGCCAGCGCTCCACGCACCACCAGCGACGATCATCTCGCCAACCAGCACCAGCGCGATCAACAGGCCGAACAGCCCGTAGCGGACGAAACCGCTGCGCAATTCGGCAAAGTCGATGTCGAGCATCATCACGACGAACAGGAAGAGCACCGCGACCGCGCCGACATAGACAATGACGAGCAGCATCGCGACGAACTCGGCGCCCACAAGCACCATCAGCCCGGCGGCATTGAAGAAGGCGAGGATCAGCCACAGCACACTGTGCACCGGGTTGCGCGACAAGATGGTCAGCGCGCCCGACAGGATGACGATGGCGGAGAAAAGGTAAAAGGCGAAGGCCTGGATCATGGTCGTTCCCTCCCCGTCTTACCGGTACGGTGCGTCAGCAGCGATGTTCGCTGCGATAACGCGTTCCCAACGGTCGCCGTTCGCAAGGAGCTTGTCCTTGTCGTACAGCAGTTCCTCACGGGTTTCGGTCGAAAATTCGAGGTTCGGGCCTTCCACGATGGCGTCCACCGGGCAGGCTTCCTGACAGAAGCCGCAATAGATGCACTTCGTCATGTCGATGTCGTAGCGCGTCGTGCGGCGGCTGCCGTCGTCGCGCGGTTCGGCCTCGATGGTGATCGCCTGTGCCGGGCACACCGCTTCGCACAGCTTGCACGCGATGCAGCGCTCTTCCCCATTGGGATAGCGACGCAGCGCATGTTCGCCGCGAAAACGCGGGGAAAGCGGGTTGCGCTCATAGGGATAGTTGATCGTCGCCTTGGGCTTGAAGAAATACTTCAAGGTCAGCCAGTGCGCCTTCACAAACTCCCAGAGCGTGAAGGTCTTGATGTAGTGAGCAATCACACTCATGCGCCGTACCTTGTCAGCATCAGATAGCCGGAAACGATAAACACCCAGATCAGCGACAGCGGCAGGAAAATCTTCCAGCCAAGACGCATCAGCTGATCATAGCGGAAGCGCGGCACCGTGGCCTTGATCCAGGAGAAGATGAAGAAGAAGATGAGGATCTTCGCAAAGAACCAGATGATCCCCGGAACGATGTAGAGCGGAGCCCAATCAACCGGAGGCAGCCAGCCGCCCCAGAAGAGAATGGCGTTGAGCGCGCACATCAGGATGACATTGGCATATTCGCCGAGCCAGAAGAGCGCGAAGGACATGCTCGAATATTCGGTCTGATAGCCCGCGACGAGTTCGCTTTCCGCTTCGGTGAGATCGAACGGCGCGCGCGCCGTTTCTGCCAGCGCCGAAATGAGGAAAACGACCGCCATCGGGAAGAGCAGCGGGTTGAAGCCAAAGCCGTTCAGGAACCCGAAGACATGCGCCTGCTGGGCCAGCACGATCTTGGAGAGGTTGAACGAGTCTGCCCAGAGCACGACCGAAATCAGCACGAAGCCAATCGAGACTTCATACGACACCATCTGTGCCGCTGCACGCAGCGCCGAATAGAAGGGATATTTCGAGTTGGAGGCCCAGCCCGAGATGATCACGCCGTACACGCCGAGCGACGAGGCCGCGAGCAGGTAGAGCAGGCCGACATTGATGTCAGCGAGCACCATGCCTGCGCCGAACGGAATGACCGCCCAGACGATCAGCGCGACCGTGAAAGTGATGATCGGCGCGAGCAGGAACAGGCCGCGATTGGCCGCCGACGGGATGATCGTTTCCTGCAGCATGACCTTGAGGCCGTCTGCGAAGGACTGGAGCAGGCCAAGCGGGCCGACGACGTTGGGGCCGCGACGCAGCGCCATGGCCGCCCAGATCTTGCGGTCGGCATAGATGATCATGGCAACGGCCAGCATCAGCGGCAGCGCGATCATCAGGATGAGGATGGTGGTCGCGAGGAACCAGCCCAGCCCCATGCCTGCCCAGGATTGGAACCACTCGGTCATTCCGCGGCCTCCGCATAATCTTGCCCGTGCACCAGTTCACCCGAGCAGCGCTGCATCGTTTCCGAAGCGCGGCAAATGGCGTTGGTGAGGTAGAAATCCTTGATCGGATAGTCGGCGATGTCGGCAGTGGCCTTGTCCGCCAGTTCGGGTGCCGCCCAGCCATAATCGGCCAGACCTTCACGACCCAGCGCAGGCACGGCCTTCGCCATTTCAGCGCGCAGCTCATCAAGGCTGTCAAACGGCAGAACCTTGCCTGTCAGTTCCGAAAGCGCGCGGAAGATCGACCAGTCCTCGCGGGCATCGCCCGGCGCGAACACGGCGCGGTCACCACGCTGCACGCGGCCTTCAAGGTTCACATAGGTGCCCGACTTTTCGGTATAGGCCGCCCCCGGCAGAATGACGTCCGCTGCATGCGCGCCAGCATCGCCATGATGGCCGACATAGACCTTGAAGCTGTCAGCGAAGAGCGAATAATCGACTTCATCCGCCCCCAGGAAGAAGGCCAGCTTCGGCTTCTTCGCCGCCAGCGCCTTGATGCCGCCGTCAAACGCATAGCCGAGCATCAGCCCGCCCATGCGGGCCGCCGCAAAGTGCAGCACGTTGAAGCCGTTCCAGCCATCACGCACCAGCTTGTACTTCTTGGCGAGCGCCAGCGCCGCGCCATGCGCGCCTTCGTAGCGCAGCGCACCGCCACCGACGATCAGCACGGGACGTTCAGCGGCCTTGAGTGCATCGGCGACATGCTTGGGCAGCTTGGCGAGAAGGCCAAGATTGCTGCCCAGGAACTCCGCCTTGTAGGTGAGGTCCGTGTCCGGCCCGATGGCGAACACCTTGGCGCCCTTCTTGCGCACGGCCTTCTGGACGCGCGTGTTGACGAGCGGCGCTTCCCGACGAAGGTCCGAACCGACAAGCAGGATGACATCGGCGGTTTCAACATTGGCGATGCCGGTGTTGAAATTGACCGCAGACAGGCTCGACGTGTCATAGGCAAGGCCGGTCTGGCGGCCTTCGAGCATCGAGCCGCCGAGCGACTTCACCAACTGGCGCGCCGCGAACATCGTTTCGCAATCGACCTGATCGCCAGCGATGGCGGCCACCGACTTGCCTGCCTTTTCAGCAGCACCAGCCACAGCCTTGAGCGCCTCGGCCCAATCGACCGCGACGAGCTTGCCGTTCTTGCGCACATAGGGACGGTCAAGGCGGCGATGCATCAGGCCATCAACGGCATGACGCGTCTTGTCGCTTGCCCATTCCTCGTTCACGTCTTCATTGATGCGCGGCAGCGCGCGCAGCACCTGACGGCCACGGCTGTCGAGGCGGATGTTGGTGCCCACGGCATCCATCACGTCAATCGACGGCGTTTTCTTCAGCTCCCACGGACGCGCAACGAAAGCATAAGGCTTCGACGTCAGCGCACCGACCGGGCAGAGATCAACGACATTGCCCGAAAGCTCGCTCGTCACTGCGCGTTCGAGATAGCTGGTGATCTGCATATTCTCGCCGCGATAGATCGCGCCGATTTCCTCAATGCCCGCCACTTCTTCGGCAAAGCGCACGCAGCGCGTGCACTGGATGCAACGCGTCATCGTCGTCTTGACGATGGGGCCCATGTACTTCTCGGTCACGGCGCGCTTGTTCTCGTCATAGCGCGAGCCGCCACGGCCATAGGCCACCGACTGGTCCTGAAGATCACATTCGCCGCCCTGATCGCAGATCGGGCAATCAAGCGGGTGGTTGATGAGGAGAAACTCCATCACCCCTTCGCGCGCTTTCTTGACCATCGGGCTGTCGGTCTTGATGACCTGACCTTCCGACGCGGGCAGCGCGCACGAAGCTTGCGGCTTGGGCGGTCCGGGCGAAACCTCGACAAGGCACATGCGGCAATTGCCAGCGATGGACAGGCGCTCATGATAGCAGAAGCGCGGAATTTCCTTCCCCGCCAGCTCGCACGCCTGCAGGACAGTGGCGCCCGCCGGGACTTCGATTTCGGTGCCGTCTACGGTGACTTTAGGCATAAGTTACTCCGCAGCCTCCAGCATCTGGCCGCCATTTGCATCAGCGATGCGGCGTTCGATTTCGGGGCGGAAATGACGGATAAGGCCCTGGATCGGCCATGCGGCGGCGTCGCCCAGCGCACAGATGGTGTGGCCTTCGACTTGCTTGGTGACTTCGAACAGCGTGTCGATTTCAGACACATCTGCCTTGCCTTCGCGCAGCCGCTCCATCACGCGCCACATCCAGCCGGTGCCTTCGCGGCACGGCGTGCACTGGCCACAGCTCTCATGCTTGTAGAAATAGCTGAGGCGCGAAATCGCGCGGACGATGTCGGTCGACTTGTCCATGACGATGACCGCCGCCGTGCCAAGGCCAGAGCCGAGCGCGCGCAGGCCATCAAAATCCATCGGCGCGTCCATGATGTCCTTGGCAGGCACCAGCGGAACCGAAGAGCCGCCGGGGATGACCGCCAGCAGATTGTCCCACCCGCCACGGATGCCACCGGCGTGCTTCTCGATGAGTTCCTTGAAGGGAATGCTCATCGTTTCTTCCACGGTGCACGGCTTGTTCACATGGCCCGAAATCTGGAACAGCTTGGTGCCCGCGTTATTCTCGCGGCCAAAGCTCTTGAACCAGTCTGCCCCGCGACGAAGGATCGTCGGCGTCACGGCAATCGATTCCACATTGTTGACCGTCGTCGGGCAACCATAAAGCCCTGCGCCCGCCGGGAACGGGGGCTTGAGGCGCGGCTGGCCCTTCTTGCCTTCAAGGCTTTCGATCATCGCGGTTTCTTCACCGCAGATATACGCGCCTGCGCCACGGTGGACGAAGACGTCGAAATCATAGCCCGACTTGGAGGCATTCTTGCCGATCAGGCCCGCAGCATAGGCTTCTTCAACCGCGGCCTGCAGCACCTTGGCTTCGTAGATGAACTCGCCGCGAACGTAGATATAGGCCGCGCGCGCGCGCATCGCGAAACCGGCGATCAGCGCGCCTTCGATCAGGCGGTGCGGATCATGACGGATGATCTCGCGGTCCTTGCACGAGCCCGGCTCGGACTCGTCGGCGTTGATGACGAGGAAGTTGGGACGATCCGGCGTCGGCGCCTTGGGCATGAAGCTCCACTTCATCCCCGTGGGGAAACCGGCGCCACCACGACCACGCAGACCCGAAGCCTTGATGACTTCGATGATCTCGTCCTGGCCGATGGCGAGCAGCTTCTTGGTGTTGTCCCAGCAGCCGCGCTTCTTGGCGGCATCCAGCGTCCACGGCTGGAAGCCGTAGAGGTTGGTGAAAATGCGGTCCTTGTCCTGGAGGCTCACTTCCATTCCCCCCGGTAATCGTGGTTTTCGGAAACCATGTCCTTGAGCGTCGAAGGCCCGCCTTCGGGGCAGCTCGTCTGACGGTCGATCTGCGGGCCGATCTTCACCGGCTTGCCCGCCGCCAGCGCATCGAGCAGCGCAACCGTGCTGTCAAAGGTCAGGTCTTCGAAATTGTCATCGTTGATCTGGACCATCGGCGCATTGGCGCAGGCGCCAAGACATTCGACTTCGTTCAAGGTGAACAGCCCGTCTGCGGTGGTGCCGCCCTTGACGAGCCCCTTGGACTTGCAGGCGGCCAGCACATCGTCAGACCCGCGCAGCATGCACGGCGTGGTGCCGCAGACCTGCACGTGGAACTTCCCGACCGGCGCCATGTTGTACATGGTGTAGAAGGTCGCGACTTCATAAACGCGCATATACGGCATGGAGAGCTGCGCCGCGACATATTCGATCACGGGAACGGGCAGCCAGCCCTGCGTGTTCGTTTCGGCGCCAACCTGACGCTGGGCAAGATCGAGCAGGCCCATCACGGCCGAGGCCTGACGGCCAGCGGGGTAGCGCGCGATGATCGCCTGCGCCTTTTCAGCGGTTTCCGGCGAGAAGGCAAAATTGCCCCAGCGCGCGCGGACTTCCGCCTCATCAGGAATATGAACTGCGTCAGCCATTAGCGGATGAACTCCACGCGAGAGCATTTCTCGCCCTCGAAAGAATAGACGGCGACCACGTCAAACGGTTCGACCAGATCAGAACCATCAGTGGCCGGGCCACGGGTGACATGCTCGCGCATCAGGACATAATTGCCGATGGCCTGTGCCTCGATGATCTCGGCATGGTTCTGCGGCCAGCGCGCGAAAGCGGCCGCAAGGCCCGAACGCGTGCCCTCCTTGCCTTCGCGCACAACGTCGCCGCGATAGTTCGCCTCGCAGGCGTCGTCGGTCATGTACGAGACGTACAGGTCCACGTCCTGCGCGTTATAGGCGGCGATCATCGCCTTGGCGGTGTCGAGGTTGCTCAACGGTCGCACTCCCCGAACACGATGTCGAGCGCGCCTAAGATGGCGGTCGTATCGGCGAGCATGTGGCCACGGCTCATGAAGTCCATCGCCTGAAGGTGCGAGAAGGCCGTCGGGCGGATCTTGCAGCGATACGGCTTGTTGGAGCCATCCGAGACGAGATAGACGCCGAATTCGCCCTTGGGGCTTTCCGTGGCGACATACACGCTGCCTTCGGGAACCTTGAAGCCTTCAGTGTAGAGCTTGAAGTGGTGGATGAGCGCTTCCATCGACTGCTTCATTTCGCCGCGCTTGGGCGGCGCCACCTTGCGGTCCTCGGTCAGCACCGGGCCTTCGGGCATGTCGCGCAGGCACTGCTTCATGATGCGCATCGACTGGCGGACTTCTTCCACGCGGACCATGAAGCGATCATAGCAATCGCCCTTGGTGCCGACGGGGACGTCAAACTCGACACGATCATACGCGTCATAAGGCTGCGACTTGCGGATGTCCCACGGAATGCCCGCACCACGGATCATCGGGCCGGAGAAGCCCCATTTGATCGCGTCTTCCTTCGACACATAGGCAATGTCGACGTTGCGCTGCTTGAAGATGCGGTTGTCGGCAACAAGGCTGATTGCGTCTTCAAACAGCGTCGGTGCGCGCTTGTCGAGCCAATCGGCAATGTCGGTGAGCAGCTTCAAGGGCACGTCCTGATGGACACCACCGGGGCGGAACCAAGCGGCATGCATGCGCGCGCCCGAGGCACGCTCGAAGAAGTTCATGCAATCTTCGCGGATTTCGAACAGCCACAGATTGGGCGTCATCGCGCCCACGTCCATGACGTGCGAACCAAGGTTCAGCATGTGGTTGCAGATGCGCGTCAGCTCGGCAAACAGCACGCGCAGATATTGCGCGCGCAGCGGCACTTCCACGTTGAGCAGCTTTTCAATCGCCAGCACATAAGAGTGCTCCATGGCGAGCGGCGAGCAATAATCGAGCCGGTCGAAATAAGGCAGCGCCTGAAGATAGGTCTTGTACTCGATCAGCTTTTCGGTGCCGCGGTGCAGCAGGCCGACATGCGGATCGAGACGCTCGACGATTTCACCGTCGAGTTCCATCACCAGACGAAGAACGCCGTGCGCCGCAGGATGCTGCGGGCCGAAGTTGATCGTGTAGTTCTGGATGTCTTCGCCGGTGGTCGTCGGCGCGAGATCAGGGGAGAGGCTCATTTCTGTTCTCCCTTTTCATCGCCGGGCAGCACATAGCCTGCGCCTTCCCAGGGCGACATGAAATCGAACGAGCGGAAGTCCTGCGCAAGCGAGACGGGCTCATACATCACGCGCTTATGCTCTTCGGAATAGCGCAGCTCGACATAGCCCGTGAGCGGGAAGTCCTTGCGCTGCGGGTGACCCGAAAAGCCATAATCGGTGAGGATGCGGCGCAGATCCGAATTGCCTTCGAACAGCACGCCATACATGTCGAACACTTCGCGCTCGAGCCAGCCGGCGACCGGCCAGATGCCCGTGACCGACGGCACCGGCACATCCTCATTGGTGCGCACATGCACGCGGATGCGGTGGTTCTTCGTCAGCGAGAGCAGGCAATAGACGACTTCGAAGCGCGGGTCCTGATCGGGCCAGTCAACGCCTGCGATTTCCATGAGCTGCTGATAGGCCAGCTCATCACGCAGCGCGATCATCGCCTCGACCAGGCGCGACGCGACAACCGTGACGGCGACTTCGCCGTGCACTTCGTCAATGCTCACGACATCCTTGCCGAGCGCCTTGGCGATTGCATCGGCAACGCCATCGTTGCTTGCATAGCGGGGAGCCGAATGGGTCATCGCGAAAGCGTCCCTTCCCGACGGATTTTGCGCTGCAGCTGCATGATGCCATAGAGCAGCGCTTCAGCGGTCGGCGGGCAACCCGGGACATAAATGTCCACAGGCACGATGCGATCACATCCGCGCACGACGCTGTAGCTATAATGGTAATAGCCACCGCCATTGGCACAGCTGCCCATCGAGATGACGTATTTGGGGTCCGACATCTGGTCGTACACGCGACGCAGCGCCGGGGCCATCTTGTTGCAGAGCGTGCCGGCCACGATCATCACGTCCGACTGGCGCGGTGATGCGCGCGGGGCGGCGCCAAAGCGCTCCAGGTCATAGCGCGGCATGTTGACGTGGATCATCTCGACCGCGCAGCAGGCGAGGCCGAAGGTCATCCACCACAAAGAGCCGGTGCGCGCCCACTGGAAAAGCTCTTCCGTCGACACGACGAGAAAGCCCTTGTTGGAGAGCTCGTCGTTCAGACCATTGAAGAAGCTGGCGTCGGGAAGTGTTCCCGGGGGCGGAGCCACCGTCAGATCTACTCCCATTCAAGCGCTCCCTTCTTCCACGCATAGACAAGGCCGAGCACCAGTTCGCCCAGAAACACCATCATGCCCGTCCATCCGGCCCAGCCCGTCCACTCGAGACTGACAGCCCAGGGGAAGAGGAACGCGGCTTCGAGATCGAAGATGATGAAAAGGATCGCGACGAGGTAGAAACGCACGTCGAACTGCGCACGGCTGCCTTCAAAGGCCGGGAAGCCGCATTCATATTCGGTGAGCTTTTCAGGCGTCGGATTGTGCGTTCCGGTCAACCGCGAGACGAGCATCGGCAAAAAGACGAATGCGCTCGACAAGATGATGGCAATGGCCAGGAACAGCAAAATCGGCAGATATCCGGCAGCAACCGCAGACATAAACGACTTTTCCCTTGGTCCGGCAGGAAACCGGAATCGCCGCGGCTTTAGGCCAGCAAAACGCCTATCGCAAGCGCAGGAAGGGTCATTTTGGCCACCTCGGGGGATAAACTTTCGCTCCCCCCGCGCTGATGCCGGAAATTCTCGGTTTTTCGTATGCAGCGCATACGAATTTGATCAGCGCAGCGCGCCTGCCACCAGCTTGTGCAGCTTGGAATGGAGCGCATCGTTCGCCGCGAGGAATTCGCTACGTTCGATGCAGCGTTCGCCGCCCCGGAAATCGGTGACAAAGCCGCCTGCTTCACGCACGAGCAACATGCCTGCCGCGACATCCCAAGGCTGGAGCTTGCTTTCCCAAAAGCCGTCATAACGGCCCGCGGCAACCCATGCGAGGTCCAGCGAGGCCGCACCAAAGCGGCGGATGCCTGCAACGTTCGGCGCAACCGCACCAAAGATGCGGACCCACTCGCCCATGTCTCCATGCCCCATGAAGGGAATGCCCGTGGCGATGAGCGCGTCGGACAATTCACGGCGCGAGGATACGCGCAGGCGCTGGTCCTGAAGCCAGGCGCCCCTGCCCTTTTCAGCCCAGAAGCTCTCATCGGTGATCGGGTTGTAAACCAGCGCCGTCGTCACTTCACGACGACCGCCCGTCAGAATTTCCTCAACCGCGATCGAAATCGCGAAATGCGGAATGCCGTGTAGGAAGTTTGACGTGCCATCGAGCGGATCGATGATGAAGCGCGGCTTTTCGGGCGCGCCTTCGATTTCACCTGCTTCTTCAAACAGGAAGCCCCAGTCCGGCCTTGCCTTGGACAGCTCTTCATAGATCGTGCGCTCCGCCGCGAGATCAGCCTTCGACACAAAGTCTGCCGGCCCCTTGCGGCTCACCTGAAGATGCTGGACCTCGTTGAAGTCGCGGCGCAGCTTTGCGCCCGCCTTGCGCGCGGCGCGTTCGATGACGGTGAAGATACCGGAATGGGCTGGCATATCTAATCTCCCCCCTGCCGCTCTGGACAGGGGTCGGGGGTGGAAACAACACAAATGCGCAAGGCAGGCACCGCCCGCCTGCAAAGGCCTTAGTCGGCGCGCTTCACATATTCCTGGGCGTACACGTCCACGACAATACGCGTGCCAGCCGTGATGTGCGGCGGCACCATGACGCGCACGCCATTGTCGAGCAATGCGGGCTTGTACGACGAAGAGGCCGTCTGGCCCTTCACAACAGCATCGGCTTCAACGATTGTCGCTTCGACCTGATCGGGAAGCTGGACCGAAATCGGGCGATCTTCATAAAGTTCAAGAACAACTTCCATGCCGTCCTGAAGGAAGGCCGCCGCGTCACCCAGCATGTCGCTGGGGAGCGTGATCTGGTCGTAGGTATCCTTGTCCATGAAAACGAGCATGTCGCCATCGACGTACAGGAACTGGAAGTCCTTGGTATCAAGGCGAACGCGCTCGACGGTTTCCGAAGAGCGGAAGCGGTTCTGGCTCTTGCGACCGTCGATCAGGTTCTTCAGTTCGACCTGCATGTAGGCGCCGCCCTTGCCCGGCTGCGTGTGCTGGATCTTCACGGCGCGCCAGAGGCCGCCTTCGAATTCAAGGATGTTGCCGGGACGAATGTCCACGCCGCTGATCTTCATGAGTCACCTGTACGAATTTGAAAGAGCGGACGCGCCACTAGCCCAAGCGGGCATTTCGGGCAAGGGTGCGGATTATACCGTCCTCAATGCCCCATCGCCTGAAGGAAGGCGCGCACGGCTGCCGCCTCGCCCGCCGGATCATTCCAGACAGCGCCCGATACGGCGATGAAGTCTGCGCCCGCCGCCACCAGCGGCGCAACATTGGCGGGCGTGATGCCGCCGATGGCCACGCACGGAATGGGCGAAACGACCGTCCACCAGCTCAGGATGGCGGGATCGGCGCGATGCTGCACCTCCTTGGTCGTGGTCGGGTAGAAGGCACCAAAGGCGACATAATCCGCCCCCGCCTCGCCCGCTTCCATCGCGAGGTGGCGGCTATTGTGGCAGGTCACCCCGATCTGCGCCTCGCGCCCGAGAATGTCACGCGCCTCGCGGGGATCGCCATCGTCCTGACCAAGATGCACGCCATCGGCGCCGAGCCGTTTGGCAAGCGCAATGCTGTCATTGACGATGAAGGCCACTTCGCGCTCGGCGCACAGCTTTTGCAGCGGCTCTGCAATCCGCGCGATGCTGTGCTCATCCAATCCCTTGAGGCGAAGCTGGAAGGCCGCGACCGGCCCGGCATCGAACGCGGCTTTCAGCCGGTCGGTAAAGCCCGCATCAAAGGCAGGCGGCGAAATCAGATAGAGTTCAGCCGGTTCACGGTCTTCGCGCGCAAAGCGTTCGGCAAAGCCCTCGGGCACTTCGGGAAGGTCAAGATCGTCCATGAGCGGCGGGGTATAGAGCGATGCCGCCCCAAGCAAGCCCTGCACGAAAAAGGGCGGCCAACCAATTGGTCAGCCGCCCCTTCCCTTTTTGGTTGTGACGATGCGTTACGCGGTCTTGCTGGTCGACGCGCCGTAGATTTCGTCAATCGCGCCACCCAGCGAGGCATCGAACTCTGCGTCCGACATCTGGTGACGCAGGTCTTCAAGCAGCGCGCGGCTGAAGCTGGCGATGATGCCGCGGTTCTTGGCGAGCTCGATGCAGGCTTCGGGGCGCTTATAGCCGCCCGAGAGCGCCACGACGCGCAGCACGCGCGGGTGATCGACGAGCGCATCGAAATGGCCCGGCTTCACCGGCAGGCTGAGCTTGAGCATCACCTTGTCGGTGCCCGGCATGGCGTCGAGCGCCTTTACCAGCTCATCAAGCAGGATCGCGTCGGCTTCGGCGCGTTCTGGGCTCTTGATGTTGATTTCCGGCTCCAGCATCGGGACGAGGCCGCCTGCGAGCACCTGAAGGCCGACTTCAACCTGCTGCTTCACGATGGCGGCAATGCCTTCGCGGTTGGCAAGGTTGATGACCGAGCGTTCCTTGGTGCCGAACACGCCGAGCGCCTTCGACTTGGCGAGAAGCGCGTCAAGTTCGGGCATCGGCTTCATGAGCTGTACGCCATTGGCTTCGCCTTCAAGGCCCTTGTCGATCTTGATGAAGGGAACCACGCCCTTGTCCCACAGCGCTGCCGGGGTCGGCTTGCCGCCAACCTGTCCGTCCATGGTCTTTTCAAACAGGATCGCGCCAATCACCTTGTCGCCGGTGAAGGCAGGCGAGGAGATGATGCGGCTGCGCATCTGGTGGATGAGCGCGAACATCTCGTCATCGCCCGAATAGGCGCTTTCCTCGATGCCATAGCCCAGAAGCGCCTTGGGCGTCGAACCGCCGCTCTGGTCGAGCGCTGCGATGAAGCCTTTGCCGCTGGCAATCTTTTCGAGCATTTTCGGGTCAGTCATGGTCCTGTTCCTTACACCTGCATACGTATGCAGTTACCTGCAAAAAAAGTCCCGGAAGGCCTCTGCCCGCCGGGACCATGAAAATTCTAGGCCTCGAGCGCCGCAACGCCGGGAAGCACGCGGCCTTCCATCCATTCAAGGAATGCGCCGCCTGCCGTCGAGACAAAGCTGAAATCACCCGCCACGCCTGCGTGGTTGAGCGCCGCAACCGTGTCCCCGCCGCCCGCGACCGAAACAAGCGATCCTTCCTTGGTGAGGGCGGCAGCCGTTGCCGCAAGCGCAACCGTCGCCTTGTCGAACGGCACCGTCTCGAACGCGCCCATCGGGCCATTCCAGACAAGCGTCCGGCAGGTCTTGAGGACATCTGCCAGCGCTTCAACAGCAGCGGGGCCAACGTCGAGGATCATTTCGTCCGCAGCAACCTCATGCACGTTGCAGGTGCGCAGCGAGGGCGGGTTCGCCGCGAATTCCTTCGAGACGACCACATCATAGGGCAGATGGACTGTGCAGCCCGCAGCATCTGCCGCGTCGAGGATTTCCTCGGCAGTGCCCGTCAGGTCATGCTCGCACAGCGACTTGCCCACATCCACGCCACGCGCGGCGAGGAAGGTGTTGGCCATGCCGCCACCGATGATGAGATGATCGACGCGCGCAACCAGATGGCGCAGGACATCGAGCTTTGAAGAGACCTTTGCACCGCCAACGACGGCAGCCACCGGCTTTTCAGGCGAACCGAGCGCCTTTTCGAGCGCGACGAGTTCTGCTTCCATCGAGCGGCCTGCAAAAGCCGGCAGTGCATGTGCCAGACCTTCGGTCGACACATGCGCACGATGCGCGGCGGAAAAAGCGTCGTTGACGTAGAGATCGCCCAGCTTTGCCATTTCGGCGATGAGCGCGGCGTCGTTCTTTTCCTCACCCGCGTAATAGCGTGTATTTTCAAGAACAGTGATGCTGCCGTTCGACAGGCTCGAGACCGAAATGCCGACGGCATCGCCCGCGCAATCATCAATGAATTCAACCGGGCGGCCCAGCACCTCGGCAAGCGCGGGAACGACCGGCTTCAAGGACATGTCGGCCTTGCGTTCGCCCTTGGGGCGGCCAAAGTGCGCAAGGACAAGCACCTTGGCGCCGCGGTCGGCAAGTTCAAGCAAAGTGGGAGCGGCAGCCCGCAACCGGGTATCGTCCGTCACCCGACCATCGGCCATGGGGACGTTGAGGTCTTCGCGAACAAGGACGCGCTTGCCAGCGATGTCGCCCATGTCATCGAGGGTCTTGAACTTGCCCATCATGCTCCCTTTGCATCCACCGGCATCAGCCCGGCGCCATATCCGCCTTGAAACAGCAGACATGGCCCCGGGCTGACTTATCGGTGAAACTTCGTTCAGATCAGCTTTGCGATCACACCGGCCGTATCGACCATGCGGTTCGAGAAGCCCCATTCATTGTCGTACCAGCTCAGCACGCGCACCAGCTTGCCGTCGATGACAGCGGTTTCGAGGCTGTCGATGGTCGAGCTGTGCGAGTCATGGTTGAAGTCGATCGAGACCAGCGGTTCGTCGGTGTAACCAAGGACGCCCTTGAGCGCGCCTTGCGACGCGGCCTTGAGCAGGCCGTTCACTTCTTCAACCGTCGTGTCGCGCTTCGGCGTGAAGGTAAGGTCGACAACCGAGACGTTCGGCGTGGGAACGCGGATCGCCGAACCGTCGAGCTTGCCCTTGAGTTCGGGAAGCACTTCGCCAACCGCGCGGGCAGCGCCCGTGGTCGTCGGGATCATCGACATCGCCGCGGCACGGGCACGGCGCGGATCTTCGTGGATCTGGTCGAGGATCTTCTGGTCGTTGGTGTAGGCGTGGATCGTCGTCATCAGGCCACGCTCGATGCCGATGGCATCGTTCAGAACCTTGGCGAACGGCGCGAGGCAGTTGGTGGTGCACGAGGCGTTCGAAACGATCTTGTGCTCGGCGGTCAGCTTGTCGTGGTTGACGCCAAAGACGACCGTGAGATCAACTTCCTTGCCCGGTGCCGAGATGAGAACGCGCTTGGCGCCTGCATCAAGGTGCTTCTGGCCGCCCGCACGGGTGGTGAAGAAGCCGGTGCATTCCAGCGCGATGTCGATGCCGTTGGCGGCATGCGGCAGGTTTGCGGGATCGCGTTCTGCCGTCACCTGGATGCGCTTGCCGTTGACGATGATGTCATTGCCATCGACTTCAACCGTGCCGGCGAACGGGCCGTGGACCGAGTCACGCTGGAAAAGACGCGCATTGGCCTTTGCGTCGGCCAAATCGTTGATGGAGACGAGCTCAAGGCCGCAATCGGGCCGCTCGAGGATGGCGCGGGCTACGTTGCGCCCGATACGTCCAAAACCATTGATGGCAACCTTCGCCATGATGTCACTCCCTTCAGTTCGCAAGTTTCTCAAGAATACGGGGGACGATCTTCTCGACCGTCAGACCGAAGTAATCATAGAGGGCTTCCGCCGGTGCCGAGGCGCCGAAACGGTCAATGCCGATATTGAGGCCGTCAAGGCCCGTATAGCGTTCCCAGCCGTGCGTGACACCCGCTTCAACCGATACGATAAGCGCATCGCGCGGCAAGATGTCTGCCTTATAGGCAGCAGTCTGTGCATCGAACAGCTCGGTGGACGGCATCGAGACGACATCCGCACCAATGCCCTGCGCTTCCAGCTGCTTTGCAACGTCGACTGCGATGGCAACTTCCGAACCGGTGGCGACCAGCACGACCTTGCGGGCAGCGTCCGCCGCCTTCAGGCGATAGCCACCCTTGGCCGAGCGGTTGGCAGCACCGGTCCAGCCTGCATCGCCCGCACCACGCAGTTGCGGCAGGTTCTGGCGCGAGAGCGCGAGAACCGAAGGCGTGCCCGTGGTTTCCAGCGCAAGCGCCCAGCATTCCGCCGTTTCGATGACGTCGGCGGGACGATAGACGTTGAGGTTGGGGATCATGCGCATCGACATGACATGCTCGATCGGCTGGTGGGTCGGCCCGTCTTCGCCCAGCCCGATCGAATCGTGCGTAAGGACATAGACGACCTGCGCGTGCTGGAGCGCCGACATGCGGATCGCGTTGCGGCAATAATCGGAGAAGACGAGGAAAGTGCCGCCATAAGGCACCACGCCGCCGTGCAGCGCCATGCCGTTCATGGCAGCCGCCATGCCGAATTCACGAATGCCGTAATAGACATGGCGTCCGGCATAATTGCCCGCGCCAAAGGGAACAGTCGACTTGGTCTTGGTGAGGTTGGAGCCAGTCAAATCCGCCGAACCACCGACGAGATGCGGCAGCTTTTCGGTGAGCGGACCAAGCGCCATTTCCGATGCCTTGCGCGTCGCGACCTTTTGCGGGTTTGCGACGAGATCAGCGATATAGGCTTCAAGCGCGGGCGCGGCGAGATCGGCAACGCCCTTCAGGCGCCCTTCGAACTCGGCACGGGCGGAAGACGCCGCAAGGCGCGCTTCCCAGTCTGCACGTGCGCTTGCGCCGCGGCCCCCAAGCGAACGCCAATCGGCGAGGATATCGGCGGGAACGTCGAACGGCGCCGCATCCCAGCCCAGATATTCGCGCGCTGCAGCGATTTCATCGGCACCGAGCGGCGCGCCATGAACATTATGGCCGCCCTGCTTGTTCGGCGCGCCCTTGCCGATGACGGTCTTGCACGCGACCAGCGAGGGGCGCGGATCGGCTTCGGCTTCCGCCAGCGCACGGGCGATATCGGCAAAATCATGCCCGTCGCAGCGCACTGTGTGCCAGCCGGTCGCGGCGTAGCGCGCCAGAATGTCTTCGCAGGTCGACAGCGAGGTATCACCATCGATGGTGATGTTGTTATCGTCCCACAGCACGTTGAGGCGGCCAAGCTTGTTGACGCCTGCCAGACCGATGGCTTCGTGGTTGAGGCCTTCCATCAGGCAGCCATCGCCCGCGATCACCCAAGTCTTGTGGTCGACAAGGTCATCGCCGAACACCGCGTTGAGATGACGCTCGGCCATGGCCATGCCGACTGCAGTGGCCACGCCCTGCCCGAGCGGACCGGTGGTGCATTCCACGCCCGGCAGTTCAGCGTTTTCGGGATGGCCCGCGCAGACCGAGTGAAGCTGGCGGAAATTGCGGATGTCATCCATCGTCGGCTGGGCGTAGCCCGTCAGATGCAGCACCGAATAGAGGAGCATCGAGCCGTGACCGGCTGAAAGAACGAAGCGATCGCGATCAGCCCATTTCGGGGCTTGCGGATCAAACTTCAGAAATTGTGTGAAGAGAACAGTGGCAACGTCGGCCATGCCCATGGGCATGCCCGGATGCCCCGAATTCGCCGCTTGTACGGCATCCATCGACAACGCGCGGATAGCGTTGGCGAGGCGCTGCTGATCAACAGTCATGGCGGTCCCTTAAGCTCGGCCGGAGGTAGCGTTTGCGACTCGCGGGAGCGAGGTCGCGGCCCTCTTGTCGCGCTGTCAACCGATGGTCAACCGCAGTGCCCCATTTTGCTTGCGGCTCTCGCCGGGCATGGTAATCTTGGCGGCATGTCCGATGACCGATTTTCCTCTGCTCTCAAGCGCATCGCCGCCGCTCTCGATCGCATCGAAGCTGTCGCGGCGACGCCCTTGCCCAGCGCACCTGCAACCAATGACAATAACGCAGCCGAACTGGCAGCCCTCACTGAGAGGCACGCCAAGCTGCGCGAGGAGGCAACCATCGCGCTGTCGGCGCTGGACGCCGTCATCACGCGCGCGGCCTCTTCGGGAGGGCAGAACTGATGGCCCAGGTTGAGCTCAAGATCGGCGGCAACGCCTATACCGTTGCCTGCCGCGATGGCGAGGAAGGGCATCTGACCAGCATCGCCTCGCTCGTCGACAGCAAGGCCACACAGGCACGCCAGTCGGTTGGCGGCGTCAGCGAAGTGCGCCAGCTTCTGTTCGCCTCACTGCTGCTGGCAGACGAGCTGGAAGAAGCCCGCAACAAGGGCGGAGCGCCGTCCTCCGCTGACAGCGCCAATGCTGCGGCAGATGACGCGCACAACTCTGAATTGCTGGAAGATATCGCGACCCGTCTGGAAAGCCTTGCCGCACGCCTTGAGCAACGCGGCTGAACACCCTATATCTGGCTGCGGCGGATACTGCCCGGTGCGAGCTGTAGCGATTATCCCTGAGGCGATTCATCATCCATGGGGGCTGTCCCTGCCCAGATCCTGGTCTGTGGTACATGGTCCCCACCTGACGTTACTGGCGTCAGAGGATATTCCAGCAAACGGCCACGGCGGGTCCGCCAACCCATGACAATCCCGACCAAAAATGATCTCAGAAAAACTCTCAGATCATCGCGGAAGGATTTTGTTTTTAAAAGACAAAATCAAAACTTCTCAGAAGAATTCACATCCTGTCGCGCGCTTGAACCGCTGCTCGGGAAAGGCGCTGTCGTGGCCGGCTATTGCGCGATGGGAAGCGAAGCCGACATTGGCGGACTGATGGCGTGGGTCGCCCGGCTAGGCGCCAGCCTTGCCTTGCCATGGCTCGCCGGACGCGACACGCCAATGCTGTTCCGCGCATGGCAACCCGGCGAGCCGCTCGAGATGTCTGCATCGGGCTTCACACAGCCCCTGCCCGCAGCCCCTGAAGCGGCCCCGACAATGATTCTGCTCCCGCTGGTCGGCTTTGATCGCAGCGGCAACCGGCTGGGTCAGGGTGCGGGTCATTATGACCGCGCGCTTGAACGCCTGCCCCACGCCCTGCGGATCGGCATTGCATGGTCCGTTCAGGAAGCGGCACATCTGCCCGCCGATCCATGGGACGTGCCGCTTGACGCGATCCTGACCGAGCGCGAATGGATCACCACGCCCC